>OKVW01000027.1_pt1 | contig 147975 bp, 121 predicted proteins | sample 1606991 | NCBI WGS metagenome assembly OKVW01 (sample SAMN03281021, study PRJEB24777) | human gut metagenome | isolation source: fecal sample PR177 from 1 month old male Malay infant, vaginal delivered... | reverse complement strand
CGAAGAGAGTTTTTACGACTCCTCCTCCCGTGCTTTGTAGTATAGCTTCTTGAATCTATTGTATCAAAAACTGGAGGGGATTCAAAAACTTTCATTACTATTTGTGCCGCGCCCGAAGGCGCGCGGAATGGAGATTAAAATGAAAGAATTAATGGAATATCTGCCGTTTTTGATTCCGGTAATTGCAGCGGAGCTGGCTTTGGCGATCACGGCTTTGATCCATGTATTGCGCCATCCCAATTACCGTTTTGGAAATAAAGCGATATGGGTAGTTATTGTACTGATTATTCAGTTCATCGGACCAATATTGTATTTTACCGTAGGCAGGAGTGAAGAATAATGGACATTTTAGAGGTAAAAAATTTAAAGAAAAGCTTTAACGGTCATGCAGTCATAAAGGATCTCAGTTTTCAGGTGCCGGAACATAGTGTGTTTGGATTTCTGGGGGCAAATGGAGCAGGTAAAACAACCACCATGAAAATGATTCTGGGTCTGCTTCAGCCGGATGATGGAGAGATACGGGTAGGAGGAAGCAGAGTTTCCTATGGGGAAACCAAAACAAACCGCATGATCGGCTATCTCCCGGACGTGCCGGAGTTCTATAATTATATGCGGGCAAAAGAATATCTGAAGCTCTGCGGAGAAGTATCCGGGATGCCGGCAAAAAAGATTCAGGATAAAAGCGGGGAACTGTTGGAAATCGTGGGACTAAAAGATGTAAAGCAGAAAATCGGCGGTTATTCCAGAGGGATGAAACAGCGGCTGGGAATTGCCCAGGCATTACTAAACGACCCCAGACTGCTGCTATGTGATGAACCTACTTCTGCACTGGATCCTGTTGGGCGAAAAGAAATACTGGATATTTTATCGGTGGTGAAATCCCAGATGACCGTGGTATTTTCCACCCATATCTTATCGGATGTAGAGCGCATCTGCGACCGGGTTGCAGTTCTGCATGACGGAAAGCTGGCGCTCTGCGGAGGTCTGGAAGAATTAAAATCAGGCCATAAAAGAGATGAAATGATTCTGGAACTGATGAATGAGCAGGATGCCAGAAAGCTTCAGAGCATGCTTTTGAACACGGCTGGAATCACGGCTGTTGACAGGTCCCGTTTCTCTTTAACGATTCAGGTACAGGATGTGGAAAAGAGCGGATTAGATATACTATCCCTGGTTTTAAAGGAGCAGATGCAGGTATTGAAGTACGAGGTACAGGAGCCAAACCTGGAGACCTTATTTATGGAGGTGGTTAAATGAAAGGATATGTTGCTTTTCTGAAAAAAGAATGGCTGGAGCAGCTGAGAACCTACCGTTTTTTCATCCTCTTAACTATATTCTTTATATTTGGCATGATGAGTCCCCTCACGGCAAAACTGACACCGATGATATTGAAAAATTTTGCCATAGAAGGAATGCAGATTACGATGCCGGATCCCACGGCAATGGATTCTTATATGCAGTTTTTCAAAAATAATACTTCTATGGGACTGATTGTTTTAATATTGGTTTTCAGCGGCATCCTCTCCAGTGAACTCTCCAAAGGGACTCTGATCAATATTTTAACCAAAGGCCTGTCCAGAAATGCTGTTATTCTGGCAAAGTTTACATCTGCGGCGGCTATCTGGACCGTATCTCTGGCTTTGTGCTTTGTGACAACCTATGGATACACCGTGTATTTATTTAACCAGCAGGATATCCATCATCTTTGGTTCGCGGTTTTGTGCCTGTGGCTGTTTGGCATATTTTTGCTGTCACTTCTCCTTCTCGTTTCTACAGTGGGGAAGAACAGCTACACCAGCCTTTTGGGGGTGGGAGCCGTTGTAGTCCTGTTATTTATGGTAAATATGCTGCCGGTTTTACAAAAATATAACCCCTTACTCCTGGTATCAAATAACATCGGCATGCTGGCTTCGGATTACCGGATTTCGGATGCTATGGCTTCGGTTGGGGTAACGGCAGGATTAAGCCTTTTGTTTTTAGCGGGTGCTGTGATGATATTCCGTAAAAAAAGGATCTGATCGTATAATTAAGAACGTTTTAGGGGCAAAGATGATTTTTATCTTTGCTCTTTTTAGTGCGCCTGGCGGCGCACGTTATCTAATGGGTGAAAGTCCCTAATCCGCCCTAGTAGTGGGAAGGATACAGCCAAGACCAAGGGTGTCGTGGGCGACTGCGAATCTGAAGGAAGGTGGAGGCAAATCTCTGGTCTGACGAACAGAAATCACATAAGGCTATAATTAAGGATAAGGTTGCTAAACAAACCGAAGTCCAATAACTACTCGGAATTAATTGTAGTAAATGTGGCAGATATATGGAGAGAAAGTAACGTGTGGTACCCAGGGAGGTCTCGTCAGCGATTGGAAACGGAGTAAGAAAATCGTGAGTAACAACGAATGGCGAGAAGTCAGCAGAAGCCATAGTAAACCGATGGTTGCAAACATCGGCGAAGGGCAGAACTTTAGGAGACACAAGCAATGAATGTAACTGAAAGTAGATTTAAGAACAGACAACTTCATATTGAGGACTATCTGCAAATGGTATCTGCGGAACAGAAAGAGCATGCAGAAGTGTTCGACTACTCTAAGATTGCTGAAAAGAGCGGTGTCATCACAGACTATTGGACGGACAATCTATTGGACTTGATTTTGCGCAAAGACAATCTAAACAATGCCTACAAACGAGTGAAATCAAACAAGGGAAAAGGTGGAATTGACGGAATGCAGGTAGATGAACTTCTGCCCTACCTGAAAGAAAATCAGAGTACCATAATCCAACAGATGAAAGAGGGAAGATACAAACCGAATCCAGTCCGAAGGGTAGAGATACCCAAAGAAACAAAAGGCGAGTTTAGAAAGCTGGGAGTTCCAACCGTTGTTGACAGAGTAATACAACAAACGATTACACAGGAACTTACACCAATCTATGAGGAGCAATTCTCAGAAAACAGTTTTGGTTTTCGTCCCAAAAGAGGAGCGCACGATGCTCTGAAACAGTGCCAAAAGAATGTAAACGACGGCTACGTATATGTAGTAGATATGGATTTGGAAAAATTCTTTGATACCGTATGCCAAAGTAAACTGATTGAGGTATTATCAAGAACCATAAAAGACGGCAGAGTGATTTCGCTGATACATAAATATCTTAACGCAGGAGTTATAGCAAATGGGATGTTTGAACGTAGCGAAATCGGAATGCCACAGGGAGGTCCACTTAGTCCATTATTGAGTAATGTAATGCTTAACGAGTTGGATAAGGAACTGGAACGCAGAGGACATAGATTTGTCCGCTATGCGGATGATAGTATGATTTTCTGCAAGAGCAAAAAGAGCGCAGAAAGAACCTTGAAAACCATTCTTCCCTTTATTGAAGGAAAGCTATTTCTTAAAGTTAATAAAGAGAAAACAGAAGTGGCACACGTCAGTAAAGTAAAATATCTGGGATATACATTTTACAGATACAAAGGTAAATGTAGATTTAGAGTCCATCCAAAATCAATCAAAAAGATGAAGGATAAGATAAGAGAACTCACAGATAGAAACAGGGGAATAAGCAACAAAGAGAGAGAAGAGAAATACCAGCAGTATGTGCGAGGATGGGTAAATTACTTTAAACTCGCAGATATGAAAGTGCTGCTCAAAACAACAGACAAATGGGCAAGACGGAGAATAAGGGCAGTCTATTGGAAGCAATGGAAGAAAATCAAGACGAAGTACAGAATGCTGAAAGCATTAGGTATGGAACATTGGAAAGCAAAGGAACTCGCATGCAGCAGAAAAGGATATTGGAGGATGGCACAAGTGCTAAATTCAATATTCACAAACAAAATAATAGTCAAACTGGGTTATATATCCCTGCATGACTATTATCTGACAGTCTGTGAAAACTAAGGAACCGCCTTGGTACCGAACGGTATGCCAGGTGGTGTGAGAGGTCGGCTAATCAACTAATGGTTAGCCTCCTACTCGATTGTCGTTGGATTTTGTATAAAAATGTCGAATCAGGCAATAGACCGGGAATCAGATATAGCGTATAATAATCTCGTCAACCAAATAATAGAATTAGAGGATGGAAGATATAACATATAAGGCGGGGTGAGAACATGCAGGGAAAGAAGAAATTGGATCAAAGCTGCAAAATCATCTTCTGGTTTGGAGTCTGTTTTTTTATTTCAGAGTGTATCAAACAGATCTTGCTTACGGCAGTGGTTAATGATGGAAGATACAGCTGGCAGTACTTCCCCTTTCAGTTGTGCAGTCTGCCCATATATTTATGCCTGATTCTGCCTTTTTTGAAACACAAAAAAGCAGTCATACACTTTTTAATGGATATCAATCTGCTGGGAGGTATCTTTGCCTTTGCCGACACCTCCGGCATGTGTTATCCCCTTTACATACTGACACTGCATTCCGTCTGCTGGCACCTGGCATTGATTGCGTTGGGGATTTACACCGGAATTAAATTTTCTTCAGGTTTAAGAATCCGGGATTATCTGGGTGTTATAAAAATATTCGCCATCACTGCGGGTATTGCAGAAATAATTAATACAGCAGTATCCAAGCTGTTCACAACTCAGATCGATATGTTTTATATCAATCCATACAGACAGTTTTCCCAGATTATAATAAGAAATCTGGATGGATTTATACCTAATCTGTTTGTAATCCTTGTGTATATGGCAGCGATTATACTGGGAGGATTTTTGATTCACTTAATGTGGATGGGAGTTGCGTTACGGAAAACACGTATCGAAGCCGGAGGCAGTGTGGGGAAAGAGGGGCTGGCGGATAAAGAGGGGATGGTGGATAAAGAGGAGTTGGCGGATAAAGAGGGGCTGAAGGATAAAGACAGGGGATGAAAAGGCATGCCATGACACAGAATTGGCTGTTTATTACTGTCTTTATAACCTTTTATTACCTTCACGAAGTGCTTTTTTGCGGTACGCGGGCATTTGCTGGTAAATCCTGATGATTTCGAAGCTCAGTGTCCGCTTTCAATCCGTTGGGCGTTAGTTGTTTGTATCTGTAAAAAAATACTCCGTATTCATAGTAATTTGTAATTTCTGAAATTGTTCTTTGTAGCATTTGTACATGTAAATGTAAATGCTTATTCTATTCATCTACAACAATCTTACTTCAGCTTGCTAAATCTATAAGAGAGATATAATTATTAAAACTTAACTATTCCAATTAATTATGTTGCATTATTGGTTAAAATGTGTTATGATATATAAATATAATTCTTTAGTCCTGCAATTCTTGCAGAGATATTTCCACATTAAATAAAAATAACAATTGAAAAGCGTTGTAAGAAAAACTATCTGGCATAATGTTAAGTTCATGCTGTCCGTACGTTGCAGTCTACAGCTCTTTTCAAAAAGGAGGAGCTTATGCATATTGAAACACAGCAGAATGATAACATTTTACAGGAGGATTCCATGATTTACAACATTTACGGTGATCAAAGGGAAACATTTCTAATGCGTCCAACCGTAGATTTCTGCTTTAAGGAACTAATGGCAGACCCGGTGGTGCGAAAAGGATTTGTATATTGACCAAATAAATGCAGGAGACTCCTACGGAGGTCTTGAGAAATGCATACATATCGGTATTTTGGATTTAATAATCTATCGGGATACAAAAGATTTTTATTCCATTTTCCATATCTGGGAGGATGGAAGGAAAGCACTTTACAGCGATAAGTTTGAATTTCATGTCCTGGAACTGCCCAAGCTTGAAAGATTAGAGCTGCAAGACAGCGAATTACTGCATTGGGCTAAATTTTTTGGAGGAAAAAGCAAGGAGGATTTTGAAAGCATGGCAGAGAAAAATGAATATATCAGCACTGCATATGAGCGATTAAAGAATATTAGTGCAGATGACCGGAAAAGGTTTGAATATGAGGCAAGGGAAAAAGCAATACGGGATCATAACCATCTGATGTTTACGGCGAGAAAACGCGGCATTGAGGAGGGGATAGAACAGGGCATGAAAGCCAGTATCCAAATCTGTAAAAAGTTAGGTCTTTCCGAAGAGAATACAAAAAAACTACTGGTGATAAATTTTAATATATCACCCGCCGAAGCAGATAAGGAAGTAGTAAAATATTGGACTGAGACAAAAGAGGATGAAACCATTAACGCGTGTTTGAAATGAATTTCAGCTATCAGCGCGCCGCACCTTACGGGATGCTATGGCAGATATCCGTAAGGTGCGGTGCACATTCAAAAGAAAATTTTAATCTCATTCAGATGAAATACACTTTGACAGAAACATCCCCTGCATAACATTTTCATCTACCGGAAACGGGCAGTTTGCCAGTTTTGCCTGATTGGATAACATGCCTTCTACAGCAGCTCTTTTGAGTTCATCACTGATTGCGACAGTGCCCAGAACCTGCTGGATATAAGAAGCAAACTCTTCTGTGTCCCGGAAATTCAACAGGGACAGGATTTCTTTTTGATCATTTTCTGCGGCATTTAAGTATGCTGGAAGAAAGATACCAACGGCTTTCCCATGGGGAACACCGGTTTCGTAGGTTGGATAGTAACTGAGCCCGTGGGGAAGTGAAGTTCCGGTATGGGAAATAGCCATACCAGCCAGCGTAGAAGCATTCAGCAGCGCTTCGTAATCAGTATCAGATCCTTCCTCCCCAAGTAGTAAATCTTTGACAGAAGCCCAGAGCTTCATACCTTCAATACAAAGCATTTTGCTGTAAAGAGTTGCATTATTATTGATGTAGCTTTCCATAAAATGTCCCAATGCATCAATGGATGTAGAGGCAAGTACGGCAAGGGGAAGATTCTTTAAGTAGGTAGGATCACAAAGAGCCAGTGCAGGGAAAATCCGGTGGGAGATACTGGATTTTGTCCGCTTTTTGTGAATCGTGAGTATTGCATAAGGGGTGGCTTCGGAGCCAGTTCCGCAAGTAGTGGGAACAGATACTACCGGATAAGCATCATCAGAACCTTTTTCATATAAAAAGCTTTCTGTTTTCGCTCTATGCTTCATCATAAGGGAAATCGCTTTCGCTGCATCCAGCGGTGATCCGCCTCCGATTCCAATGACAAAGTCGGCGCCTGACATATTTCCAAAGTCACGTGCTTCCATAACAGTTTCTATAGAAGGATTTTCTTCAATGCGGTCAAACAGCACAAAGGGGATCCCTTCCTCTGTAAGTGCTCCCTGAACATCAGCCAAAGAGCCATTTTCTTTGGCTGAGCGCTTTCCGGTCACGATAAGCGCTTTATTGCCCAGAGCTGAGAGTTCCTTTGCATGGTTCCGTACACAATTCTTTTCACAATAAATCCTTGTTGGCATATAAAAATACATTTCCTGTTCCTCCTTCGGTATAATCATTCTACGATTTTTTCAGAAATAAACCTGTATTTACTTTCCTTTTGAATTCTACTTTTATTCTATCACAAATATATCCTTACGAACAGAAAGAAGATAAGTGTGCCGTAAAACTAGTACTGTTAAATCTATTTTACAAAGGTTTTCATATTTTTACGAACACTTTACAAGGGAGAAAACCGGTCCTTACACTTTGCTGATAGAGTATTTCATGTAAGAAAATAATCAAGCAAAAAGAGGAGAAAAGATTATGAAATTGAAGAAAATCAGTGCAGTGATGTTAGTTATGGCATTGGCAGTCCCAACACTTACCACAGTTCCTTACGTAGCAGGACATGCTGCGGAAACAACAGCGCAGACAGAGAAAGATACAAAGGCAGAGAAAGATACAAAGGCAGAGAAAGATACAAAGGCAGAGAAAGAGACTAAGGCAGCTGAATCCGATTCTAAAACGGACAGTAAGGCGGCAGAAAATGCAGAGACGAAGACACCAAAGTACATTTTCTTATTTATTGGTGATGGTATGAGTTATCCACAGATTCAGGCAACAGCAGATTACCTGGGAACGACGGAAAGCAAAGGGGAAATTGAGTCAAAAGCATTGTCCTTTATGAATTTCCCGGTTGCAGGAACAGCGCAGACATATGACAGTACTTCATTTGCTCCGGATTCTGCTTCCACGGCGACTTCTATCTCCACCGGAAATAAAACCTACAGTGGAACGATTAACATGGATACAACCATGACAAAGAAGTTTGAGGCGATATCCGAGAAATTAAAAAAACAAAAAGATTTTAAAGTAGGGGTTGTGACAACGGTTAATTTAAACCATGCTACCCCGGCAGCATTTTATGCTCATCAGGCTTCCAGAAACAGTTATTACGATATTGCAAAAGAGCTGACAGACAGTAATTTTGATTACTTTGCAGGAGGGGCACTTCTTGACCCAACTGGAGAAAAAGAGGATCAGAAAGACGCTTATAAAATTGCAGAAGAAGCAGGATACAAGGTAATCAAAACCCAGGAAGAAGCAAAAAAGTTAAAGGCAGAAGACGGAAAAGCACTTGTGATAGCAGAACACCTGGCAGATGCAGATGCGATGTCTTATGACCTGGATGCAGCGAAAGATGAACTTTCCTTAAAAGATTATGTGCAAAAAGGTATCGAAGTTCTGGACAATGACACCGGATTCTTTATGATGGTAGAGGGCGGCAAGATTGACTGGGCATGTCATGCAAATGATGCGGGATCAGCAATTAACGATACAGAAGCATTAAGCAATTCAGTAGAAGCAGCAGTTGAATTTTATAAAAAACATCCGGATGATACACTTATTCTGGTAACCGGAGACCATGAAACAGGTGGTTTGACAATCGGATATGCTGGAACGGATTATGATACGTATCTGACGAATCTCACAAACCAGAAAATATCCTATGCAAAATTTGATTCAGACTATGTTGCAAAGTATAAAGAAAATAAAACAGATTTTAAAGAGGTATTGAAAGATATCAAAGCAAATTTTGGCTTAATGGCAAAAGATGATGCAGATGCAACAGAAGATTCCAAATTAGTTTTAACAGATTATGAATATTCCCGCCTGGAGGATGCATATAAGAGAACTTTGGAAACAGGAACTGCAAAAAAGGATGGGATGTCACAGGAAGAATATATCTTATATGGAACTTATGAACCGTTATCCGTAACCATTACACATATTCTCAATAATAAATCAGGTATTAATTTTGCCTCTTATGCACATACCGGTCTTCCGGTTCCGGTATATGCACAGGGTGCAGGACAGGAAAAATTCGAAGGGTATTATGATAACACAGATATTTATAAAAATCTCGCACAGCTTACAGGTGTTAAGTAATTGTTTTCTAAAATGCGAAAACTGAAGTTTACCCGAGAAACAGTTTGCTATCAGCTGCCGGTCATATTCTGTCTGGTGCTGATGGCAGTACTGTTTTTTTTACCTACCGGATTTGAAGATGCAGTCATTTATAAGGGGACAGAGCGCTGTGCGGCGGAGGTCCTGAATACCGATGACAGTAAGATAATCAGCACCGGATTAATAAAGTCGGGAGAGCAAAGATGCACGGTCAGGTTTTTAGGCGGGGAATTCAAAGGGTTAGAAGCCGACGGCTTTAATATGCTAAACGGGTCACTGGAAGCAGATAAAATATTTCGTCCAGGAGATAAGGCACTTGTGGTAATCAGCCATAAAGGAGAGGAAATTCTCTCCGTAAATTTAATTGACCACTATCGCCTGAATAAGGAATTGATCCTTGCCGGATGTTTTGTTGTGCTATTGATTCTTTTTGCGGGAAGGACCGGAATCCGGGCAGTTTTATCTTTTGGACTTACAATCATGATGATATGGAAGTTATTGGTGCCTATGTATTTAAAAGGAATGCAGCCGGTCATGGTAGGCCTGGTGATTGTATTAACGCTGACTTTTATTATTATCACACTGGTCTATGGTTTTGACCGGAAAGCGTTTGCGGCAGTGAGCGGTTCCTTTCTGGGGATTATTACGACTTGTATCATGGGGCTGATTTTTACGGATGCATTTAAAATCCATGGTGCCATCATGCCGAATTCAGAAAGTCTTTTATACAGCGGGTATGAGAATCTGAATCTTACCCAGATCTTCATGGCAAGTATCTTTATCGGATCATCAGGCGCCGTTATGGATCTGGCGGTAGATATCACGTCTGCCGTAAATGAAGTTATACAGAAAAAGCCGGATATCGGATGGAGGGAAGCAATGCAGTCTGGCATGGCAGTGGGAAGAGCAGCCATGGGAACTATGACAACTACACTTCTTCTGGCTTATTCTGGAGGCTGTGTCGCTTTATTGATGGTGTTCATGGCTCAGGGAACACCCATTGACAATATTTTAAATTACAAATATGTCTCATCGGAGATACTGGATACCATAGTGGGGAGCTTTGGTCTGGTAACGGTAGCACCGTTTACGGCTCTGACCAGCGGTGTATTTCTCACCAGAAAAAAGAAAGCATAAATACCGGCATTTTGTTTTTCAGCCACGCATAAATTATTTACAGGAAGTGTTTGGGGAGGTTTACCGTGGAAGAGAAAACAAACAGGGAGATATTAGCAGCGTTAGAGGAAGAAAAAAACTGCCTGAAGCGGCAGCGGGCATATTTGCGTTTCATTGCAGCAATTCTTGTACTTTTTCTGTCGGGTGTGATTCTGTTTCTTGCTATTGCGGCACCCAGAATTAATAATATGATAGCAGAAGTGGAAACAGCCTCAGAAAGTCTGGATGTAATATCCAGACAGCTGGCGGACGCAGATATTCCGTCTATGATAGATCAAATAAGCCATCTGGCAGAAAACAGTGATCAGATCGTCAATCAGGCATCGGAAAATATGAATAAGATTGATTTTGATAAGTTAAATAAAGCAATTACAGATCTTCAGACCGTAATATCTACCCTTGCCAGGGTATTTGGATAGCGGCATTGTACACATCAATATATATGGGGATAGCATAAAAAGACTATATAAAAAGACTCGGGAGTTTACTCCAGCGAGTCTTTTTCTTTGCCTGTGGTTTTCATTTTCGGCGGTTCAAAATGATAAACTTCTTCATAAGAGTCCAGTTCTGCTTTGCTCTGGGGAGCAGAGGGGATTAAGCCGGTACAGTCCATGGAAGAAGCGGAATTGCCCAGATAGTCATAATCATCAATGATTTCGTTATTTGTTTTATTATCTTTCATAAGGATTCCTCCTGTGTATTAAATAAAATAGTATTTTCTTTTATTTAGTATGTAGAAAAACAGCAAAAATATCCCCATATTTTTTAAATTTTATGTAATCCTGTGAAAACGAGACAGGGGGGTTCATTTTTTATGGAATAATGGATTTATTTATGTTAATATGGTGGCATAGGAATCGATACCACATTTTAAAAAATTGTGATAATTTAAGGTATGTGAAGAACAAGGGAGGTTGTATTTATGGAAACATTGCAGGGAAAAGGCGTGTTTGGCGGCATTGCCATCGGGGAGATAGCCTTTTATAAACGAGCAGAAGGTCAGGTACAGCGTAAGAGAGTAGAAGATATTAAGTCTGAAATCCTTCGTTTTGAAACGGCAAAAGAAAAAGCGATTGATCAGCTGGGAGAGCTGTATGAGAAGGCAGTCCAGGAAGTGGGCGAAGGGAATGCCATGATTTTTCAGGTGCATCAAATGATGCTGGATGATTTAGACTATGTGGAAGCTATTACGAATCTGATTACAACGCAGCAGGTGAATGGGGAATACGCCGTAGCAGTGACCGGAGATAATTTTTCACAGATGTTTGCATCTATGGAGGATGAGTATATGAGAGCACGGGCGGCAGATGTAAAAGACATCTCGGAACGTGTAATCGCTATCCTCTCCGGAAATGAGAACAGCGGGCTGGTTACGGATAAGCCAGTAATATTGGCGGCAGATGATCTCGCACCAAGTGAAACGGTGCAGCTGGAAAAAGAGAAAGTCCTGTCCTTTATCACCCGGGGCGGCTCTACGAATTCCCATACGGCAATCCTAGCCAGAACTATGAATATTCCGGCTGTTATCGGTGTTGGAGATGGTCTGTCAGAAGAATACGAAGGGAAACTGGGAATCGTAGACGGAGCAGAGGGTGTGATTTACATTGACCCGGATGAAGAGACACTGACAAAATACAAGGAAAAACAGAAAGAATATCAGGACAGGCTGGCTCTTTTGCAGCAGTTAAAGGGTGAAGAGAATATCACACTGGACGGGCAGAAGATAAAGGTGTATGCCAACATAGGAAATGCTTCGGATATTGGTGCTGTCATGCAAAATGACGCCGGAGGTATTGGTTTATTCAGAAGTGAATTCCTGTATCTGGAGAGCGATCATTTCCCTACAGAAGAAGAGCAGTTTAAAGTATACAGATATGCAGCGGAGACTATGGCGGGCAAGATGGTGGTTATCCGTACCCTGGACATTGGAGCGGACAAACAGATCGATTATTTCCATCTTCCCAAAGAAGAGAATCCTGCACTTGGATATCGTGCGATCCGCATCTGCCTGACGCAGCATGATATCTTTCAAACACAGCTGCGAGCCCTTTTCCGTGCCTCCGCATTTGGCAACATTGCAATAATGTTCCCCATGATCGTAGCGGTAGAAGAAGTTCTGGAGATCAAAGAGATTGTTGAAAAAGTGAAGGCAGAGCTGGATGAAGCAGGAATTCCGTACAATAAAAAGACTCAGCTGGGGATCATGATTGAGACACCGGCAGCTGCGATAATCAGTGATGATCTGGCAAAAGAAGTTGATTTTTTCAGTGTGGGTACCAATGATCTCACCCAGTATACAACCGCAGTAGACAGGCAGAACGCCAATCTGGATAAATTTTATTATCCACATCACAAAGCCCTTCTCCGCCTGATAAAAATGGCAGCAGACAATGCCCATAAAAATGGAATCTGGATTGGCATCTGCGGAGAGTTAGGAGCAGACACGGAATTGACAGAAACATTTCTAAGCATGGGAATAGATGAATTATCCGTTTCTCCGGCATGTATACTGCCGTTGCGTAAAAAAATCAGAGAAACAGACGTAAGCAAAGTGAAGGATGAAAAGCTGAGTCAGATATAAGTAAGGGGATAAAGATGAAAAAATTAGTTTGTTTTGATATGGATATGACACTATTGGACCACGCAACTTACCGCATACCGGAATCGGCTATGAAGGCCCTGGATTGTCTGAGAGCTGACGGTCATATTATTGTACTTGCCTCCGGAAGAGACATGGAAAATGAATTCAGCCTTCCACTGGCGAATCTGGTACACCCGGATGCGATTGTGCATGCAAATGGATTAAAGGTAACGATTGGGGACAAAAAAATCTATGAACATTTTATGGAAAAATGTCTGGTAAAGGAACTTTTAGATTATGCAGAGCTGCATCAGATCTGCGTCGGTTATAATCTGGGTGATGTGGGATATTTTGTGAATAAAGAACGGGTGATTGAGAGAGAAATACAGGTATTTGGAAGCTGCGACCGCAAATTTGGTGATCCTGCCGAACTGCTGGATGCACATCTCCATGCCCTGGCGATGTTTGGTACCACAGAACAGGTTCAGGAATTGGAAATGGCTTTTCCAATGCTGAAATTCCCCATGTTTTCCGGAAATGTAGGGGCAGACATTGTGGATAAAAACACATCCAAAGCAGTTGGAATCCAGGCGCTATTAACGCATTATAACCTGGAATGGAAAGACGTGATTGCATTTGGTGACAGTATGAATGATATGGAGATGATTCAGTCAGCCGGATGCGGCGTAGCTATGGGAAATGCCATAGAACCCCTGAAGCAGGCCGCTGATTTGGTAACCAGGGCCGTTGATGAGGATGGAATCTGGTATGGACTGCAGAAATTGGGATTGGTGTAAATTATTTTCAGGGATCCTGATCAGCTTGGTCCAAAGGGGAAGCTTCCCCTGATCCCGGCTGCTCTTTTCCGGAGTCAAATTTTGAAAGCAGGAATTTTTTAATAAAAAAGAGTATGCCGATTGCTATGATGCCGATTGTAGTCTCAAATAATGACATATGTTCTACCACCATTTGCCGGGCAGTAGCGAACATCAGTACTTCGATCAGTGTTTCCGGCGTGTGTTTGCAAAGCATTTTCACGAACTCAATCCCGACTACCAGGCTTAAAGCGGTAGAAAGAAATTTGTTAAAATTATCAAACTGGGCGTTTGTGGCCATTTCAATCACATCCGGTATTAAATGAATACTTAAAATAAGTATGGCGGCAGTGATTAAGATTGCTAAAAATAATTCCATGTAATAAGAAATGCGAAAGAGCAGGTTATGGTATTTTTTCTTCATAAACAAAGTTTCCTCCTGTGTTGTACAATTAAAAATAATATATCATAGGATGGAGAATTCTGGTAGTAAAATTTTACAGAGGATATAGGAGCAGGAATGATTACAAATGAATGGGTGAAGGAACAGCTTCAAATGTATGCGGAAGAGAACTTCAGAACATTTACCATGAGGCTTATGCCGGGAGTGGAAAAAAATGTATATGGAGTACGCCTTCCAGTTCTTAGAAAAATGGCAAAGGCTGTGATAAAACAGGACTGGCGTTCTTATCTGGAGGCAGCCAGCGACGAAAGTTATGAAGAAATTATGCTTCAGGGAATGGTAATTGGCTATGCCCGTATGGAGCTTTCGGAGCTGTTTGCAAGAATGGAACGCTTTATTGTGAAAATAGATAACTGGTCCGTGTGTGACTGTTTTTGTACGGGGCTTAAAATAACCAGGGAGCACAAAGCAGAGATGTGGAAGTTTCTGGACAAGTACCTGAGAAGCCAGAATGAATATGAGATTCGGTTTGGAGTTGTAATGCTTTTAGACTATTATACAGAAGAAGCATACCTGCAAGAGGCGCTTGCCTTTTTTGATACGATCAGGCATGAAGGTTACTATGTCAGAATGGCCGTTGCCTGGGCGGTGTCCATTTATTACATAAAGTATCCCAAACAGGTTTTGGAATATTTAAAAGAGAATCAGCTGGATAACTGGACGTATAATAAGGCACTTCAGAAGATAACAGAGTCGCTGCAGGTTGATAAAGAGACAAAAGCATATATCCGTTCGTTCAAAAGGTAACGCAACAACTTAAAGTGTAAAAAGATATCGTTAAATTATTGACAATATATGAAAACGGTGCTATATTGATCTTAATAAAAGGGAGTAGCCAACACCGAAAGGTGATTCGAAATCGTCAGGACGATGTAAAACATCCGTATCGAATGAAATGTGCGAGACTTTTATTGTAGCATTGGTTGTTGCAATAGGGGTCTTTTTTCTTTACCCCGATGGCAGCATACACAAATTTCCGGAAGTGCTCTGAGCATGAATAAGGAGGTGGACAGTTGCAATGAAAAGAGCATTTCAAACTAATAACGATTCAGATAAACAGGACAAAGGAGAAAGAATATGAATATGGATAACATTGGGATTTTCATCGTGGTGGCTGTAGTGTTAGTTTTACTTATTTTAATACTGGTAACCGGATATGTAAAAGCTCCGCCGGATACCGCATTTATTATTTCCGGACTGCGAAAAAAGATTATTATTGGAAAAGCCAGTATTAAGATTCCTGTATTGGAGAGACTTGATAAATTAAGCTTGAAACTGATTCCAATCGATGTGAAGACTTCCAGCTCTGTTCCTACCGCAGACTACATTAATATTCAGGTAGATGCAGCGGTAAACGTTAAAATAAGCAGCGAAAATCAGCGGCTGGGACTGGCGGCTGAAAACTTCCTGAATCAGAATACCCAGTACATAGCACAGGTGGCAAGAGAAGTTCTGGAAGGTAATATGCGTGAGATTGTAGGCAGAATGAGGCTTGAGGAAATGGTGGGTGACAGACAGAAGTTTGCGAACCTGGTCAAAGAAAATGCAGAACCTGATCTGGCTGCCATGGGGCTTGACATCGTAAGCTTTAACGTACAGAATTTCACGGATAATAATGGAGTCATTGATGATCTTGGTATCGATAATATTTCCCAGATCAAGAAAAAAGCAGCGATTGCCAAAGCAGAGGCTGAAAAAGAAATAGCTGTGGCGAAAGCGGAAGCAGACAAACAGGCAAATGATGCGAAAATTAATTCAGACCGTGAAATTGCCATTAAGAATAATGAACTTGACATACAGAAATCAGCGCTGCAGAAGAATGCGGATACAAAACGTGCAGAAGCGGATGCCGCTTATGAGATTCAAAAAGAGCAGCAGAGGAAAACAATTGGTGTGACAGCAGCCGATGCAGATATTGCAAAAGAAGAAAAAGTGATTCTTTTAAAGCAAAAAGAAGCAGAGGTTATGGAACAGTCCCTGGATGCTCAGATCAGGAAAAAAGCGGAGGCGGACAGATACGAACGCCAGCAGAAAGCAGAAGCCGAATTGTTTGAACGTCAAAAAGAAGCTGAAGCAAAGAAGTTTGAGGTGCAAAAGGAAGCAGAGGCACAAAAGTCAAAGGCAGAAGCTGACCGTTATTCCAAGGAGCAGGAAGCTCAAGGTATTCAAAGAGTTGGTGAAGCAGAGGCAGAGGCAATCCGGGCAAAAGGACTTGCAGAGGCAGAAGCTATGGAAAAACGTGCGGAGGCTTATCAGAAGTATAACAATGCTGCTATGGCACAGATGCTGATCCAGGTGCTTCCTGAAATTGCAGGTAAAATTGCAGAACCGCTGAGCCAGATTGACAAGATCACAATCATTGGTGGGGGCGAAGGCAGTGGAATTGACCCGGTTGCCGGAAATGTTCCAGCAGTTATGGCAAAGCTTTTTGAATCCATGAAAGAGACAGTGGGCATTGACCTGGGCGAAATCATGAGAGCCGATACCTACGATGCCAAGGTGAACCGCAACATCACAGTAGAGGGATTGGACAAGGCGGATGATATACAGCGGGCGCAGGCAGAAGCAGCTGTTGTAAGTGAAGCAATGAAATAAGAATGAAGAAAAAGGCTTCCGTCAGGGAGCCTTTTTAAATAGACCAATGCTTTTTCTGCCAGATCTAATACGGCAGAGTTCAAATCATGAATGATCGGTAGTATCTCTGCGCACAAGTACCGGAGGTATTTTTTTATGAATCGGTTCTGAAGAAATATTAGGACGCCGTTTTTTACGTTCGGACATCTGGGAGACCAGCAGTTTTACCGCTTCCTGAGCCAGAAGACTGATCTGCTGGCCGACGGTTGTGATAGGGATAATCGCTTCTTTGGAAATAGGAGAATCATCAAATCCTACAATCCGGTAATCGCTGCCCAGTGTACCTTTCTTGCGTATGATAATATTGAGGAGAACATTGGCATGGGTATCGTTGGGCATAAAGATGCCCTTTTTTTGATTGGGATACCGTTTTTCCAGGTCTTCAAAGATTTCAGCAAGCTTCTGATTGCTGGCTTCAAAGGTCGATCCCAGATCGCAGTAAATAATTTCATGCGGGATCTTCTCTTCCCCGCAAATATCCTGAAATCCTTTAATTCTGCCATACGCCGGTATATAATTGGGCACATCATTATTGATATGAATTAAGACACTGCATTGATTTTTAATCAGGAGGCTGGTAGCCTGGACAGCGCCCATATAGTTATCTGTGTTAATGCTGGAAATATACTGATCTTCCCGTTCGATTGCAACAATCGGGATGCGGTAATCCGCCAGCTCTTTTGAGGGAATGGTGTGGCTTAAGACAATCAGGCCTTCAATCTGGTACGCCATCAATTCTTTGATGTAATTACGTTCCACTTCCGCATCATCATTGCCCACAAACACCAGGAACTTATAGCCGTATTCCTGATAAGAAGAGAGAATCTGATTCAGCATTTCCGAATAGTAGTGCAGATACAGGTTTGGGATAATTATGCCTACAAACTCAGTACTTCCGCTTGCCAGTATCCGGGCAACTTTGTTTTCTTTATAATCAAGAGCCACCAGAGCATCTGCAATTATTTTCTGGTTCTCTTCTGTCAGAGAGTCCGGGTTATTAAAATACCTGGAAATGGTTGTTTTTGAAAAGTTTGTATAAACTGCAATATCATGAAAAGTTACTTTATTTTTTTTACCCATAGCAGCTCCTTTGTCGGTACATGTTTCTGATAGAAATTTGGCACATTCAGGTTACATAGCCCGCTATGCGCCCATTATCCGGGGCAAATCTCCCGCGAACCGGAACGCGCAGCTGTCAGAAAGCAATTTCCAAACACGCCCTGGCAAAAGTATAACAAAAATACCTTCCTGAGGCAATGTCAAATTAGCAATGGATGAAAGTAACCGGTTATTTTTGTGAATATCTTACAAAATAATACAGACAATTCAAGACAGTATTCACAAAAATGGAAAAAGGAATTGACGCTAATATGGAGTTGTGATACTCTTAAAACAGATAAAGTAACCGGTTACTTAACCGGTAACATTACCGGTTACAAAACAAAGGTTAGTGAAGTAAAGGAGGAGCGCATGAGAAAGTCATGGAAATATGCGGCAGTATTTTTCCTTGCCGCCAGCTGCCTGGCAGGGTGCGGGCAAAAAGAGATAAAGCCAGGCGATATTGCCGGATATGAGGAAGGAGAGAGCTACCTTTCCATATGGGTACATACAATTGAGGACACTCCCGAAGGAGATGCCTATGCAGAGTCTGTGAGAAGATTTAATGAAAAGTATGACGGCAGATATTTTGCAGATATTGAGTTCATTCCCAGAAATGACAGTGGAGGTGGATATTCCGATAAGGTAAATGCATCTGTTATGTCCGGAGGGCTGCCGGATGTGCTTACGGTGGATGGTCCCAATGTAGCGGCTTATGCTGCAAACGGCATAATCCAGCCATTGTCCAAGCTTCGGGAAGAGGAAAGGGCAGTCTATCTGGATTCTATACTTGAGCAGGGAACCTATAACGATGAGTTGTATACGCTGGGGGCAATGGAATCCAGTGTAGGGCTGTATTACAACAAGGATATTCTGGAAAATGCCGGAATTGATATTCCTTCCGGGGATGATCCCTGGACCTGGAACGAATTTTTGGAGATTTGTAAAAAACTCGATCCGGTCATGAAAGAAAAGAACGGGTACTGTCTGGATATGACATTCCCCGTTGGAGAAGCCAGCATTTATTATTATGCTCCCTTCTTCTGGGCAAATGGAGGAGACTTTGTGAGTGGGGACGGTCTGAGTGTGGATGGAATATTCAACTCTGATGAAAATGTAGAAGCAGTGAATTTCTTCCGTGGGCTAGTGGAGAATGACTACATGTCTAAAACCCCCATTGATAAGCTGTTTGAAACAGGTCGTGCGGCATTTAAGTTTGACGGGGCATGGGAAGTGAACACGGTCTATGAGAACTATCCGGATATCAAACTGGGAGTTGCACCGTATATTGTGGGAGAAAACTGGGATGGCGGAAGGTATACCCCTACAGGTTCCTGGGCATATGCAGCATCAGCTTCTACCAATGATCTGGAAGGTGCTACAGAACTGGTAAAATGGATGAGCGGGGTGGAAAGCGGCATAATCCTTCATGAACAGACAAAAGGGCTGCCGTCCACTTATGGGGCATTTGATCAGATATCTCTTTTTTCGGAAGATGAAAACTATAAGGCGCTGTATGAGCAGCTGAATAAATATGGACATCCAAGACCCAAAACGCCGGTATATCCTCAGGTCAGTACTTCTTTTCAACAGGTTCTGGAAGGGGCAGCGCTGAATGGAAAAGATGCCGTAGGAGAACTGGATAAATCTATAGAAAGGATTGACGCCAAATTAAAGCGTTATACAAGAGAATAATGAAGAGAAAAAAATCTAATTCGATGTTAGGAATGGCATTTTTTGGTCCGGCATTGGTACTGCTAACGGTCTTTTTGTTTCTCCCTATGCTGCTGACACTGGTTTTCAGCTTTACGGATTATTTTGCTTTGAATCCGGATCTTACACATTTTGTGGGACTGGAAAACTATCTTACGATCTTTAAGGATGAACTGTTTGTAAAGGCTTTCGTAAATACCGTGAAGTTTGTATTTATAATTGTGCCTCTGCAGGGAGGCGGAGCGCTTATTCTGGCGCTTCTGATTAACAAAGTAACCCATTGTAAAAAGTATTTTAAAGTAGCATTTTTTATACCCGTTGTCATGTCCCTTGCGGTTGTTTCCACTTTGTGGATGCAGATCTATAATCCGGAGGGAATTCTTAATACGATACTGGTGAACTTAGGTCTATCCGCACAGCCTTTTATTTACAGCGATAAACAGGCACTTCCCTCCATTGCATTTATGAGTATCTGGCAGGGTGTGGGATATCAGATGATTATTTTTCTGGGCGGGCTGCAGGCGATTAATCCGGGACTTTACGAAGCGGCTGAAATGGATCATGCCAGCGGATGGCAGAAATTCAGGGATATTACCCTGCCAGAATTAAAACCCATTTGTATATTTGTATTTATCACCATCACCATCGGTGCTTTTAAAATGATTGTCCAGCCTATGGTTATGACAGGAGGCGGGCCTTCCCACTCTACTTATACGCTGGTCTACGATATCTATGAAACCGGTACGGTGAACTGGGAAATGGGGCTTGCTTCAACCATGGCAATTGTGTTTGTGATATTTGTGGTCATACTGACCATTGTGCAGACGATCTTAACGAGAGATAAGGAGGAGAAACATGTTAACAAAAAAACAAAAATCAATTAACTGGTTACTGGTTATCCTGATGCTTATTTTATCTGTTTTCTTCTTATTCCCGGTGGTCTGGATGCTGGCAAATTCATTTAAGCCGGATGCTGCCATTGCAGCGGATATGAATGCCATGTCTGCGTTTATTCCTCCGGCACTGAACAGCAGCTTTTTTGACAACTATATATCCATTATCACCAATACTTCTTTTCTGCGCTATATGGGAAACACGCTGTTTTACGCTGCGGTTCTCATCGTACTGGGAATCATCGTAAACGGCCTGGCAGGATATGCCCTTGCGAAAATAGATTTTCCGTTCCGGGAGCGCTGGGTGCTGGTTATTATGATGCTGATGATTATTCCGACAGAGACGATTATTACCATACACTTTTTGATTATTGCCAAAACGGGGCTGCTGAATACCGTGATTGGTTATATTCTGCCCATGATCGTAAACCCATTTAATATTTTCCTGTTCCGCCAGGTTTTTTTAAGCCTGCCGGATGACATTTATGAAGCGGCACAGCTGGATTTCTGCAGTCCGGTGAAGTATTTCTTTACAATGGTTCTTCCTATGTCGAAAACAGTTGTGGCTACAGTCAGTGTTTTTACATTTTTAAACGTTTGGAATGACTATCTCTGGCCGTCCCTGGTATTCACTTCCAGTGATCTGCTTACGGCACAGATCGGATTAAATTCCATCACAGCCAATGAAAATACAACCATGGGGCAGACTCTGGCAGTCATCACCCTGATTACGATACCGGTCATTATTATATATTCCTGTTTCTCCAAACAGATTGTAGAAGGAGTTACACACACAGGCACGAAGGAAGGATGATAGTATGAGCTTTATTGAATTTAAAAATATAAATAAAAAATATGCAAATACGGATAAGAATGCGGTTTCCAATTTTAATCTGGAAATTAAAGAGAAGGAATTTATTGCATTTGTGGGACCGTCCGGCTGCGGAAAGTCCACAACACTGCGCATGATTGCGGGATTTGAAGATATCTCACAGGGAGAATTGTTTATCGATGGAAAAAAGGTAAATGAAACAGCGCCAAGAGACCGGGGAATTGCCATGGTATTTCAGAATTATGCCCTTTATCCCCACATGACCGTGGAGAAAAATATCGGATACGGATTGAAGAATATGAAAGTGCCATCCGATGAAATCAAAAGAAAAGTAAACTGGGCAATTGATATACTGGGGCTGGAAGAATACCGGTACCGAAAACCGAAGAACCTTTCCGGTGGTCAGCGGCAGAGGGTTGCACTGGGCAGGGCGATTGTGAAGAATCAGAAAGTATTTCTTATGGATGAGCCTCTTTCCAACCTGGATGCCAAGCTGCGCGTGAGTATGCGAAATGAAATCAGCAAGCTTCACCGCACGCTGGGCACCACCACCATTTATGTAACCCATGACCAGATCGAAGCGATGACCATGGCGGACCGTATTGTTATCATGAAGGACGGCGTTATCCAGCAGGTTGGTGCTCCAATGGAATTGTATGAGCACCCCGTGAATAAATTTGTAGCGGGCTTCATCGGTTCTCCTCAGATGAATTTCTATGATGTGAATGTAAATGGAAACCTCGTGGAATTCAAAGGGGATAAAAAGAAGATCACACTCCCGGAGGGGGGTCTGAAAAAACTAAACGGAAAACAGGGGGATATGATTCTGGGGATCCGTGGTGAGGATATAAAACTGGATCCGCACAATCTGGAGATTTACAAATCGGATATACAGACTTCTGTCGTAGAAAATAAAGAAGTTATGGGGAATGAAAACAATCTTTATTTTAGTTTTGGCGGAATAACCACTGTTGCACGGGTTTCTAAATATGAGGTCAGCAGTATCGGAGAAAAGATTTCCTTTGTACTGGAACCCACAAAGTTTCATTTCTTTGATAAACACACAGAAGAAAAATATTAATATGAATTAGGAGGTTTCTATGACAGAACATCAATTACACTTGAGGGCACCGGGGAACTGGATCAATGATCCCAATGGTTTTATCTATTATAAAGGAAAATATCATTTGTTTTACCAGTACTTTCCCTATGCGCCGGCATGGGCAACCATGCACTGGGGCCATGCAATTAGTTCAGACATGGTTAACTGGACACATCAGGAGATTGCCCTTTACCCAAGCAAATACTGGGATAAAAATGGCTGCTTTTCCGGAAGTGCGGTGCAGGAGGATGGAAAGCTTTATATTTATTACACCGGTGTGCGTTATGAAGAGATTACAAAGGAGGATATCCATCACTGTGTGAATGAACAATTTGAGTCTTCCCAGATGATGATCACATCGGAAGATGGGATTCACTTTGACAATTTCAAAGATAAAAAGCTGATTATTCCTCCGATTTTAGATGCTTCTCTTGGACATCGTACACATACAAGGGATCCTAAGGTATGGAAAAGCGGAGATTATTATTACATGGTTCTTGGAAGTAATTTGGATGAGAAAAAAGGCATTCTGCTGTTTTACAGAAGCAGTGACAAAGAAAACTGGGAATATCTGAACAGTTACGAGCCGGAAGATGATTCTTTTGGGTGGATGTGGGAATGTCCGGATCTGTATCAGACCGAAGAGGGCTGGGTAGTTTGCTTTTCGCCCATGGGATTTTTAAAGGACGGTGAAAAGGAACAGAACCATGCCATATGTGCAGAAGCAGAATTTGACGAACAGACAGGAACCCTGAAAATGGCAGAAACGTATCAGTTTGCAGACTATGGGCTTGATCTCTATGCACCTCAGAGTACGATAGACGAAGAAGGGCGCAGAGTTGTCATCGGATGGATGAGAATGCCCAGACCGGTTTCGGATGAAAAGCCCTGGATCGGAATGATGTGCACGCCCCGGGTAGCAGAACTCAGAGACCACCACATCTATTACCGGATGCATCCAAATGTGGAAAAAGCATTTACAAAGGAAATATCCCGGGTTGGAGAACTGGAGGCGGGAAAACCATACCAGTTAAAGATTGCGCTGGATGACGGGGAGTCGCTATCCCTGGGCGGTTATGAGATTTACAGAAAGGGAAATAAAATCGGTACAAACCGGGAAAAGGTATTCGAGGGAATCGCAAACTGCAGGCTTTCCTTTGAAACCCCGGAACTAAGAGAGAATGCCAGTCTGAATATTCTTGTTGACCGGAATTTAGTGGAAGTCTATGTAAATGACGGGGAATATGTAATCAGTAATGTGGTATATGATTTAAAGGAAGATATTTCACTGCCTGAGGGGAAGAAATTTATTCTGAAACAGATGTAACACAGCCAAATAGGTATGAGAGACAGCCTGATGGGGAAACCTGCAGGCTGTTTCTAGTTCTGCATTCCCGCCAGAAACCAAACTGAAAGCACAGTCTATTTTGCCATCTGACCCGTTGTCGTCAGTCTGCGGAGGAACCACTCTACGTTCATCCTCCGCTTTCTATCCTCCGCCTTGCAGGCTGGCAAACGATTCAGCACTGTCAGTTTGCTTTTAAAACCCTACACTATGACACCAGAGTTTTCTAATATGTTATAAAAAGTATGTCCCAAGAATTCAATGGGTGTCTGTGAAAGGAGAGTAATTAATATGAATATCAGAATCAAAGGTGCGCGTCAGAATAATCTAAAAAATATCAGCGTGGAGATTCCTAAAAATAAGCTGATTGTGTTTACCGGGTTGTCCGGCAGCGGGAAGTCTACGCTGGCGATGGAGACTCTTCAGCGGGAATGCCAAAGACAATATATGGAGTCTATGGGCATGACAATGGAGATTGGTTCCAAACCCATGGTAGACGATATCCAGGGCCTGTCCCCGGCTATTTCCATCAATCAGAAAAATACCAATCGCAATCCCCGTTCAACGGTGGGCACGGTTACAGAGATTTCCCCTTATCTCAGGGTGCTGTTTTCTAAAATAGGTGAAAGGCGTTGTAAACACTGCGGCAAAATGGTTGTGCCGGATTTTGGAAAAGAGACGGGGGATATCTATGCAGAGCTTCCGGATCAGGGGGAAGATGCAGCAGAGATGTATGAGCAGATGATGTCTTGCCCCCACTGCGGCAAAAATATCACAGAGCTTACGGCGAGCCATTTTTCATTTAATAAGCCCTCCGGAGCATGTCCCGCCTGCAAAGGGATGGGCGTGGTAAGCATACCCGATATACAACTTCTAATTGATAAAACAAAGAGTATAAAAGAGTTTGCCATCCATGGATGGGATCAGGTATATATTGACCGGTACGGCTCGTCCATTGCCAATGCAGCAAGATATTATGGATTTGAGTTTGATCTCTCAGAACCAATTTCAGATTATTGTGAGCCGGCAATGGATCTGTTGCTTTACGGTGCCCTGAGTAAAGAATTTACCCGGCATTTTCCTGACAAAAAACCGCCGAAAACAGTCCCGGAGGGGCGATATGAGGGGGTCATTACGAATCTGATGCGCCGCTATGAGGAAAAGAGCTCCTATAGTGCAAAGCAGCGCTTTGAAAAGTATTTGATACAGCAGGAGTGTCCGGAGTGCGGAGGTATTCGTTTTAGAAAAGACATACTGGATGTCCGGGTTGCCGGTGTGAATATTAAGGAGGCACTTTCCATGCCACTTACGGATGTATTGGAATGGCTCAATGAGCTGGAATGTAAACTTACACCGGATGCCAGAGGGGTTGTGGGTCAGGTATTGGATAATCTGGTGCGCCGCATAAAACGCATCATTGAGGCAGGGGCGGGATATCTGACCCTGGACCAGCCCGGTGTATCCCTCTCGGCTGGGGAGGCCCAGAGAATTAAGCTCGCTTCAGTCCTGGGAAGCAGCCTGACCGGGGTACTTTATGTATTGGATGAGCCATCCACGGGACTTCACAACAGGGATACTTCTAAAATTATAGATGTTTTGATTCGTCTGCGGGATATGGGCAATACCGTGATTGTTATCGAACATAACCTTACGATCATACAGGCTGCAGATTATATCATCGACTTTGGACCGGGTGCCGGAAGAGACGGAGGCCGGATTGTTGCAGCCGGAAAGGTATCGGATATAATTAATTGTCCGGAATCGATTACCGGTAAATACTTAAGCGGAAAAGGATTTACCGGAAAATATCAGAAGTCTGACGGCAACGGAAAAAGTCTGGTGATTCGTCATGCAAATACAAACAATCTGAAAGACTTGTGCATAGAAATCCCATTGGGGAAATTTATTACCGTGACAGGTGTATCAGGTGCAGGTAAGTTCAGTCTGGTATTCGGGGAAGTGGCAGAAGCAGCAGATGCTTATTTCCACCAGCCCAGAAGAATGCATAGTGAAAATGTCAGCGGTTTTGAACATTTAGACGATGTGATTACGATTAATCAGACATCCATCGGAAGATCTCCCCGCTCCAATGCGGCGACTTATACGGATATTTTTTCTGACATACGGAATTTGTATGCCGGTATTGCCGGGAAAGAAAACATGGGATTACAGGCAAAACACTTTTCCTATAATGTTCCCGGAGGACGGTGCGAACATTGTCAGGGAGCCGGAAAGCTGTCAGTATCCATGAATTTCCTGCCGGATGTGGAAGTGGTCTGCCCGGTTTGCAGAGGGAAAAGGTATCAAAAACCAGTTTTAAATGTAAGATACAGGGGTTATAATATAGCTGAGGTATTGGAGCTTGGTATTGATGAGGCTGCGGTCGTGTTTGAACAGGAAAATGAAATATTGAAAAAGCTGAAAGTGCTCCAGGAGGTTGGACTTGGATATCTTGGACTGGGACAATCTGCAGCGACCCTCTCCGGTGGTGAAGCCCAGCGGTTAAAACTGGCAAAAGAATTGTGCAAACAGACAGGCGGACAGATATTATATCTATTTGATGAGCCAACCTGCGGGCTGCATCCTCAGGATACGGAGTGTTTGATCGGAGTATTCAGAAAGCTGGTTCAAATGGGCGGCAGTGTGATTGCAGCAGAACATAATCCCCAGGTCATCCGATCTTCCGACTGGGTGCTGGATCTGGGACCGGAGGGAGGTAGTTATGGCGGACAGATTGTTGCTCAGGGAACGCCGGAGGAAGTAAAGAAGCATCCCGTTTCCGCTACCGGGAGCGTTTTGGCACAATTATGAGCTGTTAGCAATAAAGCTTGCGTTTCGGTACGCTCTCCTTTACACTGGAAAGCCGAAAGCCGGCAATAAATATATTTCTGCCTGCTGAACGAATCAGCCGTAATAGGAAGAAATAGAATGGAGATGTAGGAAGATGAACACATACAAGACTGCGGATATTGCCAGAATGTTTCATATACATGTGAATACTGTGCGCCTATACGAAAAATGCAGGCTGATTCCAAAACCCGATAGATTAAGCAATGGGTACCGTGTGTTTACAGATCTGCATGTGGAGCAGCTGAAATTAGCCAGGGCGGCGCTTCAGGCAGAGATGCTTCAGAATGGATTGCGTAAAAAGGCGGTTGACATAATTAAAACTTCTGCGGCTGGTGATTATGAGAAAGCGGCGGAATTAACCCATCACTATATGGAGCAGGTGGAAATAGAGATAGGTAATGCGGAAGAAGCAATTCAGATTACCCATAAGTTATTGACCAGTATGGAAATGGAACCGGATAACAAGGAGCTTTTGTTAACAAGAAAGGACACGGCAGATTATCTTCATGTAACGATTGATACTTTGCGAAACTGGGAACTAAATGGACTTTTTACCGTTAAGCGGCTGAAAAATGGATATCGTGTATACTCCGCAGCCGATTTGCAGCGGCTAAAAATAATCCGTTCCCTTCGCTGCGCCAATTATTCCCTTTCTTCTATATTAAGAATGCTAAATGCGCTGTCAATAGATCCGGGGACAAATATCCGGGAAATCATTAATACCCCAAAGCAGGATGATGACATTATAACTGCATGTGACAAACTCCTTACATCTTTGCAGGAGGCAAAAGAAAATGCGCTATTTGCAGCGGGACAGATCGAAATAATGAAAAGAATGGCAGGGACAGTATAGAAGAAAAGGTCAAACGAAAGGTCTAATGAAAGCTCAAATGAAAGTTCAGACGAAAAAGTACTTGACTTAAAGCAGACTTTAAGTGCTAATCTATAGAAAAACAGACTTGTATAAACATAGGAAAAATAAGAAAGGCATACTGCATACATGGATAAACTTGAATTATTAAAGAATAGGCTGATAGAACTAAATAAAGTGGCAATTGCATATTCCGGAGGTGTGGACTCTAATTTTCTGATGTCTGTAGCCAGAGAAACCCTGGGAAAAGATAATGTCCTTGCAGTATTGTGCAGCGGAGCCATGCTGGCACAAGGGGATTATGAAGAAGCGGTTCAACTGCTGGAAGACAGGGATGTGCAGTATGAAATTCTTGCTATGGATGTTTTCACAGTGCCTGAATTTGTGGATAATGATAAAAAGAGATGCTATTTTTGCAAAAAGAACTTAATGTCAAAAATTATGGAAACGGCAAAAACACATGGTTATGAAGTAGTGTTGGACGGAAAGAATCTGGATGATGCAAAGGTATACCGCCCGGGTGCTGCGGCTGCCGAAGAACTGGGAATCTGTTCACTTTTATATGAGTGTGGATTTTCTAAACAGGATATCAGGAATGCGAGCAGGGAACTTGGGATTATTACCTGGAATAAACCCTCTAACGCCTGTCTGGCATCACGTTTTCCTTATGGAACCCGATTGACTCCCGAAAAATTAAAACAGGCAGAGGATGCGGAACGCTGTCTGAAGGAACTTGGGATATTTTCTGGCAGAATTCGGGTACACGACAGGATTGCCCGGGTTGAGGTTGCAAAAGAGGATTTTAAATGTCTTTTGGAAAATACGGACTTTGTAAGCAAAGTTAAGGCGTGTGGATTCGATTATGTCACTTTGGATTTGGAAGGATTCCGCAGCGGAAGTTTTGATGTGTAACAAAAATCATAAAAAAGGCTGCAAAGGAATGTTTAGGATACATGTGTAGTGGAAAGTTGGTGGTGACGTGGAAGTTAAAGAAATATTAGAAAAGTTAAATGCCCATGAAATTTCTGTTGCCGAAGCAGAAAATATGATGAAAGCAGAAACTTTTGATGATCTGGGATATGCGATGATTGATTATCAGAGAAAGATCAGGACGGGTGTTTCTGAGGTGATCTACTGTGAAGGAAAAACCAGGGAACAAGTCGCAGGAATCGTGGAAAATATGATTTCACATCATGTTATGAACATACTTGGCACGAGATGCTCTGCAGAAAAATATGAGGCAGTTAAAAAGATATGCCCGGAAATAGAATATGAGGCAGATGCCCGGATTATCCAGTATAACCGGGAACCTGTTTCTATGAATAAAGGGATTGTGGTAGTGGCATGTGCCGGAACATCTGATCTGCCGGTTGCCAGAGAGGCTGCCATTACAGCACGTTTTCTGGGGAACCACGTAGAAGAAATCTACGATGTGGGCGTCGCAGGGATACACAGGCTTTTGTCAAAACTGGATGTGATAACCAGAGCGAATGTGGTAATCGCAGTTGCCGGAATGGAAGGGGCGCTTGCTTCTGTTGTGGGTGGATTGACGGATAAACCTGTTATTGCCGTGCCTACGTCTGTGGGGTACGGAGCAAACTTCGGCGGTGTTGCGCCTCTGCTGGCGATGCTGAACAGCTGTGCCAGCGGGATCAGCGTGGTCAATATAGATAATGGTTTCGGAGCAGGCTATATGGCACACAGTATAAATAGTCTGGGAGGAAAAGAATAAATGCAGAAGAAAAAAATATTGTTCTTCGACTGTTTTTCAGGAATTAGCGGAGATATGACTCTTGGGGCACTGCTGGATCTGGGGCTGGACCGGCAGACTTTTCTGAATGAACTGGAAAAGTTACATGTGGACGGATATAAGATTAGTTTCGATAAAGCGGTAAAAAACGGGATTACAGGTAATTATGTGAAAGTTCATGTACATCAAATACCTCATGAACATCACCATGATTCCAAGGAGCATTTTCATGAACATCGAAACTTAACAGACATTAACCGCATAATTGATGCAAGCGGGATTGCGCCCGGAGCAAAGGATCTGGCGAAGCGTATTTTTCTGCGTGTTGCAAAGGCGGAAGGAAAAGTACATAACAGGAAACTGGAAGAAGTGCATTTTCACGAAGTAGGGGCAGTGGATTCTATTGTGGACATTGTTGGAACCGCAATTTTAATTGACATGCTCCGCCCGGATATGGTGTGTGCTTCTGTAATTCAGGATGGCAGAGGATTTGTGAAGTGCCAGCATGGAAAACTGGCGGTTCCGGTACCGGCTGTTTCTGAGATTTTTGCAGACAGTGGTGCGGTAACCAGACAGATAGATATTGAAACAGAACTGGTAACACCTACCGGTGCCGCAATCATCGCAGAACTGGCGTCTTCTTATGGTAATATGCCAGAAATGAACGTCCGAAAGATCGGATGGGGTGCGGGGACGAAAGATTTAGAGATTCCCAATCTTCTTAAAGTCAGCCTGGGCGAATATGTGGAATCAGACATGGATTTTACGGACAAAGAGGATCCGGTAATGGTTCTGGAAACCAATCTGGATGACTGCACCGGGGAATACCTGGGGTACGTCATGGAACGGCTTTTTGAACAGGGGGCATTGGATGTATTTTTTACACCAATATTTATGAAGAAAAACAGGCCGGCATACCGAATGACTGTAATTTGTACACCGGTTGATATGAGAAAAATGGAAGAATTAATCTTTAGGCATACTACAACGATTGGTTTGCGCAAAAGATTGGAGAACCGCACTGTTTTGCCCAGGAAAAAAGATGTACTTCATACAAAATATGGGGAACTGGAAGTAAAAATAGCTGCAGTCGGTGCAGAAGAAAGAATATACCCGGAGTATGAAAGTGCAAAGAAACTGGCAATGCAGCATGGGGTGCCGTTAAATGAAATATACCGGTGCACCTGTGGGGATACAAAATGAGGAAACTGTAGATCTAATATAAAATAGGAGGATTCCGTAATGAGTGAGAAATTTTTAGGATCAGAGATTAAAAAATTGGGGTTTGGAATGATGCGTCTTCCAATGCTGGAGGATAACACCATTGATGTGGAGCAGACGAAAAAAATGGTAGACCTGTATATGGAAAAAGGATTTACATATTTTGATACAGCGTATCCATACCTGGATGGACATTCCGAGGAAGCAGTTAAAGCTTCGTTAACCAGCAGATACCCCAGGGACAGCTACCAGCTCGCTACAAAGCTTCCCGTTTGGCTGGTAAATGCAAAAGAAGATGTGGCTAAAATCTTTAACACCCAGTTAGAACGTACCGGTGCAGGCTATTTTGATTTCTATCTGCTGCATGCAATTGACCGAAATAAGGCATTAAAGTACGATGAATATGACACCTGGGAATTTATTAAAGAACAAAAAGAAAAAGGTCTGATCAAACATTATGGATTTTCTTTCCATGATACAGCTGACTGCCTGGATGAAATACTGCAAAAACATCCGGATGCAGAATTTGTACAGCTTCAGATTAATTATTGTGATTGGGATGACAGCATTATACAGGCAAAGAAATGTTATGATGTGGCAAGAAAACATAACAAGCCGGTAATCATTATGGAGCCGGTTAAAGGCGGAACACTGGCAGCATTGACACCTGAACTGGATGAAATATTTAAAAAAGCAAGACCGGATCATTCCGTTGCATCCTGGGCACTGCGTTTTGCGGCCTCCCTGGAAGGCGTCATCACAGTATTAAGCGGAATGTCAAATATGGAACAGATGGAAGATAATTTAAGCTTCATGGCGGAGTTTGAAAAAATCACAGATGAAGATCAGAAGGTCATTGATGATGTTACTGACAAGCTTAAAAATATGCCGCTTATTCCATGTACAAACTGCCAGTACTGTATGGAAGTCTGTCCACAGCAGATTCCGATTCCGGAAATCTTTAAGGCAATGAATAAAAATGCTACCTTTAAGAATCTGGAAGATGCAAAAAATGAATATGGTTTTGTAACAGGCGGCTGCAGTAAGGCATCGGATTGCCTGCAATGCGGAGCTTGTGAGGCTCAGTGCCCGCAGCATATTGAAATAATAACAGAACTTCAGAATGCAGCTCAAATGTTTGAGTAAAGTCGTTTGAGAAAAGTCCGAAAAAAACTATTGACAATTCGGGAGCATCAAAGTTATAATAAAAAATATCAGAAATGCATATAATATAAAATGACAAATGCAGTGATGAGGAGGAGTACATACTCACCGAAGTTCCAGAGAAAAGATGGTTGGTGCGAATCTTTAACAAGGAAGTATGGAAGTAGCCTTTGAGCAGTGGACTGAACAGGATTACCTAAGTAGGCTTCAACGGAATTTTCCACCGTTACAGGGAAAGCAGTATCGATTTTTCCGTACTGAAATGAGAAGTTATCATGTCAGTAGAGGATTATCCGTATTGACAGAGTGCAAAGATTATTCTTTGAATTTAGGTGGTAACACGGATCACAGCGTATTCGCCCTAAGCTAATTTTATTAGCTTAGGGCTTTTTTATTCCCGCGGGCAGCGACAGGAGCGGAAGCGGAGAACAAAAACACCGCTGCCCCCAGCGGGGGTTTGACTGGCAGCGATTCAGAGCCTTATACGGATCAAAACAATGAAACAGTATAATGGATTTTGTAAAGGAGGAAATACAATGGAAAGAAAAGGAACGCAGGCTTTTATTGAAGCATTAAAACGAGAAGGAGTTGATCTGTTATTTGGTTATCCGGGCGGTTATGCAATTGATATTTTTGATGCCCTTTATGACCAGAATGACATTGAAGTAATTCTTCCAAGACATGAGCAGGGGCTGATTCATGCCGCAGATGGTTATGCAAGGTCTACGGGAAAGGTTGGTGTATGCCTGGTTACCAGCGGTCCGGGGGCTACAAATCTGGTTACCGGTATTGCTACGGCAAACTATGACAGTGTGCCGCTGGTATGCTTTACCGGCCAGGTACCTACTCATTTGATTGGAAATGATGCTTTTCAGGAAGTTGATATCGTAGGAATAACCAGAAGTATCTGCAAATATGCGGTAACGGTTCGGGAAAGAAAGGACCTGGCGCGGATTATAAAAGAGGCTTTTTATATAGCAAGAACCGGAAAACCGGGACCGGTAGTGGTGGATTTTCCAAAGGATATTCAAAATGAGCTGTTCCAGGACAATTTTGATGAGCCGGTTTCTATCAGGGGATATAAGCCCAATTTAACCGTTCACAAAGGACAGATTAAAAAGGCGCTGGAGATGTTAAAAAGTGCCGCAAGGCCAGTATTTTTAATTGGCGGCGGAGTTCCGATTGCAGGTGCACAAAAGGCATTGAAAGAATTGGTGGAAAAGGTTCATGTTCCGGTAATTACGACCATAATGGGGAAGGGCTCCATTCCCACGGATCATGACTACTATGTTGGAAATATAGGAATGCACGGCTCCTACGCTTCCAATATGGCAATCAGTGAGTGCGATCTGTTATTCTCCATCGGAACCCGTTTCAATGACCGAATTACAGGGAAGATCAGTGAGTTTGCACCGGAAGCGACAATCATCCATGTGGATATAGAAGCGGCTTCTATTTCCAGAAATATTCACGTGGATGTTCCTATAGTTGCAGATGCCAGATTAGCAATGGAAGCGATGCTGGAAAAAGCTGAGGATTGCGAAAGAACAGCTTGGACAGCACGAATCCGGGAATGGAAAGAAGCTTATCCTATTGCCAGAAGTGTGCACAAAGGATTGTCTCCGGATAAGATCTTAGATATTATGAATAAGCGGTGCAGAGATGGAATCGTGGTAACAGATGTTGGACAGCACCAGATGTGGGTAACGCAGTTTCTGGAAATGAACGAACAGACGAAGCTTTTAACCTCTGGTGGATTAGGCACTATGGGATACGGGCTGCCCGCAGCAATAGGGGCGAAGCTTGGAAACCCGGAAAGACAGGTAATCTGCGTGTCAGGAGATGGCGGCATTCAGATGAATATACAGGAACTGGCGACTGCAGTAACCTGTGAAATACCCCTTACAATCTGCATTTTCAACAACAGTTATCTGGGAATGGTACGCCAGTGGCAGCAGTTATTTTATGACAAACGCTATGCTAGTACCTGCATGAAACGAAGAAGAAGCTGTGGAAGCAGCTGTGAGGGCTGCAAGACAAACGGATGTCCCGTATACTCACCAGATTTTGTTAAACTGGCAGACAGTTACGGTGCAAAAGGAATCCGTGTATTTGATGAGAATGAGATCGAGGCAGCATTTATTGAGGCGGAAAAAAACAGGAACAGTCCTACTATAATAGAATTTATTATTGAGCGGGATGAGCTGGTACTCCCTATGGTACCCGGTGGAAATGCAATTCACGATATGGTAATGGAATGTTAAAGGAGGAAAATTTAAATGAAAAAAAGATGGATATCCTTATATGTGGAAAATGATGTGGGTGTGCTGGCAAGAATATCAGGGCTGTTTTCCGGAAAATCTTATAATCTGCACAGCCTCACGGTGGGGGAAACGGAAGATAATACCGTATCCAGAATGACGATCTGCGTAGACAGCAACGATGCGACCTTTGAGCAGATTAAGAAACAGCTGAACCGGTGTGTAGAGGTAATTAAAGTTGTTGATTTTACAAATGTTCCGATTCATATGAAGGAACTGATGTACCTGAAAATCCATACAGCCAGTGAGCAGGACAAAAATGAAGTCTTTCGCATGGCGGAAGTCTTCGGCGTGAAGGTAGTGGACATAAATAAAGACCGTCTGGTTCTGGAATGTGTGCAGACGGAGGAACGAAATAACGATCTGGTAAAACTTGCCGCTAAAGAGTTTTCTGCAATTGAAGTAGTGCGTGGCGGCAGCGTGGCAATTGAATCTATCAGTATTACGGAGCGGTAGAACAATTTTAAACATAATCAAGTATATAAATGAAATGGGAATCGGTGGGCAGTCTTTTACAGATGCTTACCGTTCCCGTTTTTAAGTTGCGGGGCATTTCAGGATGAAGGTTGATCCGCCGCCCGGGGTGTCTTCTATAAGTATTTTGCCGCCCAGGGAGATGGAATACTTTTGTGCAATGCTTAAACCAAGCCCAAAATGATCTTTGCTGCCGCGTGACTTATCGCACTGATAGAATCTCTGGAAAACCTTTTTTTTATCTTCATCAGTAATTCCGCAGCCATGATCAATAACAGAGAACATAATGTCGTTCTTATTTATGGTTAACCTTAATGTTATAGTTTGTCCATCAGGTGAGTAGGCGATAGCATTGTCAAGAAAGATACGGATAACCTGAGACAGGTATCTGGGATTACTTTTTGGTGTATCCAACAGTTGTTCAGAAGATTCCAGCAGAAGCAGAAGGTTCTTTGTCTTGCAAATAGAAAGATATTTTTCATAGATATCTAAAAGCAAAGTATCAGGGTCATATTCAGTAAAGGCTTCATCTGCAGGAGACGGAGATAGCGTCAGGGTTAAAAGATCCTGAATCAGTGAGGACATTCTCATACACTCCTGCTGTATCAGTTTATGAAAATATTTGGTCTGTCCGGGGAACTGCCGGGCAGATGAAGAAGCATTTTGAATCAGCATCAGTGGTGAACGCAGTTCGTGGGATGCAGCTGCCATAAATTCATTTTGAAGTTTTTGATTTTCGTGCACAGGTACCAGGGTGTGGCGGACGAACCGGCGTCCGATAAAAAACAGGCAAATACAGCTGATTAATTCAATAAGAAGTAAATATATTAGCAGTGTAATGCATTCTGATGTTAAAGGTGATAGGTCATTTAGCAGATAGATATCCCGATAATTGCCATTGTCAGATAAAGAGATGTAGGAACAAAGGTAGGTATCATTTACACCTGTCAACTTAAAAAATGGGCTTTGATAGGATGCAGCGGTTATGGATGAAAGATAATTTGCACCTATAAAATCTTTGGCATCCTGAATCAGAGCTTTTTGCCAGGCAGGCAACTTGTAAGGAGCATTATATAATAGTGGAGTCCCATTTTCCTCAATATAAATCAGCAGTTTTTCACGGTAACTTAATTCATCCAGCAGGGAATCGGAAATAGCAGAACTGCTGTGCAAAGTGGAACTTATATGAAAAATACCTGACTGAAAGGTCTCTGTCTGTTTTTGATACAGGAATTTTGTATATAATACTGCAGTAATACAAAGGGCGGCAGTAAGGATGATGCCCGATGTGAGAACATAAATAATAGTTAGTTTTTTCTGAATATTTTGAAACAGCATATGTAGTTCCTTTCGTAAACACGCTCTTGAGCGTGTTTGAAAATTCATTCCCGCCATCTGCACGCCCCACTTAGCGGCATATTTGACCCAAATTCAGGTTACATAGCCCGCTATGTGCCCTTCATTTTGGACAAATCTCCCACAAACTGGGACGCACAGCTGACAGAAAGCAATTTTAAAACACACTCTAAGAGGTGTATGCCAGGTAATACCCGATTCCATGCATGGTTTTAATGCTGGACTTTGTTTCTATTTTCGAAAATCTTTTCCTTAAAAAATAAATATAATTATCTAAATTACTTTCATCCACATCAGAATCTGCCCCCCAGACGGTATTAAGCAAATAATCCCGTTGAAGAGTTTTTTCAGCATTTTTGAAGAAAACTTCCAATAGCTGGGTTTCCTTTTGGGATAGGGAAACAGAAAGAGATGATGTTGAAAGAATCTGTTTTTCAACATCCAGAATAAGATCGTTATAGTTCAGGGTTAGCGAAGTTTTAAGTTTGCCGGGACGCCTCGTTATTGCACGGATACGTGCCATTAATTCAGATATTTCAAAAGGCTTGGTTATGTAATCATCAGCGCCGGCATCCAAACCGCAGATCTTATCATGAAGCCCTTCCATTGCGGTAATTATGATAACCGGAGTATGGATATTTTGCCTGCGTATAGTCCGTAACAGGGAAAGTCCGTCTATTTCCGGGATCATGCGGTCAAGAATTATTATATCATAGAATGAATTCTGCACATGGAATAAAGCGTCATCTCCGCTGTAACAGATATCCGCCTCATATTTTGCCTGTATAAAGTGAAGCTGTATGAGGCTGCAAAGATCTTTATCATCTTCAATAAGTAGTATACGCATGATATTGCTCCTCCTGGGAATAAATTTTGTTAATTATAGCACAGTAAGGAATATTAATCTTTAATAAATTATAAAGAAGTCGTTGCTAATTTAGAAGTTTCTTCGAGATTTTCATGTTAGTATAGTTTTAATAGGAAAGAGGTGCGTATATGAAAAAATTTTGTTTGTTGGCAATTTTTGTTCTGGCTTTTTTTATTCTGGGTACAGGATGCAGTCAGAAGAAAGCCGGAAGATTTTCAGGAGATGAAAAGGGGTATGCTGAGAACGATATTGAACTTCCATTTGATCAGGGGAAAGAGAAGGCGATATCCTTTGTAAATAAAAAGAAAAGCCAGATGTATCTGTATTCCAGAGAAAAGGATTCTGGGGATTATCATATCTATGAACTGATGAAAGACCATACGTGGAAAGAAAAAAATGTTAGCGGAATGAATGCGTTTTTCAAAAATATAACATATGAACCTAGAATTATAGAAAGCGGATTAGACGGCAATATTTATATGCTTTATTTTGATGATGATTATTTACCGCATATAGCCAGACAGAGGGGGAATTCAATAGAAAAAGTCCCGGTAACAGATCTTACGAAGTCCGAATCAGAACAATTGCAGGAATATCCAAACGGTGTAAAAAGCCTGGAAGACGGAAGAATTATTGTTTCGTATGATTCGCCAAAAGGGGCGGTGTTATATGACGGGGAGGGAAAAGAAATACGAAGATTTGAGAAATCGGAACTGGGAGTAAATGTAACAAGGAATATAGGTGTATGTCCGGGAATGTTTATATCTGTAAATGATGCAGGAACGGGATTTTGTATCTATGATACGGACACTGGGGAAAAGATAAATGAAATAAAGATTGGTGAACAGGCGTCTCACAGCTACTTGAAAGAAGGCAGTGGAGAGGATTTTTTCTTTTTAAACGAAAAGGGTATTCATCATATTATGGCAGATGGAAGTATAGTGGAAACGATTATTGAGGGAGACGAAATGCCGGCTCTTAAATTGGAACAGGAGGCAGTTTCTTTTGAAACAGGTGAAAATAACAGCTTCTATGTGCTGTTTCAGAAAGATGGAAAATCTTCTTTAAAGTATTACAGTTATCAAGAAAAAAAGAGAATGGAAGATCAAATAATACTTAAAATAGCCGGATTGAAAAAAAGTAATACAATGCAGCAGGCGATTATTGAGTTTGAGAAGAAGAATCCGTCCGTAAAAATAGAATTTCAAGACTATGGAGAGACCAAAGAGCGTACTACTCTGGCAGATACTATTAGAATTATTAACACAGAAGTCCTGACGGGAGCAAATGGTCCGGATTTACTGATACTGGACGGTCTCCCGGTTGATGCTTATGCAGAAAAAGGTGCTCTTTTGGACTTGTCAGAGGTAACAAATGAGCTGGATGAAGAGTCTGGTTTACTTAATCATATAGATTTGCAAAAAGATAAAGAAGGAAAGATAATTGCGATACCATCCAGGTTCACAGTTCCACTGCTAATCGGTCATAAAGATGCAATCAGACAGATGGAGTCTTTGGACAGCCTGGGAAAATATCTGAGTAGCGGGAATGCAGAAAAGATAATATCAAGTGGTTTTTTTGAAGAGATTGCTAAGAATATTTTCTATATGTATTATAACGACCTTCGTGCTGAATCTTTTTCCAAGGAAGGTCTGGCACAATATATGAATGTAGTAATGCAGATATCCCAAATGACAGGAGCTATGAGTCAGGAAGAGGAAGAAGGGCAGGAGAAAGAAGAGAATATGTTCGGCATAGGCGGCGCATCAGATACCGGAAAATTCAGAGTTGCTATCAGTGAGATGAAAAGTGTTATGGATTTATCTTACCCGGCAACATTTCAGAAAACATATGGTGCCCAGGTAAAAACGATACAATCAATATATATACCTTACGACATGGTTGGAATTCTTGCGGTATCTGCCCATGCAGAAGAGGCAAAAGCGTTTATTAGAACGCTGCTGTCAGGAAAGATACAGAGTTTAGAGATTGGAGAAGGATTTCCGGTCAATAGGCTGGCTTTTGATAGTTTAGATCCGGTAGTTTCCAATGAGGAAGCTATGGTGGAGGGTGATGAAGGGCAGATTATTACGTTTAAACAGGCAGAGCAAAAAGAACTGCAAGCATTTAAAGAATTAGCTAAGTCACTAAAAGTCCCTCTAATCGTGGATTCTGCAATAGAAGAACTGACTATGGAACAAATGAAAAGAGTGTATGCTGGAGGGGTATCAAGTGAAGCGGCCGCAAAGGAATTAGCTTCTAAGATCCAATTGTATTGGAATGAATAAGGGTGCATGAAACTGCAATTGGTGTAATTGTTATATAGTTAGAGCGTTGTTTAAAAATCGGTTCCTGGCAAGTACCGGAATCAATTTTTAAACACGCTCTGCTTTTGCGTTTTGAGTAAGCAAGGAACCAAGAAATTATTTTTTGTTGTTGACAGAAAGCACTGTAATATATATAATCATATTTATATAAACTATATTATATAAAATAAATTATATAATTATTTAACCAGACGATTCTATATATTACATATCTGATAAAGCTGATAAAGTATAAATAAACAATTAGGCAAAATATTTAAAAATACTTTATCCTTGCCAAAACTTAAGAGCATACTATCAAGAAATCTCAGGTTGCGGGAAGCCAGCAAAATACTGCCAGAGGAGGAATACATGCCAAAACAGAGAATAACAAAAGAAATGATACTGGATACAGCTTTTACATTAACCAGAGAGCAGGGCTTTGAACATGTCATAACAAAAGAGATTGCAGAACGGATCGGCTGCTCGGTACAGCCAATCTATAGTTATTACAAGAATATGGAGGAATTAAAACGAGATCTGTTTCATAGAGCGGTGGTGTTTTATAGTGACTTTATTTCCAGAAATGCCCGGGAGGAGAAATCCTTCAGGAGTGTAGGTTATGCCCAGATTCAATTCGCCAGAGAGGAGCCGCATTTATTTTGGCTGTTGTTTATGATGAAACAGGATAATCTGAACAGTTTTGAGGATATCTATGAAAAGCGCAGTAACAAAAAGGTTACGGAACAAATTGCAGAGGAATATCAGATCCCGTCGGAAATAGCAAAAGCACTGCACTTGAATATGCTGGTCTATACCCACGGAATTTCTTCTATGCTGGTAACAAATTCGGTACAGCTGGAGGATGGGGAGATACGAAACATGCTGGATGCCGCCTTTGATGCATTTTTAAGAAAGATAAGAGACAATTCAGTTTCAGAAAAGGAGATGGATTATGAGTAAGATAGTCGTAATATATCAGTCTAAATATGGAGCGGTTAAAAAATATGCAGAATGGATTGCAGATGCTCTGCATGGGGATTTATTTGAAAAAGGAAAGATGTCAGCAGAAAAAATGATGGGATATGATACCATTATTTATGGCGGCGGAATTTATGCCGGAGGTATTGCAGGAATTTCGCTCATTGGGAATAATTATGAGAAGATAAAAGAGAAAAAGATCGTTTTATTTACATGTGGACTTGCGAATACAAAAATTGAGAAGAATGTAAAACATATCCGGGAGGAAATGAAGAAATCTTTACCGGAAGGATTGATGAACCAGGCTTTGATCTATCATGTTCGGGGAAATATGGACTATAGCAAACTGACACCGGTACATAAAATCATGATGAAGATGATGAATCATATGATTGCAAAGAAAACGGATAGTGAGAAGACAGCAGAAGACAGAGATTTTCTGGAAACTTACGGAAAGGCTGTGGATTTTACGGATCAGAGCAGTATTGGGGATTTGGTTGAGCAGGTTAGAAAATGGGCTTAATATTAAAGAAAGGAGTGGGATGCGCTCATCCCACTTCTAAATTATTTATTTCTCAGTCATTTTCCAGCCCGCTGTGAAAGGAACGGTTACCGATATTGGCAATCAGACGTTCCTGGCTGCCCGGTATGCTGCTCATTTTGTGTTCCAGCAGAATTAGTGTTTTATGATATGCACTGAGGGCTTTGCCAAAAAGATCCTCTACGGAATCCTGAGAAACCAGGCTGGTGTCCCAGGGATTCTCCCAGTCTTCCTTATGTTCGTTCAGAACTTTGGCTTTGTCCATCTCATGGGGTGTCTGTATCATGGGTGAGAGCCATTCATATCCAAAAATATGGGTCTCAAACCAGCGGTAAAACTTCTTTTTAAGACCGGTAGAATCATGGAGCAGAGAGGTTCCGATCCGCATACAGGATATGGCGTGTGAGATATTTCTGGGGGAATAGTTTTGTTGATAGACCTTTCGGGCTACCTGGCTGACCAGAGCCGATATGGCAGTCTGTTCAGCATTTGAAAGGGCAATGGTACGGGACTGGTAAAATTGACCTGGCTTCAATCCCTTTTTCTTCTCCAGATATAAAATATCAAAGCAGGATTCCAGTTCAAAATGCCTTGCATAATACTGGTTTCCGTTTTTTTCACCTGTCCGGTAATCGGTTCTGGCATATACAAAAGGATGAAACAGTCCATCCAGAGTGTAATGACCGAGAAATCCAGCCAGATAAGCGGTTATGATATTTTTTTCCTCTTCTTCTTGCAGATGTTCCCGATAATCCAGCATGGTCTGAAAGAGTTCTTTTACGTGTTCTTCATGCATAACCCCGCCGATATTCTCTTTTCTCAGGTAAGATACCGGATAGTAAAAAAAGATATCCGGACCCTGAAGTCCAAGACAATATGCGGCAGTATGGGCATGAATGGTATCTTGCAGGATGCCCGGGGAAAGCATCCCATAAGTTTCCACTCCAAATAAGTAATGTAAAGTAAATCCTGGCATAGTCCAATCTCCTTTGATCTGTTTCTGGTTTTAATAAGATCTTAGTCTTATCATTGCCCAAAATCAAGACTTTAAGAGAAATCTTATGATTTTCTTCACATTTTTATATTCGATATTTCTTCAGAAGTTCGGTTGACGTATACGTGGTCAATGATCCCATAGTCTTTCGCCTTCTCTGCGCTCATAAAATTATCCCGGTCTGTGTCACGTTCAATTTCGTCTATGGTGCGTCCGGTATTTTCAGCCAAAATCCGGTTAAGGCGCTTCTTGCTATTCTGCATATAGTCCGAAAGGATTTTAATATCACTTGTCTGGCCCTTAATACCTCCTGAAGAAGGCTGGTGTATCATGATTTCAGAATTTGGCAGGGCAAAGCGTTTGCCTTTTGCGCCCCCCGCCAATAAAAATGCACCAAAGCTTGCGGCTAGTCCGATACATATGGTGGAAACATCGCATTTAATATAATTCATGGTATCGTAGATTGCAAATCCGGCAGATACAGAACCGCCCGGACTGTTAATATAGAGCTGGATATCCTTATTTGGGTCCTGACTCTCCAGGTACAAAAGCTGACTGGTGATCAGGCTGGCAGAAGCATCGGTGACTTCTTCACCCAGAAATATGATCCGGTCATTCAAAAGGCGGGAATAAATGTCAAAGCTCCGTTCTCCACGGCTGGTCTGTTCCACTACTTGGGGTATAATCATGCTGCAATCCTCCTTGTCTGTGCCAGCTGCAAACAATAGTTTGTAATTGTTTTGCAGCCTTTCGACGTATTGCCTGCAAATACATGAATTGCCGGACAAAATTCGTGGATGAGTACAAATGGTTCCTGCCTGGGTGTAAAGAGGCGAAGGCTGCGGCAGGTCTGGGGCGTACACTGGTATAACTGACGGAATGCCAGTGTAAAAGCCTGCTGGGAATCATAACAGGCTTTACTGGATATCTCTGCAATGGGGATATCAGTTTCCGCCAGAAGTCTGGCAGCCTCAGTCAGTCTGCGTCTCTGGATATATTTGTGCATCGTGCAGCCAGCCACACTGGAAAATATGCGGTTCAGGTAGTATTTTGAATAATTCATATTCTGTGCTATATCGTCAAGGAGGATCTTCTCCTGGAGATGGGATTCAATATAGGATACAATTTCCATAACGATATCGATTTTTTCACTCATAGTAATGCCCCCCTTCGTGATGGCTATGATTTATAATTATAGCAGATATGATTTGGGGTGTCTTAATAAAAAGTGCTCACTTTTGGAAGTTCTAAAAACGTACCGTAAAGATAATCTCCCCATTCTGAATCCGGCAGTCGTATGCAAAGCCCTGTTTCTGGGCGGCAGCACTTACAATTGACAGACCCAGACCGGTGCCTGACAATTCCTTGTTCCGGGATTTTTCAGCTACATAGAAGGGATCCCAGATTCGTTCTAAAAGGATGTTGTGATTGGGTGCTACTCCGTTAGAGATCTCAAATACATACCGGCTGCATTCCTCATACAGACGGATCTTTATATGTCTGTCACAGGTATATTTCACTGCATTTGAAATCAGGTTGGATAATATGGCTGCCATTCCTTCGGGACTTGCGTTTATAACCGCATCAGGCAGGATATCCGTCTGAAGGGTGATCTGTCTCTTCTCCAGTTCTAACTGATATTCTTCTGCCATTTCGGTGAGGATACTGCTGACCGCCACAGGTTCTTTGGGATATTCTTTTTGCCGGATGCGGGATAAATCCAGCAGTCCCTCGATGAGCCGTTCCATTTTTTCATTCTGCCGGATAACGGTATCCAGGAAAGTGCCATCGTCAATGCCGTCTTTTATACCGCAGGTATAAGCTTTAATCAGGGCAACCGGTGTCTTCAGGTCATGGGAGACATTTCCAAGAAGAGCTTCCATCTGACGGTTCTTTTCAATAAGTGCTTCCTGAGACTCTTTTAATTTTCGGCTCATATCATTGATGCTGCAGGCAAGGTCTTCCAGCTCGTCATTGGTTTTGATGTCAATCTGTCTGAATTTCTGGTTGGAAATGTCTTTTGTCAGCTCGCTGATTCCCGAAAGGGGAGTGGTTATTTTTTTCACCAGAAAATAGATGAGAATCATCATAATGATAACAGCAGCCAGGAAGATACATAAGGTAATGCCATTGATCAGGGACACGATCTCGCTGATATTGGGAATGATAATGGCAACGCCTGCAAATGTTTCATTTAAGTTCAGATACTCAACCAGTATGCTGTAATGCAGTTTTGACTGGTTGTAGATTCGCAGCTGTCTTCCATTTGCCATTGTATTCAGATAATCCTGATCCCAAAGCCAGTAGCGGTCCAATCCCAGGCCCTTATCAAGAAAGGCGCTTCGCAGCCGTTCATTTAATACATCGATATCAGAGGTATTGTCCACCCTGGCAATTACCACATCCCTGGACTCTTCCATTTCTGCGATTGCCTCGTCTATAGAATCTGCACTGTTTATAAGGGTATCACAGATTTCATTCATTTCTGCTTTTCTTTCATATAAATAATATCTTCCGATAAACTGAGAATTCACCACCACTGATATGAAGACAACCACAATCAGTACCGCTGAAATACTCAGTAAGAATTTTTTTGCCAGTTTACTCATTTGGGTTCTCCAACATGTATCCGATGCCGATGTGGGTAGTGATATATTTTTCTCCTATTTTATGGCGCAGCCTCCGGATATGGGTATCCAAGGTACGCTCATCCCCATAATAATCCATTCCCCAGACGCTGGAAAGCAGCTGTTCCCTGGATAAAATCATACCCTGGTTCAGGAAAAAGGTGTAGAGGAGATCGTATTCTTTTTTGGTAAGCTTTATTTCTTCCTGCTGATTCTTCACCATATTGGTGTCAGGATTTAAGGTAAGGCTGCCGCAAGTCAGCAGTTTTCCAAGCTGAAAAAGCTTTTCAATCCGAAGAAGCAGGATTTTGGGTTCAAAGGGTTTGCGGATATAGTCGTCTGCTCCATAAGTAAGTCCGGCAATTTCGTCGGTAATATCCCCTTTCGCAGTGAGCATAATAATCCGGACTGGCATATGGTATTCCCGGATAGCCTTACATAGGGCAAGCCCATCCATAACCGGCATCATCCAGTCAGAAATTAACAGGTCAAATTTTTCTGCACACAGCAGATCAAAAGCAGCCTGTCCATCAGAAACGGCAGTAACTTCATGACCCGCTCCGGTAAGATAGAGCTTTATAATTTTCTGCATATCTTTTTCGTCTTCAGCAATTAATATTTTCATTGTGGCTGCCTTTCGATTATCTATTTTTTCATTATCTATTCAAATTCCAATGTTGAATACCGCAATTTCGGGAGGTACCATAAATCGTACCGGAATATGTGAAGTCCCGATGCCGGTATTTACATAAAGCTTCATGGTAGTACTGAGATCATAAAATCCCGATGTGTATTTTTCTGCAAGCGCTGTGGAGGGGCTTTTTATAAATGGAAGCTTTACCTGTCCTCCATGACTGTGGCCTGCCAGCAGCAGATTGGCGGAATCAGTCTCAAAACGATCTGCCATGTCCGGTTCATGGAGCAGGATGATCCGATAGTCAGGATCATTTTCCATATGGCTCAATGTGGCAGAAATGTCAGGAGAGCCAAGCAGGGCATCATCCAGGCCTCCGATAAACAATTCCTGTCCCTTTGAGGTAGTTATGGTGATACCTTCATTTTCCAGGAGGGTAAATCCGGAATCTGACATGATGTCAGCATAAACCCGTGAGGCACCGCCGCCGTAGTCACGATTTCCCCAGACGGCATATTTCCCATAGGCAGCATCCAGGGAGGACAGTGCCTGTGTGACAGCATCCACCGCCTTATATTTTGAAAAGTTGTCAAATAGGTCTCCGGTAAAGACGATGACATCCGGTGAGAGATCATTCACCTTTTCCACCAGTTTTGCCAGATTATGTTCCGTGTAGTAAGCGTTTACCTGGATATCCGATAACTGTACCACCCGGATGACCTGGGTGATTTTCCTGTCAGGTGCATTCAGGTCATAATAATGTGTAAATGTCATTGAGGGTTCTATCTGAAAAGCATATCCTGCAAGCAGTGCGGCGGTTAAGAAAAGGCAAAGTACAAAAATCAGTGTTTTTCTTATAAGTCTCATATTCACATGTTCCTTTCTTATAGATCAGCCATCATTATAGGAAGTCCATGTTACAGGTATGTGAAATTTTTCTTATTCTCTTATTATATCCGTGAATTCTTGAAATGCAATGAAAAATTAAAAAAACGTATGATCAGGGATCTTCAGGCAAAAATTCGATGAAAATAGTAAAAAAATGGTATTATTTTAAATTCTTGCTGTTAACATGGTCAAAAATGTGATGAAAGGGGATAGATAATCGCATTCATTTAAAAACCTACTCAATTTATAATGAATAAAAGAGTTATAAGGAGGAGAATTTATATGAAGTTCAGGACAAAAAAACTAGTGGCACTTTTAACGGCATCCTGTATGTGTCTCGCATCACCGCTGAGTGCTGCGGCAGAAACCGGCACCGGGAGCAGATCTGGGGAAGGACAGGCAGAATATTCCACCGGGGCAGAGACACCAGAGGTTATGACGGAAGCAAATGCAGCAAGAGATGGGGAAACAGCAGAGACAGAGGGAATACAGACGGAAGATGTGCAGACAGATGAATTGCAATCCGAAAATATGATATCAGAAGAATTGCAATCAGATGATGTGCAGACGGAAGAAGACACGTCAGAAGAAACGCAAAGGAAAGAGGTTCAGAAGGAAGGGACAAAAAAAGCAGCGGATGCTGAAGGGGTGGCAAAGATTGCCGAAATTACAGAAGATCAACAGGATTCTGCTTACCGGATAGCCTATTTGTCAGACCTGCAGTGGAAGTCGGAAAATCATACTGTGGACAGCGAGAAGCCAACCCAGAAAGACAAATCCTTTGAAGGCGGAAAAATTACGTTAATGGTAGATGGAACGGTTACAGAATTTGACAAGGGGATCGGAACCCAGACAAATTCCACCATTGTGTATGATCTGGCTGGAAAGGGATATACCAAGTTTGAAACTTATGTGGGCGTAGATTATAGCCAAAGGGGAAATATTCCGAGTGAAGTCTGTGACGTAAAATTTCAGGTAAAGATTGATGATCAGGTTGTATCAGAAACAGGAGTACTGGACCCGCTTTCCAATGCAGTTAAGATATCAGTGGATATTCCGGATACGGCAAAGACGCTGACACTGTACGCAGATAAAGTGACGGAGACCTGGTCAGATCATGCCAATTGGGCAGACGCAAAATTTTACCAGACATTACCGGAACCGGAGAATGTTGCCCTTAATAAAACAGTAGTGGCAAAGAAGACGGCAGATAATTCGGCAGCTCCTGTTAATCCGGATTCAAACGTTAACAGTACGAAGGCTGTTGACGGTGTAATCGACACTACCAGTTACTTTGACTTTGGAGATCAGTCAAACAGCGGAGCAGTGAGACAGTCTCTCTATATGCAGGTGGATTTAAAGGGGAGCTATTTACTCTCGGATATTCAGATGTGGAGATACTGGAAAGATGGCAGAACTTATGCACCTACCGCCATTGCCGTATCTGAGAATGAGAACTTTGAGAATGCTACCGTAATTTATAACTCGGATACCACGGGTGAAATACATAATCTGGGCACCGGAAGTGATTCTCTCTATGCAGAGACGGAAAGCGGGAAGACATTTGCAGTACCGGAAAATACAAAGGCGAGGTATATCAGAGTCTATACATATGGAGTAAACGGCACAGCAGGTGTGACGAACCATATTGTAGAATTGAAAGTAAATGCTTATGTATTTGGAGATGAGATCGAACCGGAAAAGCCGGATGACAGCAAGATCTTTCCAAATGCCGTGAACCCTTTGAAACTCCAGGGACCGGGGACAAATGATCAGGTTACCCATCCCGATGTTAAGGTATTTGATGAGCCATGGAACGGCTATAAATACTGGATGGCATACACACCGAATAAACCGTCAAGTTCCTATTTTGAAAATCCCTGTATCGCCGCTTCAAACGATGGAATAAACTGGGAGTTCCCGGCGCAGAATCCGGTGCAGCCCAGATATGACAGCGAGATCGAAAATCAGAATGAACATAACTGTGATACCGATATTGTGTATGATCCGGTAAATGACCGGTTAATTATGTTCTGGGAATGGGCACAGGATCAGGCAGTTAATGGAAAGACACATCGTTCGGAGATCAGATACCGTGTTTCCTATGATGGTATTAACTGGGGTGTGGAAGATGAGAGCGGAGTTCTGCAGACCGGACCTACGGCTCACGGATGTGCCATTGCCACGGAAGGAGAAAGGTATTCGGACTTATCCCCTACTGTAGTTTATGATAAAACAGAAAAAATTTATAAGATGTGGGCAAATGATGCCGGAGATGTGGGTTATGAAAATAAGCAGAACAACAAAGTATGGTACCGTACATCCAAAGACGGGATCAGCAACTGGTCCGATAAGACCTATGTGGAAAATTTCCTGGGCGTAAATGAAGACGGGCTGCAGATGTATCCCTGGCATCAGGACATTCAATGGGTAGAGGAATTCCAGGAATATTGGGCATTGCAGCAGGCATTCCCGGCTGGCAGCGGACCGGATAACTCTTCCCTGCGCTTCTCGAAATCCAAAGACGGCATTCACTGGGAGCCGGTATCGGACAAAGCTTTAATTACGGTAGGGGCACCAGGAACCTGGGATGCAGGACAGATCTACCGCTCTACATTCTGGTATGAGCCAGGCGAAACAAAAGGAAATGGAACCTTCCATATCTGGTATGCCGCTTTAGCTGAAGGCCAGTCCCATTGGGATATTGGCTATACTTCTGCAAATTATGCAGATGCCATGTACAAATTAACGGGCACAAGGCCGGAAGTAGAAAAAAGAATCGAAGTTAATAATGAAAATCCCCTGCTTATTATGCCGCTGTATGGAAAGTCCTACAGTGAATCAGGAAGTATCCTGGACTGGGGCGATGATCTGGTTTCCAGGTGGAAACAGGTTCCGGAAGATTTAAAAGATAATGCAGTCATTGAAATTCATCTGGGCGGCAAGATTGGCCTGAATGAAAGTGATTCTCACACGGCAAAGGCGTTTTATGAACAGCAGCTGGCAATTGCCCAGGAAAATAATATTCCGGTGATGATGGTGGTAGCTACGGCAGGCCAGCAGAATTACTGGACAGGAACAGCGAATCTGGATCCGGAGTGGATTGACCAGATGTTCAAACAGCATAGCGTATTAAAAGGAATTATGTCCACAGAAAATTATTGGACTGACTATAATAAGGTTGCAACGATGGGTGCTGATTATCTCCGGGTAGCAGCAGAAAATGGAGGTTACTTCATATGGAGTGAGCACCAGGAAGGGGTTATTGAAAATGTAATTGCAAATAAGAAATTTAATGAAGCACTAAAACTGTATGGAAATAATTTTATTTTTACATGGAAGAACACACCGGCTAATACCAACTCAAACGCAGGAACAGCCAGCTATATGCAGGGGCTATGGCTGACCGGAATATGTGCACAGTGGGGCGGTCTGGCTGATACCTGGAAATGGTATGAAAAGGGATTTGGCAAATTATTTGACGGGCAGTATTCCTATAACCCGGGCGGAGAAGAAGCAAGACCGGTTGCAACAGAACCGGAAGCACTGCTTGGCATTGAAATGATGAGTATCTATACAAATGGAGGGTGTGTCTACAATTTTGAGCATCCGGCATATGTATATGGTTCTTATAATCAGAATTCACCTTGTTTTGAAAACGTAGTTGCAGAGTTTATGCGATATGCAATCAAGAATCCGGCACCAAGCAAAGAGGAAGTGCTCGCAGATACGAATGTGGCGTTCTATGGTAGATTAAGTACGTTAAAGAATGCAGGAAACTTACTGCAAAAAGGTCTGAACTGGGAAGATGCTACGCTTCCAACCCAGACGACGGGACGTTATGGATTAATACCGGCTGTTCCCGAGGCAGTGGATGAGAAAACAGTGAAAGAAGTATTTGGCGATATTGAGATACTGAATCAATCCAGTGCACAGCTTGCCAGTCAAGATACGAAAAAAACATATTTTGAAGAAAAATATCCGGAACAGTATACCGGAACGGCATTTGGACAGCTTGTAAATGATACCTGGTATTTATACAACAGTAATGTAAATGTAGATGGAACACAAAATGCAAAACTTACGTTGGATGGTGACAAATCCGTTGATGTTACCATGACACCGCATACATATGTGATCATGGATGATCAGGAGGGTGAGCTTCAGATTAAACTGAACAATTATCGTGTGAATAAAGACAGTATCTGGGAGGGATACGGAAGCACGGTAACAGATCGCTGGGATACGGACCACAATACCAAGCTTCAGGACTGGATCAGGGATGAGTATATTCCAAATCCGGATGATGATACCTTCCGGGATACCACCTTTGAACTGGTTGGTCTGGAAAGTGAACCGAAGGTAGATGTGACTGATGGCTTAGAGAGCCAGTACCAGGAACCGGTTGTGGAATATAATGCAGCAGCAGGAACCGCTATGATCACCGTGTCAGGAAATGGCTGGGTAGATCTGACAATTGATACCAATACATCAGAAGTCCCTCAAGTTGATAAAACACAGTTAAATGTCAAAATTGCAGAAGCAAAAGGAATTAAACAGGGAAATTATACGGAGGAATCTTACAAAGCCCTGCAAAATGAAATTTTAAAATCTCAGGCTGTAGCGGATAAAACAGATGCGACACAGGAGGAAGTAAATGCACAGTTAAGCCGGTTAGAAAGTGCAATAGCCGGATTAAAAGAAAAACCGGTAGTGGTATCTAAGACTGCATTAAATGCAAAAATAGCAGAGGCAAGATCCATTAAGGCGGGGAATTATACGGATGCATCTTATGGAACATTGCAAAAAGCAATTACGGCAGCAGTTAGTATTGCCAATAATGCAGCTGCCACACAGCAGCAGGTAAATGACCAGGTATCTGCGTTAACCACTGCAATTAACAATTTAAAACTGGATGCAGATAAGCTGGCGGCAGAGTCAGCAAAGAAAGTAGCATCAGCGAAAGTCTCTGTAAAAGCAGTTTCTTATAAAGCCAAAGAAATAAAGTTGTCCTGGAAAAAGGTAGCGGATGCGGATGGTTATGTAATCCGGGTTAAGAGCGGCAAAAAATGGAGTACAGAGAAGACCATTAAGAACAACCGTACAACCACTTATACTTATAAAAAAGGTAAACCTGGTACGAAATATACATTTGAAGTAAAAGCTTATAAGAAAGTAAATGGAAAGACCACCTACAGTAAATACAGTACTGCAACTAAAAAAGTTGTACCGCAAACGGTATCTGCAAAGGTAAACACTTCAAAAAATAAAATCGTATTAAGCTGGAACAAGGTGTCAGGAGCATCCGGATATGTGGTTATGAAGAAAACAGGAAAGAAGTGGGAAAAGGCAGCCCAGGTAAGTGGCAAGACACTGAAGTTCACCGATAAGAAGGTAAAGAAAGGAAAAATCTATACCTATAAAGTGAAGGCTTACAAAACTTATAAAGGTGAAAAAGTTTTTGGAAGTTATAGTAAGACTGTAAAAATCAAAGTGAAATAAAAATCTCTGTAGATTTTTTGACCAAAAGCAGTCCATTTTTTGGTAATTAGTAAAAAAAAAGCAATATTTCTATAATTATTTTAAAATACGGGTGTCGCAGTAAAAAAATAGTAAGAAATGAATGAGTTTGTTTATTGTAAGAAAATATGCCGCATGATAGGATTTGGACATAGGGTAGAGCGGAAAAATTTTACAGAAGATAAAAGCAAGGGAGGTGTTTGATATTAACGCGACAACCCGTAAAATTGAAAAAGATTGGGAGGTAACAAAATGAAAAGTAAGAGTTTAATATCAATGAAGCGTATTATGGCGTGGATTTTAACATTGTGCATGATATTAACTGCAGTGCAGATTCCGTTTGATGTACAGGCGGCTGAGACTGCAACAGAAGAAAATGCAGCTCTGGGAAAAACAGTTACATTGCATAAAAGTGATGGAACAGTTCTGCCGGATGATTATCGCAATCCCGACAGGCCGGCTGCAATGGCGGTGGATGGCATTATTGATGCTACAGGAGAGACCAATTATTGCGAGCTTGGCAAAGATGGGGACAAAACAGCTTTGTATCTGCAGATAGACCTTGGAGGCCTGTATGATGTAAGCAGAGTAAATATGTGGAGATATTGGAAAGACGGCAGAACTTACGATGCAACAGTAATTGTTGCTTCTGAGAGCGGCGATTTCACGGATGCAGCAGTTATATATAACTCTGACAGGTCAAATGTGCATGGATTTGGAGGCGGAGTGGATGAGCGATACGCAGAAACTGCATCGGGACATGAATTTGCTGTACCGGAAGGCACAAAGGCACAGGCAGTACGTGTATACGTATTTGGCAGCATGAGCGGTACTACAAACCATATCAATGAAGTGCAGGTTTGGGGAACAGCAGATTCAGGCAACCCGGAAGCAGGAACGTATACCGTAACAATTCCACAGGGCAGCGGATATCAGGTTATCCCATTTGAGAATGATTCTGCCACAGTGGAAGAAGGCGGTTCCTTCCGTTTCCAGGTGCTCATTGACTCAGAGAACGGTTACAGTGCAACCAGTGCGGTTAAAGCGAATGGGGTAGATCTGACAGCAGTTGACAGTGTATATACGATTGAAAACATTACTGAGAACCAGACAATTACTGTTGAAGGCGTACATAAAGCACGGTATGAAGTGACATTTCCGGAAAATCCTCAGGGATACAGTGTGGAAATACAGAATGATGGAAGTACAACGGTAGACTATAATGGTTCCATCAGCTTTAAGCTGATTTTAGACGAAGCATATAATGAATCCGTACCGGTTGTAAAAGCAAACGGCGGTGCAGCTTTGGAAAAAGATGAGCTTGGAGTATATACAATAGCTAATATTCAGGATGACCTTGCAATAACAGTTGAGGGAATCCAGGAAAATACCATAGTAAAGACAAAGACAATTTACCTGTCTGATATCGACTGGAAGAGTGCTACAAATGCAGTGGGTGCAACGGGCGAAAAAGATACACCAACAAAGGATCTGAACCATGGACAGGAACCAATAAAATTATTAGTTGGAGGTACAGAACAAACTTTTGACAAAGGAATTGGAGTTCAGACAGATTCTTCTATCGTTTACGATATTGAGGACAGAGGATATACATCATTCCACACCATGGTTGGCGTAGACCACGCCGTAGTAGGGTATGTAGGCGGAGAAGGATGCGATATTCAGTTCAAAGTTTATCTGGACGGCGTAGCAGTATTTGACAGCGGCGTAGTTGATGCGTCTGATGACGCACAGGAAGTTAATATTCCTTTAACATCGGAAAATAAAGAATTAAAGTTAGAAGCCAAAATGGTTGCTCAACCTTATAACGACTGGGGCAACTGGGCAGATGCCAGCTTTGAGATGGCCTATCCCGACCCAACGAATATTGCTTTAAATAAAACAGTTACGGTTAAGAAAACAGCGGATAACTCAGACTCCGAAGTAAATTCAGGCAGACCGACAACAATGGCAGTAGATGGTATTATCGGACCAACATCAGATGCGAACTATTGTGATTTTGGTCAGGATGGAGATGGCACTTCCCGTTATCTGCAGGTAGATTTAGGCGATGTCTATGAACTTACCCAGATGAATATGTGGAGATACTGGGGAGATTCCAGAGTATATAATGGTACCGTGATAGCAGTTTCTGAAAATGCAGACTTTAGCAATCCAACCATTATTTATAATTCGGACAAGGCAGACAAACACGGACTGGGTGCAGGCAGTGATGACACTTACGGAGAAACCCAGAACGGAAAATCATTTACAGTTCCCGATGGAACTATGGGACGATATGTCCGTGTATATATGGCTGGTTCAAACAAAGGAACTACAAACCATATCGTAGAATTACAGGTAATGGGCTACTATTTCAGCACAGAACCGAAACCATATGAGGCAAATGCATTTGAAAATGCAGAAGTTTATTTAGATATGCCAACACATTTTCAGGATCTGGATTCCAATAAAAATTCCAACGGAACCTTAAAACACATTGGCGGACAGGTGACACATCCTGACATTCAGGTATTTGACGAGCCTTGGAACGGATATAAATACTGGATGATTTACACACCAAACACAATGATTACTTCACAGTACGAAAATCCATATATTGTAGCATCACAAGATGGACAGACATGGGTAGAACCAGAAGGAATCAAGAATCCTATCGAACCGGAACCGCCATCAACCAGATATCATAACTGTGATGGAGATCTGTTATACGATTCAGTCAATGACCGTTTACTGGCTTACTGGAACTGGGCAGATGACGGCGGCGGCAATGATGACGAATTAAAAGACCAGAATTGCCAGATCCGTCTGAGAATTTCTTATGATGGAGTTAACTGGGGAGTTCCTTATGACAAAGACGGCAATATTGCCACAACAATTGATACCGTAGCCAGAATGGAAACCGGAGATACCGATTTCATTCCTGCAATCAGCGAGACAGACCGTTACGGTATGCTTTCCCCGACATTTACTTATGACGATTTCCGCGGTATCTATGTAATGTGGGCACAAAACTCCGGTGACGGCGGATACAACCAGTCCGGCAAATACATCGATATGAGATGGTCTGAGGATGGAATTAACTGGACAGAGCCACAAAAGGTGAATAATTTCCTAGGAAAAGATGAGAATGGCAGACAGCTGTGGCCATGGCATCAGGATATTCAGTATATACCAGAGTTACAGGAATACTGGGGACTGTCCCAGTGCTTCTCAACATCCAATCCGGATGGCTCCGTATTATACCTGACCAAGTCCAGAGATGGCGTGAACTGGGAGCAGGCAGGAACACAGCCCGTATTAAGGGCAGGAAAATCAGGTACCTGGGATGATTTCCAGATTTACCGTTCTACCTTCTATTATGACAACCAGTCAGACAGTCCAACAGGCGGAAAGTTCAGAATCTGGTACAGTGCACTGCAGGCAAATACATCCGGCAAGACCGTTATGGCTCCAGATGGAACAATTTCCCTTCCGGTAGGAAGTGATGATACCAGAATCTGGCGTATCGGTTACACGGAAAATGACTACATGGAAGTTATGAAAGCCCTGACTCAGGATAAAAACTATGAAGAACCGGAATTAGTAAATGCAGCATCCTTAAATCTGTCGATGGATAAAACCAGCATTTCAGTTGGTGAAGAAGCAACGGTAAGCACTGCTTTTGTACCTGAAAATGCTACAGAGAAGATTGTTAAATATACATCTCAGAATCCGGATATTGCAGTTATTAATGCTATGGGCATTATTACCGGAGTTAAAAATGGAACCGCAACCATCGTGGCAGAAACACAGTCCGGTGCAAAAGGTGAGTTATCCGTAACCGTAGGAGAACTTCAAAGAGGAGAAATCCGTTATGAGGTAAGCAACGACCATCCAATGTACCTGGAAAATTATTATTGGAGTGATGATGCACCGAGAAAAGACGGCTTAGACGCAAATAAAAACTATTATGGTGATGAACGTGTGGACAGTCCGGTAATGCTTTATAATACCATTCCGGAAGAATTAAGGGACAATACCGTGATTCTATTAATTGCAGAGAGAAGCTTAAACAGCACTGACGCAGTAAGAGATTGGATTAAAAAGAACGTTGAATTATGTAATGAAAATAAAATTCCATGTGCAGTTCAGATTGCAAATGGAGAAACAAATGTAAATACCACCATTCCATTATCATTCTGGAATGACCTGGCAAATAACAATGAATATCTGGTTGGATTTAATGCAGCCGAGATGTATAACCGCTTTGCAGGCGACAACCGCAGCTATGTTATGGATATGATCCGTCTGGGAGTATCCCACGGCGTATGCATGATGTGGACCGATACCAATATCTTTGGTACAAACGGCGTACTGTATGACTGGCTGACACAGGATGACAAACTGTCCGGACTGATGCGGGAATACAAAGAGTATATTTCCCTGATGACCAAAGAATCCTACGGCGGTGAGGCAGCAAATACAGATGCTCTGTTTAAAGGCCTGTGGATGACAGATTACTGTGAAAACTGGGGAATCGCTTCAGACTGGTGGCATTGGCAGTTAGACAGCAACGGTGCACTTTTTGATGCAGGCAGCGGCGGAGATGCGTGGAAACAGTGTCTCACATGGCCTGAAAATATGTACACCCAGGATATCGTGCGTGCAGTGAGCCAGGGAGCAACCTGCTTTAAATCAGAAGCACAGTGGTATTCAAATGCCACAAAAGGCATGCGTACCCCGACTTATCAGTATTCCATGATTCCATTCCTGGAGAAACTGGTAAGCAAAGAAGTAAAAATTCCAACAAAAGAAGAAATGCTGGAAAGAACAAAAGCAATCGTGGTAGGAGCAGAGAACTGGAATAACTTCAATTATGATACAACATATTCTAACCTGTATCCTAAGACCGGACAATATGGAATCGTACCTTATGTACCGTCAAACTGTCCCGAAGAAGAACTGTCAGGCTATGATCTGGTTGTAAAGGAAAACCTTGGTAAAACAGGTCTGAAATCCGCACTGGATGCAGTTTACCCGGTTCAGAAATCAGAAGGAACCGCATACTGTGAAACCTTTGGCGATACCTGGTACTGGATGAATTCCTCTGAAGATAAAAACGTGAACCAGTACACAGAATTTACAACGGCAATCAATGGCAGTGAATCAGTGAAGATAGCCGGAGAACCACATGTATTTGGTATTATTAAAGAAAAACCGGAATCATTAAATGTGTACTTAAGCAACTACCGTTTGGATAAGACAGAACTCTGGGATGGTACAATCCCTGGAGGATTAAGCGATCAGGGATGCTATAATTATGTATGGCAGATGTGTGAGCGCATGAAGAACGGCACAGGACTTGATACACAGCTTCGAGATACCGTTATCACCGTTAAAAATGCAGTAGAGCCAAAAGTAAACTTTGTAACAGAATCTCCGGCAGACAGAAGTTTTGCAGAAGATAATTATGTAAGGCCATACAATTACACAGTTGTACAAAAAGAAGGCACAACCGATGAATGGGTGATTACGATCAGCCATAACGGTATTGTGGAATTCAATATTGTGACAGGTGATGAAAAAGTACCGGCAACAAGTGTTGAATTATCAACGGATAAAGTAGATGTAATCCGTAACCGTACCGCAGTTGTAAAAGCAACAGTATTGCCACAGAATGCAGGAAATAAACAGTTGACATGGACAGTTGCAGATCCTGAGATTGCTTCTGTAGACAGCAAGGGCACCGTAACCGGACTGAAAGAAGGAAAGACCGTATTACGTGCAGCCATTTCTGCCAGTGTTTATAAAGAATGCGAAGTAAATGTAATTGACCGAAAGGTAACGGAAGTAAACTTAAACAAAACAGAACTGTCTCTTAGTGCAGGAGATTCTACAAAATTAGAAGCATCTATAGCACCGGAAGACCCTTCAGACAGCAGCATTACCTGGACTTCTACAAATGAGAATGTTGCAACGGTTGCATCAAATGGTACCGTGACAGCTCATAAAGCAGGTGTGGCACAGATTATAGCGCAGTCTGCTTACCAGGCAAAGGGAATTGCAACCGTTACTGTAAATTACGCGGCATCCGTTAAATTAGACCGTACCGGAATGACGGCAACAGCAAATAGTGAACAATCTAAATCAGGAGCAGAGGGACCGGCTTCCAATGTACTGGACGGAAAGCAGGATACCTTATGGCATACAAGCTGGACAGATAAACCGGAATTACATCCTCACTGGATTAAGATTGACTTAAACGGAACAAAAACAATTAATAAATTTGCTTATACACCAAGAACCGGTGCATCAAACGGAACAATTTATAATTATGTTCTGATTATCACCGATCCGGAAGGAAATGAAAAACAGGTGGCTAAGGGCGTATGGGCAGCAAATGCAGATGTAAAATATGCAGAGTTTGATGCAGTAGAAGCTACAGCTATTAAACTGCAGGTTGACGGCATGGATGATAAGGCGTCAAAAGGCGGTTATGGTTCCGCAGCAGAAATTAATATTTTTGAAGTGGCACAGAAACCTTCCGCAAATGAACTTGCAGAAAATATCAAAGTAATTGCTCCTGTTAAAGCAGAAGACACGAAGGTATCCATCCCGGTAATTACTGGATTTGATATTGTAATCAGCAATACCAGCAATCCGGAAGTAATTGGTATGGACGGCAGCATCATCAGACCGGAAACCGATACTGTTGTAACTTTAACATTAAAAATCAAGGAAACAGACGCCAAGGCTGTAAAGGCAGCAGCGGCGGAAGCAACCACTACTGTGGATGTTCTGGTTACCGGCACAAAGTCATCGGACGTAGAGGCAGAAAGCGTAACGCTGGATAAGACTGCAGCTGAATTAACAGTTGGAGGAGAACTCTTATTAAATGCGGTTGTGAAGCCAGATAATACAACAGATAAGGCAGTAACCTGGAGTTCCGATAAGCCGGCAGTTGCAACTGTAGAAAACGGCAAAGTAAAAGCCATCGCAGCCGGAACAGCTAAGATCACAGCAGCAACTGTAAATGGAAAGACAGCAATCTGCAACGTTACGGTAAAGGCAAAAGACGAGCCGGAAGTAATCCTTCCAACAGAAGTGAGCCTAAATATGCCATCAGCAGAATTTACAGTGGGCGACCAGATCCAGTTAACAGCTACAGTACTGCCGGCAAATGCAGCAGATAAGACAATTACCTGGACATCAGATAAGCCGGCAGTTGCAACTGTAGAAAACGGCAAAGTAAAAGCCATCGCAGCCGGAGAGGCTAAGATTACAGCAGCAACTGTAAATGGAAAGACAGCAATCTGCAACGTTACGGTAAAGGCAAAAGACGAACCGGAAGTAATTCTTCCAACAGAAGTGCGCCTGAATATGCCATCAGCAGAATTTACAGTGGGCGACCAGATCCAGTTAACAGCTACGGTATTGCCGGCAAATGCAGCAGATAAGTCAATTACCTGGACATCAGATAAGCCAGCAGTTGCAACTGTAGAAAACGGCAAAGTAAAAGCAATCGCAGCCGGAACAGCTAAGATTACAGCAGCAACTGTAAATGGAAAGACCGCAGTCTGCAACGTTACGGTAAAGGCAAAAGACGAGCCGGAAGTAATTCTTCCAGCAGAAGTGCGCCTGAATATGCCATCAGCAGAATTTACAGTAGATGACCAGCTTCAGTTAACAGCTACGGTACTGCCGGCAGATGCAGCAGATAAGACAATTACCTGGACATCAGATAAACCGGAAGTGGCATCTGTGGCAAATGGCTGGGTAAAAGGTATTGCAGCAGGAACTGCTAAGATTACAGCAGCATCAGTCAATGGAAAAACGGCTGTATGTGTGATTACAGTCAAAGCACAGCCACAGAATTTACCAACTGGTGTTTCAATGAGCAAGAAAACGGCAAGTGTAAAACTGAATCATACCCTTGCACTTTCCGCTGTAGTACAGCCTTCCAATGCGGATAATAAGACCGTTAAATGGGCATCCGACAATACACATGTTGCAACAGTAGAAAACGGCATCGTCAAAGCAGTTAATGCGGGAACAGCCAGAATCACAGCAACTACTGTAAACGGACATAAGGCAACCTGTACCATAACAGTACCGGGTACAAAGATTTCCAAGGCAAAAGTAAGCCTTGCTGCATCGAAAAACCATACAGGAAAGGCATTAAAGCCATCTGTAAAAGTTACTTATGGTAAAAAGGCATTAAAGAAAAATACAGATTATACCGTATCTTATAAAAATAATATAAATCCTGGAACCGCTTCTGTTACAATAACAGGCAAGGGCAAATATTATGGAACCATTCAGAAAACTTTTGCAATCAAGGCAGCAGAAGGAAAGACCTACACGGTTGGAAAAGGAAAATATAAGGTTACAGATGCATCAGCAAAGAACAGAACAGTAACCTTTATGGCTCCTGTAAAGAAGACCTACAGCTCATTTAGTGTACCTTCTAAGGTTAAGATCGGGAATGATACTTACAAAGTAACGGCAGTTGCAAAAAATGCATTCAAGAAGAATACAAAGCTTACAAGCGTAACAATTGGTTCGAATGTTAAAACAATTGGTTCATATGCATTTTATGGTAATTCCCAATTAAAGAACATTACCATTAAATCAGCCAAATTGACAAGCGCAGGCAAGAATGCATTTAAGAAAACATATGCCAAGATGACCGTAAAGGTTCCCAAATCAAAATTAGCAGACTATAAGAAGCTGTTAAAAGGTAAAGGATTATCCAGTAAAGCAAAAATTCAGAAACAGTAATAACGTAGAATCCCCGCCGCATTTTGCAGCGGGGATTCTTAAATATTACGTTTTTTTGACTGACCGAACCAAACCAATCCGATAAAGTAAAAAATTCATCATTTTCAAAAAAACTGCAATTTTCAGGTAAAAAAATTGATGTAATTAGAGAGTTATGCTTATTCAAATCAATCATGAAAAATGGTAAATTATGATTATCAAGAAAACAGAAACAAATAAAAAATATTTATATAGTATAAGGAGGAAATTAGTATGAAATTGAAAAAGGTTATGGCGGTGACGCTGGCTGGGGCGATGGGTGCATCTATGATATTGGCAGGCTGCGGAGGTTCTGGAGAAACCGCAACAACAAAGTCGGAGACTAAGGCAGAAACAGAGTCAAAGGCGGCTGAGACCACAGAAGAAGCAGCAAAGGAAACTGCTGGGGAAACAACTGCTGAAACAACGGGTGAGACAAAGGAAGCAGGCACAAATGCAGACCTTCCTACAATTACTTTTACACATGGTTACTACCAGAGCGAATCCGAATGGGCAGCAGCAGCTGAGATGAGAGCGATTTACCAGGAATTTGCCGATGCTCATAAAAATGAATATAACTTTGTAATAAAGGCAGATGAGTCAGGGGCAGAAGGTATTTACAATACCGCTTTGAATGACATCAGTGCCGGAAACTTTTACGACATAGCAGACTTTGGAGGCTGGGATATTACAGAGGTTGCAGCCGGAGCCGATATGATCCTGGACTTAAAACCATACTTAGATGAAAATCAGGACTTCAAAGATGGCGTTGGTGTCTGCTACGATCAGAACCTCACAGAAGACGGCAAGATCTATTCCGTTCGTGAACAGATCGAAGGTGTGGGATTCTGGTATAATGAAAAATTATTTAATGATGCAGGAGCAGATACACCGGACAAGTGGCAGACCTGGGATGACTTCAATACAGCAGTTGACAAATTAGTGGATAAAGGAACTACTCCATTTGGATTAAACGCTGGATGGCCTACAAACATTCTCTTGGCAAGTAATTTACAGAGAAGCGAAGACTCCAGAAACTTCTATGCAGAAAGCAAGGGCGTAGAAAGCTTTGACAACGATGCATTTAAAGGATCTTTAGAATTTATCCAGAAAAACGCACTTCAGAAAATTGATGCAGCTAACTTTGGACCTGGCGGAGATGATGATGAAGCTTACCGTTCAGACTTCTTTGCAGGCAAAACAGCAATGTTATTCAATGGTGTATGGGATGCAGGCGGATCTGTAGACTGTGAAGCTGGTGCAGAAAACATCAAACCGGCAGTATTCCCTACAGATGAAGCAGGCAAAAAAGCAGCACTTATGTCAGGCGGATGCGGATTTGTAGTATCCAACAAGTTAGACGAAGTTCAGACAAAAGCATGTATCGATTTCATTAAATACATGACCAGCCCTGAAGTAGCAAGCAGAATTATCGAAAAAGGCATCGGTATGGCACCAAGCACAAAAGTAGATTACGAAGCATTGTTAAATAAAGTAACAGCACCGGAAGCAAAACTTTTAGTAGAAGCTTGCCAGCTTTGCCAGAGTGCAGACTACCAGGCACTTGGACTTGGCAATAACTTTGGTGATGCAGAAGGCGAAATCCAGGCAAAATATGCAGGATTAAAAGATGATTCTAAAACAGTAGACGGCGTGGTTGGGGAATTAAATGATTTCTTAGCAGCAGCAGAATAATGAAATAGGAAAATGGGCTGTTGTACGGTCAGTCATGATTGTACAGCAGCCCATCCTAAAGTCACACGCTCAAGCATTGAAAACCAGAATAAAGGTGGGAACAGCATGCAAAAAAGAAAATCTATTTTTACGAAAAAGAACGGCTTTATACTAGCCTTTTTGCTTCCGGGTGTCCTGTTATTTGCAGTAATATATGCATATCCGCTGGTCAATATTTTTGTTACATCCTTTTCAAAATGGAATTACAAGAATTTTACCAATCCGGAGTTCTTAGGATGGGGACACTTATTTGACAACTATATAAAATTATTTACCGTGGATACAAACTTTAAGGTAGCCCTGATCAATACGTTAAAATGGGTTGTACTCACAATGGTAGTGCAGATTCCGTTTACCCTTCTGGTAGCGCTTGTTCTCGCCAGAAAGCCAAAAGGATGGCGGTTTACAAGAAATGCATTTATTATACCAAATATTATTTCAACAGCGGCAATCGGATTAATCTTTCTGAATATCTACAGCCCGTCCAGAGGTATTATTACGGAGATCTGCAACTGGATCAGCCCGGGTTCCAATATCAGTGTTCTGGCAAATGAGAAATATGCATTCTGGGGCGTAACTTTTGCATTTATCCTGTTCGGTGGATCTTCCTGTCTGCTTTTGCTGACCCAGATCTTCTCGATTGATTCTTCTCTGTTTGAAGCAGCCCGGGTAGATGGGGCGTCCAAGACCCAGATTGATCTGAAAATTACACTTCCGCTGCTTCGGCCCATGCTTGGAACAGTAGCGATTATGGCTGCTAACTATGGTTTGGTGCTCTATAATGAAATTGCGTTAATCAGCGGCGGCGGTCCGGATAATGCTACATACAGTTTAAGCTATTATATTTATAAAACGGCACTTGGAAGTACAAAACTGAATTTTGCAAGAGGAAATACGGCAGGTGTCATTCAGTTTATACTGGGAATTGTTCTGGTGGGGCTTATCAACCGGGGATTCCGAACCAGTGAAGTTGATTAGAAAGGAGGAGAGAAGATGAACAAAAAAAGCAAACAGCCATTTCAATTAAAGAATCTGCTGGGTTCTGTTGGAACATATTTTATAATAGCCGTAGTATTGTTTATTTCCATTTACCCGATTCTCTGGGTATTTTTATCCTCCTTTAAACGGAACCCGGGAGGTCTGGCACTGCCTACAGAATGGATATTTGATGGCTACATTACCATTTTTACTCAATTAAATATACAGACTTACTTTTTTAACAGTTTTTTGATAACCGTCATTTCTACTCTGATCAGTATTACGGTAGTTGGAATGTCAGCTTATATTTCCGCCAGAATGCAGTTTAAGTTAAAAGGTGCAATTACGGCAATGTTTACAACCACATTATTTATTCCTCAGATCTCAATCAGTTTTCCTATTTACCAGCTGCTGAATAATATGGGACTGAAGGATTCCAGACTGGGCGTAATCTTCGTATACTCAGGACTTGGGATTGCAATTACCTTTTTTATCATCAGAAGTTATTTTCTTACCATTCCAAAGGAAATGGAAGAAGCGGCTAAAATGGATGGATGCGGTTATGTAGGAACCTTTTTTAAGATTATTGTTCCAATTGCAAAACCGGGACTTGCGACTGCAGGTATCATGGCGTTTTTAAATAACTGGAATGAATTTTACTTTGCATCGATCCTGCTGAAAAGTAAGGATAAAATGACAATACCGGCATTGCTGGGACAGTTTACAACAGCCTATTCAAAAAATCTAAACGGGATGTTTTCCGCCATTATCGTGGCGGTGGTACCAACAATTATTATATTCTGCTGTTTGTCTGAGACTTTTGTGAAATCTCTGACAGCGGGAGCAGTCAAAGGCTAAGGAGGAAGCATGGGACTTATAGAAGAAAGAGAAGAACGGACAAAATGGTTTATGCAGGATAGATTCGGAATGTTCATACACTGGGGACTATATGCAATACCCGGAAGAGGGGAATGGGTTCACAGTGATGAGCAGATTACCCAGAGTGTATATCAGAAATATTTCGATGAATGGAATCCAAAGCGGTATGATCCGGTAAAATGGGCAAAGCTTGCCAAAGCGGCAGGGATGAAATATGCAGTACTGACTACGAAGCATCATGAAGGCTTCTGCCTCTTTGACAGCGCCTATACGGAATATAAGAGCACTAATACAAAGTGCGGCAGGGATCTGGTAAGAGAATATGTGGATGCGTTCCGGGCAGAAGGAATAAAGATCGGCTTTTACTACTCCCTTCTGGACTGGCATCATCCGGATTACCCTGCGTATGGAGATATGTACCATCCGGACAGGGCAAATGAGTCCTATAAAGGCAAAGAACATCATTTTGATCATTATCTGACTTATATGCATAATCAAGTGCGGGAACTGATGACAAACTACGGAAAGATCGATTTATTATGGTTTGATTTCTCTTATGAAGGACACATGGGAGAAGAGTGGAAGGGAACAGAACTGGTTCATATGGTTCGGGAGCTGCAGCCGGAGATTATCATGAATGGAAGGCTGGAAGCAAATGGTGAAAGTTATGGTTCCGTTATGACTGACGAACCCAATATTTTTTCCGGAGACTTTGCCTGCCCCGAGATGATTATTCCGCCATACGGACTGCGGACGCCATCCGGAAGGGAAATTCCATGGGAAGCATGTTTTACACTGAATAATAACTGGGGTTACACACCCAACGACAAGCATTATAAGAACTCTGCCCAGATTATTAAAAAGCTTGTGGAGTGTACCAGTAAAAACGGAAATATGATTGTGAATATATCTCCGGATGCAATGGGTGAAATACCGAAAAAGCAAGTACAAATCCTGGAAGAAGTGGGGGAATGGATGAAAGAAAATTCGGAGAGTATTTACGGCGGCCGGATGTCTGAATTCGAAAAGCCCGAATGGGGACGCTACACGCAAAACGGGAATAAACTGTATGCACATATTATGGAAGAAAGCATAGGGGCGATCTGTCTGCCGGGCGTAAAGGGCAGGATAAAAAAAGCAAGAAGGCTGTCTGACGGATATGAAATGCTGCTTTTGACCCCATGGGTAGCAAAGGAATTTCCGGATTGTGAGTTTGTAAATTATGGAACTCCGGATTGCTTTTCTTTCACAGTGGATCCCACGCCGGATACGGTAATTGAACTGGAGTTAAACGAAGAATAGCAGGGCAGGAGGTTGGTCCGATGAAATATTATATAGGCATTGACGGAGGCGGAACGAAGACAGAGTTTCTCCTGTCAGATGAAAATAACAGAATTCTCTCCCGTACATTACGGGGTAGCGCATCTTATATGCAGATTGGGGAAGACGGTCTGATCACGCTCCTGGAAGATGGAATTGAAAGCCTGGTTAAGCCTTTGCAGACGGAGGCGGAAGCTGAATTCTATACCTGCTTCGGAATGCCGTTATATGGGGAACACCGGGACAGAGACAGGAAAATCATCAAAACCATGGATGAAAAGCTTGGGCAGTATCGGATAAAAGCAGTTAACGATGTGGAAGCAGGATGGGCGGGAAGCCTTAAAATGGAACCTGGAATTAATATTGTGGCAGGAACCGGTTCGATTGCTTTTGGGAAAAACCAAAGCGGTGAAAGTGGGAAAGCTGGTGGCTGGAGTGAGTTCTTTTCAGATGAAGGCTCCTGTTACTGGCTGGGAAGAAAAGCAATGGAATGTTTTTCAAAAGAAGCGGACGGACGTTTCCGAAAAGGTGCTTTATATGAAATTATGAAAGAAAAGTTTCAGTTGGAAAATGACTATGATCTGATCGGAATACTGGAACAGGATTATATCCCTTACCGGGACCGTGTTGCATCGCTTCAGATCTGTCTGAAGGATGCTGCAATGGAAGGGGATATGGAAGCAGTCCGCTTATATGAACATGCGGCGTATGAACTGATGCTGATTGTGAAAAGCGTGCATGAAAAGCTGAAGATGGGTAAAGGGTGCAAGGTATCCTACTCCGGCGGCTTGTTTCGGACAGAAGACCTGATATTAAAACCTTTTGCACGATTTCTGAAACCACTGGATGTCACCCTGGTACCGCCGAAACAGACACCGGCAGAGGGCGCATTGCTGCTGGCAAAATATTATGAGAATAGATAATCGGAGGAGATTAAAATGTATTTAACAGAACAGGAAATTATGGAACAGCATATTGCTCTCAATAAAACTTATGATTATATGATGGAAAAAAAATCTGAGATCAAAAACTTCTTTTCGGAGCATCCGTCTAGAAAATTTGTCTTTTTCGGCTGCGGCTCAAGCTATATGCTTGCGAAATCCGGACAGCAGCTCATCTGCTCCTGTAAGGGGAGCAGTGCCAATGCCATTGCAGGCGGAGATTATCTGGTAAATCCGGATTTTTATGAAGCGTGTATCAAAGACAGTATTATTGTGACACTGTCCAGATCCGGGCAGACAACAGAAATTGTAAGGGATGTGCAGTATATCAAAGAACATTACGGTAATCCTGTTATTTCTTTGTCCATGAAGGATGAGAACGATATTATGCCTTACAGCGAACTGGATATTACGATGGATTGGTGCTATGACAAAAGTGTATGCCAGACCAGAACGGTTACAAATTTATATACTGCAATGCTGATGCTCACCGCTTTTTACAATGAAGATGAAGAATTATTAGCATCTGTAAAAGCTGCTGTGGACTGCAATCAGGAATATAAGGAAACGTACCGCGGCGTATTGGCGGAGATTTCGAAAAAGGACTGGAGTAATGCCATTGTTCTGGCAGACGGTGCACCCATTGGTATTGCAGAAGAAGGAGCCCTGGCATTTACAGAGATTTCCATGCTTCCGGGACAGTGCTTCCATCTGCTGGACTACCGCCACGGTCCTATGGTATTAAATGGAGAAAAGACGCTGACGGTGATCCTGGTTCAGCCAAATGAAGATCAGCTGCAAAGAGATATGATCGAAGACCTGAAATCCCATGGCGGCACCATTGTTACGGTATCAAAATATGAGGGAAATGAATTTGGCGTAAATGCAAATATCTGCCTGAAAGGGATTGAACGTTTTGAGGCATGGGGAATTCCGTTTATTTATGTATGCCAGATGGCAGCATATGAAAAATCCATTCTTCTGGGAAGAAATCCGGACCAGCCAACAGGACTTGATGCATTTATCACATTAAAGAGTGTCTAAAAATTATTTCTGTAATCGATCTACAGAAAGCAATGATAAGACACATTTGAAATAAAAGGAGGCTGGAAATATATATGAAGAAAATAACATTTATCGGAGCAGGCAGCTTTGATTTTACCAGGGAGCTGGTGAGGGATGTACTGACTTATGATGCTTTTAAAGATGCATGTATCTGCCTGATGGATATTGATGAAGAAAAGTTAGGATTTATTAAAAAAGCATGTGATAAAATTAAAGAAGCAGGGAATTATCCGGCAACGATTATTGCAACCACAGACCGGGAGGACGCTTTAAAAGATGCAGACGGAGTTGTGATCACAGTACTGACTGCCGGACCAGATATTTTCCGTACAGACATTGAGATTCCTAAAAAATATGGAGTTGACATCTGCGTAGGCGATACCAGAGGACCTGCCGGGATTTTCCGATTTTTGCGGTCGGCACCGGTACTTCTGGATATCTGCAGGGATATAGAGCGGATCTGCCCGGATGCTTATGTGCTTAATTATACAAATCCAATGGCGCTCAACTGCCGTTATCTTCAGGAAATGACCAAAGTAAAGATAACAGGGCTGTGTCACAGCGTACAGCATACGGCAAAAATGCTGGCGGACTGGATTGGAGCAGATATAAAAGATGTGGATTATCTCTGTGCCGGAATTAATCATCAGGCATTTTACCTGAAATATGAATGGAATGGTGAAGATGCATATCCTCTAATTAAAAAGGCAGTGGAAAAAGAAGCAATTTATAACGAGGAACAGGTAAGGAATCAGTTATTTTTACATCTGGATTATTACCCGACAGAGAGCAGCGGACATAATTCCGAATATTATCCGTGGTTTCGGAAACGTCCGGACCTGATAGAAAAATACTGCACACATTCCACCGGATGGAACCCGGGAGCCCATGCTTATATTCTGAATGAATACTTCAGAAGACAGAATGAATGGAAAAAGGATATTCAGGAATGGCTGGAAAAGGATGAGGTGGAATTAGAACGGGGGCAGGAATATGCAGCGTGCATCTTTAACGCATTATTTGGGGACGGAACCGTATTTCACTTTAATGGCAATGTGAGAAATGAAAAATATATTGAAAATCTCCCGGATGGCTGCTGCGTAGAAGTGCCGGTTACGGTAGAGCCGAATGGATTTACCATCCATCCGGTAGGAAAATTACCGGATCAGCTGGCAGTGATGACCAACACTTCTGCAAGAAGCGAGGAACTGGCAATCAAAGGCTGTATCAATGGAGATAAGAGAGCTGTTTATCACGCTATTTTATTTGATCCGTTAACGGCATCCGTTCTCAGTATGGATGAAATCCAGAGCATGGTGGATGAGATGTTTGAAGCAAATAAGCAGTATTTACCGCAGTTTTAAGTTTATATATAATGAAAAATATGCATAGAATCAATTAGCAGACAGAATTTTGACAGCCGGCAATTTTTTTTGCCGGCTGAAATTTTACTATTGATTTTTCAAATACTTTATGTTACAATAAATTATCAAATCTTACAGCCGATTCGGCTAATTTCCAATTCATTTAAGAGAATCGCATATGTATTATCAGAATGTTTCTTTTGTACGGCATTTATTCTTTTTGATACCTGTTTTTTATTTTATTCAGCTTTCGGTATCCTGAAGATATCTAATTGTGCTATTTTTATGAGGCTTCTTTTGCATGGCGGTCTTGTGCATAAGGAGGAACAATGTCCAGAAAAAGAGATATTACGACGAAAAATTTTTTATCAGATCCGGTTATTTTCTGTGATCTGTACAATGGAGCGTTATTTGGCGGGGAACAAATTTTAAGACCTGATGAGTTAAAGCAGTTAAATGGGGAGACAGCATTGCTGGTTCCGGACAAACAGGGGAAGAAAAAGACAGAGAACAGATTCCGGGACTTGGTATTCGAAGCAAAAATCGGTGGAAGGATAGCAGTTCTGGCATGTGAAGTTCAGGATAAGATCCATTTTTCCATGCCGGTAAGGGGAATGCTCTATGATGCATTAAACTATAGTGAACAAGTAAAGAATCATATGAAAAAACATCGGGCGCTGCAGGATTTAAAATCGGGAAGTGAATTTCTATCCGGTATGAAGATTGGAGAAAAAATTTATCCGGTCTATACGATGGTATTTTATTATGGGGAGGAAGTATGGGATCAGAACCTGGAACTTCATCAGATGCTTGATATACCGGATCAATTGCAAAAGTTCGGGCATTTATTACAGGACTATCATATTAATCTGGTCCATGCCGGAAATGTAAATCCACAAAATTTCCGGACGGGGCTCAGAGAAGTATTTGAAATCCTGAGATTTGCGGGTGAGGAAGAGAAACTGAGATCATATCTTCAACATCATACAGAGAAATTTTCTAATCTGGATGAAGATACATACGATATGGTATTTCTGTTTTTAGGTGAAAAGAAACTGGCAGGCAAAGATAAAGAAAAATTTAAAACGGAGCAGGGAGGATATAATATGTGTACAGCGTTAAAAGAGTTAGAAGCAAGAGGCGAAGAACGGGGAAAAGCAATGGGTGAAAAAAGAGGCATGAACAGATTAAACCAATTGTATCGAATCTTAATCTCTAACGACGATCTGGAGTTAATAAAACTGGCAGCACAAAATGACTCTGTGCTGAATGAGCTTTTTCTGAAATATGGAATCTGACGGAATTGAAATTTTAAACACGCTCTAATATCCAATAGGCTTTTCAGACTATTTTCAGATTCTCCTTCTATAATAAATTGCAGGAACTCCAGAAACATTATATAATAATTATAATGTACGTGATGGAAAGTGAGGAACTGAATTTGCGAATACTGATTGTAGAAGATGAAGTCCGGCTGGCAGAGGCTCTTGGCCAGATTATGGAAGAAGCAAAATATATTACCGATGTAGTTTATGATGGAAATGATGGTCTGGCATATGCACTTTGCGGACAGTATGACGTCATAGTTTTAGATGTTATGCTTCCGGGACTCAATGGTTTTGAAATTGTAAAGGAGATGCGGGCGAAAAAAATAGCAACTCCCGTTATTATGCTGACTGCCCGGGATGATGTGCGGGATAAGATTACGGGACTTGACAGAGGAGCGGATGACTATATGACGAAACCATTTGTTCCGGAAGAATTACTTGCAAGGATCAGGGCACTGTCAAGGCGCCAGGGCGAGGTGCTTCTGGAAGAAATTTGTTTTTCGGATCTGACGCTGGTACTCTCAGCCAATGATTTGTGGTGTAATGGAAAGTCAGTACACCTTGGGTTCAAAGAGTTTGAGATTATGAAAATCCTGATGTCTAATCCAAGAATTATTACTTCCAAAGAGATTTTAATTACAAAAGTCTGGGGAACAGAATCTGATGTGGAGGACAATAATGTGGAGGCCTATATTTCGTTCTTACGTAAAAAGATGTGTTTTCTGGGATCTAAGGTGGGCATCGGAACGGTGCGTAAGGTGGGATACCGCCTGGAGGAACATAGAGAATGATCAAAAAGCTGCGGAAGAAGTTTATTTTAATAAATATGTCTTTTGTAACGCTGATTTTAGTGGCTGTCCTGGTGGTCATCGGTTTTACCAATTACCAGAAATATCAAAAGGACAGCCGCATGGCATTAAATTATGCCTTAGAGGATAACGGCGGCAATCTAAAACCCAGGGTGGATTTCAGACCGGGAAGAAAAGCAGGTCCGATGATTATGGGACCCGCATTTGTGGTGGAATTAAATGAAAATGGGGAGATTGAAAATATCAATGACAGCAGTATAAGAATCACCGAGGATTCCGCCAGAGAAGCGGTAGAAGCGGCACAAAAAGACGGACATGAAAGAGGATTCCTTATGAACCAGCAGCTTCGTTATGAGCGGCGGGAGCAGGATCATGGGGAAAAGATTGCATTTGTAGACTGCAGCCGGGAAATCAATGGTATGAGGAATCTGCTTCTGGTATCGGCGCTGATATTAGCCTGCGGTCTTGCGGCCTTTTTTCTAATCAGTCTGTTTCTTGCAAAGTGGGCATTGACGCCGGTAGAAAAAGCCTGGCAGCAGCAGAGACAGTTTATTGCAGATGCTTCCCATGAATTAAAGACCCCCCTTACCGTTATACTGGCGAATCTGAATATATTGTCGGCACACCGGGAGGACCGGATCAGGGATCAGGAGCGGTGGTTGGAAAATACTAAGACAGAGGCATCCCGGATGAAAGAATTGTTAAATGATCTGCTTTTTCTTGCCCGATCCGATATGGCACAGACCCCGAAGGTATTTGCAGAATTTGATTTAAGCAATACGCTCTGGAGCTGCATTCTGCCATTTGAATCGCTGGCATATGAACGGAGTGTGGAATTAGAGGAAGAGATTACACCGGGGATTCATATCATAGGCGATGAAGGGCAGATCAAACAGCTGATTGCTATTTTACTGGACAACGCCTGTAAATATGTGAAAAAAAACGGTAGAATCAGTGTGTGCCTGGAAAAGAAACAGGATAAAGTTTATCTGAAGGTTAACAATACCGGTGATGTGATTCCCAAAGAAGATCTGGAACATATATTTGAACGGTTTTACCGTTCAGATAAGTCAAGAGCGAGGAAACAAGGGGGATACGGACTGGGACTTTCTATTGCTCAGACAATTGCGGAAAATCATCATGGAAAGATTCAGGCGGAGAGCTTGGAAACTACGGGAACTAGTTTTACAATTATCTTATAGACAGAGAGTGGTTCAGAAAATAAAAGATGAGTCAGGCTGCGTTTTTAAGTATCTTATCAGGAAGCAGTCGGACTCATTTTATTGTTATTTATGTTTTTTCTTTTCTTTCTTATCTTCTTTTTTCTTTTATTTCTTATAGTATTTGTTATCTTATTTCTTTTCTGATTTTACAGGTTTACCGGAAGATCTGTCAAAATATGGAGATTTTCCAAGAGCGCTGATGGGAATGCCGATTACATCCTGAATTCCCTTGCCCAGTATTTCAAGAGAGAGAGCAGCCCTGCCTGCTGAAAACATGACGCGGTTATCAACTCTTGCATCGGTTGCTGTACTTACAGCGGATCCAATTGCAATACCCAGGTCAATGGGACCATAGGCGCACATACCGCCATGCTTTGCACATTCTGCACAGTTTTTAAAGTTGCAGTACCCGCATCCTTCATTCAGTGCACGATAATGGTTTTTAACCCCGATTAAAACGACTGCAAAACTGTTTCTTAGATTACCGGCATCCCGTTTAAAAAATCCGTAGTTAAATTCGTCGCTTAAACGTTCCATTTCTACAGCCAGATTTTCTTTTTCCTCCCCGGTGACAATACAGGCTGATATATAATCATCACCCTTTGTCTTTGGAGCAGTCCTGGCGGCAACACACATTTTCTGGGCAATTGCTAAAAGGGCAGCATTTTCTGCCTCTGAAGAATTTTGAATCATGATAAAAACTCCTTTCTGTATGCATAGTGTTGGATATATTGTCAGATCTATAAATAGAGAAACCAAAGTTTTCATACCATTTATAGTGCTATTCTAAACTTTAATGGTAAAAGGTTCAAGAAAATATTTCAGGAATAGATCAGGAAATGTATGAAAAGTTCTGTAAGGGCTTCTGGTATGTGGCATTGCAATTGAGCCTATCTGGAACAACCTCTGTTAGATATGTACAAAATTCGCATGTAATTATTGTGAATATAATGGAAAAATACAAAAAAGGTTGACTTTTATCTTTACAGAGCGTATTCTTAAGTCAGATTTAACAAAAACGTTTTCGGGAAAGAAAGCGGAGGGTGATAGTATGGCAGCATCAATTAAGGACGTGGCAAAAATGGCAGGTGTATCCGTGGGGACAGTATCCAGAGCATTAAATGGGTATACGGATGTCAGCGAAAAGACAAGGAAAAGAATTAAAGATATTTCAGCAGAGCTTGGTTACACACCGAATGTAAGTGCCAAGAATCTTTCTTCTAAAAATAATAAAAATGTTGCTATGATTGCTTCCGGGTTATTGGACGAGAAGCAGACGGATGATTTTACAATGGCGCTGATTAAAGGGGCATATATCTACATGAATCAGCACCAGTTATCCATTGCAACCTATGCTATTAGCTCGGAAGACCAAAAGGTAAAAGGGTTTGAAGAGTTCTGCAGGGAATTCAGTTTATCAGGAGCGCTATTATTCGGATTAAAAGTCACGGATAAATATGTGGAAAACATTTGTGATTCCAAGATACCTTGTGTCACGGTAGATATCCGGGTGGAGGGGGAGCAGATCGGAAGTGTGATCACGGATGATGAAAAAGCATTTGAGGAAATAACCCAGTACGTAATAGACAGAAATCATAGAAAGCTGATACTGGTGTACGGCAGAAAACAGGCAATGGTAGCCAAGCTGCGTTATCGTGGATTTTGTAAAGCACTCAAGAAAAATAAGATCGATATTCGGGAAGTTCCTGTGCTGGATTCTAATTTTATCGAGACCCAGGCATATGAGAAAACGAAAGAACTGTTACTAAAGAAAGGGAAGGATGCGGGAACGGTATTTCTCTGTATGAGTGATATCACAGCCTTTGGAGTTGCAAGGGCAATTCGTGACTGCGGATACAGCGTTCCGGAAGATTTTTCTGTTACAGGCTATGATGGGATCAGTTTCGGAAGATATGTGGAGCCCAAAATTACAACCATCGATCAGAATGTAATGCAGAAAGGATTTGAAGCCGGAAAATTACTGGATCTTATTTTAAAAGGCAGTGCAACAGAGAAAACAATAACGGTGCCACATTCTCTATTGGAGCGGGAGAGTGTCAAAAGGCTTTAAAATATAAAATAGATGGGGATTTTCACATCGTTTATTTATATCCATATAGATAAAAGCAGATTTATAAAGTAGGTAATAAAAATACCTGCTTTTTAAATAAAGATTAACAAAAACGTTTTTGTAGAAATGGAACAGAAAGTAATGGAATGAAATAACAATTTAAGGAGGAAAAGGTATGAAATTCAAAAAAGTAATCTTAGTAATGACTGCAGCAGCTCTTGTTTTCGGTATGTCAGGATGTGGTGGAAGTGCGGGTGCATCGGAGGAATCCGGGAAAGCACAGGAAAGTAAAGCTGCGTCAAGTGAAGTGGTGGAAGTCACAATTCCAACTTATCTGGCAGGAGAGAATGTGGGTGCAAAGTTTTTTCTGCCGGAAGTAGAACGGTTTAATAAAAAATATGAAGGAAAATATAAGATTAACATTGAGGAAGTGCCCCAGGCATCCTATGCAGAAAAGATTAAACAGCTGGCACAGCAAAAGAAACTTCCGGCATTGGTACATTCGGCAGGATCAGGCGGAATCGATGTGCAGTGGTTCAAAGATGTGGCGGTAGCCAATGATATGGCATATGATTTAAGTGACTTTTTGAACAGCCATCCGGATACAAAAAAGAACTTGGTACCGGAATCCATCGATTATTGTACGGTGGATGGGAAAGTAGTCTGTATGCCAATCGCAGTTCTGAAGCCGATAGGACTATTTTATAACAGCAGTTTATACCAGGATGAGAAAGATATAAAGGATATGTCTATGGAAGAATTTCTGGAATCTCTGGAAGAAAATAAATTTGCGTTCCAGACTGCGGATAATGGATGGACCACAGGGCTGCTGCTTTCAGCATTGGTAGCCAGTCAGGAGGGCGGCATAGAATTAATTCAAAAGTATGCAGATGATAAACTGTATGACTATACAGATCCGGCAATTCTAAATGCAGTAACTGAATTGCAGAAACTGTTCCAGACAAATGCAGCGTCTAATTCCATTGGTGCTGCGTATGCGGATGCCGCAAATGCATTTATGAGTAACAATGCTGCCATTATCTGTAACGGCTCCTGGATGTCCTCAGAATTTGAGGAAGCGTCCAAAGACAAATGGAGCAACGGATTTGACGGTGCGAATGTAAAAGCAACCATCTATCCTGGGGATGTTGCGCTGGTAAATCCCAGGATCTATGGAGAATTCTGGGTGGCGAATACAGCATCTGAGGAAGAAAAAGAACTGGCATGTGCATTTCTGGAATTCCGGGATTCCCAGGAAGAGATTGAAGCGTTGATGCTGGCAGAGGGAGGAGTGGCACCTTCAATTACATATTCAGAAGAGTTCAAGAAAAAACAGGAAGAAACACCGATTTTATCCCAGCTTTCTGCAAGCATTACCGACAATACCAAGTATGCAGTATCCCTCTATGATGTTATGCCGTCTTCCGTTGCAGATATTGAATTTGGCAAATTACTGCCGAAATTAGCCGATCAGTCTCTAACACCGGAACAGTTTTGCCAGGAATTAACGAAAAAGGCAGAAGAGGCAAAGTAGACCGCAGCATAAAATCAGGGTAGGAGGAGAAGCATCCAATGAAAAAAGTACAGGTCAGTAAATTGGAAAAAAGAAATTATAAATGGATTTACTTATTTTTATTACCTTCAATTCTTATATTTTTGTTTTTTTATCTTTCGCCCATAGTAACGGTATTTGTAACTTCCTTTACAAAGTGGGATGGCTTTAACAGTCCTGTATTTACCGGATTAGATAATTACAAGCAGATGATAGGCAGTGACACTTTCCGGATTGCATTAAAAAACCTGCTCCTATGGTCAGTGATAGCAGGTACACTGCACGTGGGATTTGGCGTTCTGGTTGCATTTATCCTTTTCCAGAAGCCATTCGGGTGGAAAGTAACCAGAACGGTGTTTATGATCCCAAATGTCATATCCGCTGCAGCGTGGGCATTGATCTACAAGTTTATCTTTAATAACGATATGGGAATTTTAAATAATATCATCCGTAAGTTTAATCCGGATTTTGGGGTTCAGTGGTTTTATCAGTCACCATATGCCTTTTGGGCGGTTACATTAACCTGGTTATTTTATGCGGTTATCGTAACGCTGGTCGTATTAAATGATCTGATGGCGATTCCGGAGGAATTGAACGAGGCAGCCCGGGTAGATGGAGCTGCGAAATGGCAGATCATTACCAGAATCCATCTGCCCCTTTGCCGCAATGCCATTGGTACCGGAATTATCTGTTCCATTACTTCACGAATAGCCATGTATGAACAGATCGCCCTGACAACGGCGGGAGGACCTGGGGATGACACCATGAATCTTCCGATTATATTAGTAAAATCCATCAGCGATATGAAATATGGTTATGCCAATGCCAACGGTGTAGTCATGTTCCTATTGGGACTGTTGATACTGGCGTTGGTAAACAGGGCATTTCGCATGAATGAAAGCGCATATTAAGGAGGGAAAGTCATGAAACAGGTAAAAAAAGTACTCGTAAAGATATTTGAATATGGAATATTGATTTTTACAATCATTGTTTCTGTATTTCCAATTATATGGGTTATTATGTCTGCATTTAAAACCAATGCACAGATCCTGGGGAGTCCCTTTTCTCTGCCTACCAGTATCAGCTTTGACGCATTTATCTATTTATTTGAAAAGTATAATTTTTTAGGATATGCCTTAAACTCACTGCTGATCTGCATAACTTCAACCGGTTTATCCCTTATTATTTTTGCTATGGGAGGTTATGTAATCGCAAAATATAAATTCCCCGGAAGAAATTTTATTTTTGCCCTGTTTACCATTACCTTATTGGTACCGGCGCAGTCCAAGGCACAGCCAATCTTTTCCTTGATCATGAATTTAAACTTATACGACAATATATGGGGAGTAGCTCTGGTGTACCTATCAGCCGGACTTGCCATGTCTATGTTTATATTAAAATCTACGTTTATGTCAATTCCGAAGTCTTTGGATGAAGCAGCAGCGATTGAGGGAGCCGGTTTCTTTACCGTATTCTGGAGAATTAATCTGCCGCTGGCTAAAAGCGGGCTGGCGACGGCGGGAATATTGATGTTCTTAAATAACTGGAATGAGTATTTTTATGCGTCCCTGCTTACTTCCTCGGATTTAAACAGGACTTTACCCCTGGCACTGCAGTTTTTCAATGAAGCCTTCTCTTATGATTATACCAAGCTTTTTGCCGCACTTACGGTAGTAGTGCTCCCGGGAATTATTCTTTATGCATTTGCGCAGGAACAGGTACAGGAGAGTATTGCGGCATCCGGGGTGAAAGGATGATCAGACAAAATATACAATACAAAATAAGCAATACAAAATAAGTAAACCAAATAAGTAAACCAAATAAGCAATACAAAATAAGTAATACAAAATAAGTAAGACAATACAAATACAGGAGACAGACAACTTATGAAATTCGATATCAATACAGTACCATTCAGCTGCTACGGGTCTTATCTGGCATTTTCTTATCCAAGAGATGGGGAGGGCGTTTATCAGGATCATCTGGCGCTGCGCATCCTTTATGGCATGTTTAATGAACAGGAGACATACCCCATGGTGATGCTGAATCAGGAGGGGGAGCCGGTTGCGGGCGATATAGAAGCCACACCTGCCCAGCTAAAGGTAAGCGCCGGCGGCAAGGGATATCAAATGTGTTTTCAAAATGAAGATACGGTACATGTAAAGGGCAGTACGGATATTCTCATCACCAAGACGAAGATGTTTGGTTTAATGTGTGATCGTGTCATGCACCATGAAACAGGCAGCTGGGAAATAGCAGGAAATGATGCATCTGTTATCATTGAAATGATCAGGGGAAGTATCAGTGATGATTCCGTGTGGTCCGAGGAAGGAACAAGATGTGAAAACATAAAAGTGCTGATCCATCCCGATGATACAGGTGAATTTGAACTGAAATTAACGCTGGCAGGATTAAGTTACCGCAAACCGGAACCGCTAACTTATGAAGAGAATCTGCTGAATGCCGAAGAGACATTCGAAGATTTTAAAAAGCATTTTCATACAGGCATTGATAAGTACAGGGAATCTATGGAATTGGCTGCATACATCAGCTGGCACAGTGTCGTGAGACCGGAAGGATACGTAAAATATCCGGTAATGTTAATGACAAAAAATAAGATGAATATGGTTTGGAGCTGGGATTATACATTCAATGCCCTTGCCATGATGGATAAAGATCCTGATCTTGCGTATGATCAATTTCTTGCGATAGCCGAAATGCAGGAAAAGGATGGTTCCTACCCGGATGCGTTTCATGCAAGAGCATATGTATGTACCTTTGTAAAGCCTCCGGTTCAGGGATTTATCTTAAAAAGAATGTTCAAAATCCAAAAGCCAGGGATGGATACCCTTCAGAAAATATATGATTCCGTTGTCCGGTTTACAAAATGGTGGTTTGATTACAGAGGAACGGTAGACGGTATTCCGGTCTACCATCATGGAAATGATTCCGGATGGGACAACAGCACCGCTTTTCGCCTTGGAGTGCCGGTAAAATCGCCTGACCTTTCGGCATGGCTGATCATACAGATGGATTTTCTGGCGGATACCGCAAAAGAACTGGGACGAATTGAGGAAGCAGATGCATGGAAGAAAAGAAGTGATGAATTGCTGGATAAAATGTTAACCCTTTTTGTGGAACATAATCATATGAAAGCAATAAAAGTACCGGAAAATAAAACTGTGGAATGCGATTCCCTTTTGCTGTATGTGCCGCTGATACTTGGGGAAAAGCTTCCCGCTGAGATACAGGAAAGAATGCTGGAAGAACTTCTGAGAGAAAAGAACTTTATAACAGACTACGGCATAGCATCGGAGCCAGTAGACAGTCCTTATTTTGTGGAAGACGGATACTGGAGGGGGGCAATATGGCCTCCAACTGCCTATATCATGACGGAAGCCCTAATGGAAAATGGACGAAAAGAAGAGGCAGTATTAAATGCAAGAAGATTTTGTGATATGTGTGCATCAGAGGGATTTTTTGAGAACTACAGTGCCATTGACGGACATGGTCTGAGAGATTCCGGGTTTACCTGGACGGCAAGTGTATTTATGATTTTAATCAGAGATTATCTGGAGAAGTAAGAGAGAAAAGCTTATGCTGTGGGATGTGGTACAGCATAAGCTTTTTATATTTTATAATTTAAGTTTTAAGTGAAATTATATGACAGTGCTCATGCAAAGAGTTATTAGTCATCTAAACAACATATAAAATAGGCATATCACCCAGCTTCTCTGCGATCTGTTCCCGCAGGAAACTTTCACCTTCCGTTCGAAGAGGCGTCTGATAACAGTACTTCCCTCTGCCTCGTCCGGTCATGTTCTCTTTACTGTACAGATCAGGCGAGCTTGGAAACGCTTCTGCATTGATGGCACGGTGAACAAAGCTGTAAGTCATAAAGATAATCTCAACAAAAGCCTCTTTCTTCACTTTGTCGGAAAGCGTATCGGCAAGCTGTGTAAAAAACTCTGCATATATCTTCTTCCAGTCATCAACAAGTATAATAGGAGCAAACAAGATGCCCACTTTATAGCCGGCATCGCACATTTTATTAAGTGCCTGGACCCTGCGCTTCAATGAAGAAGTACCAATTTCAATTTTACTGATAATCTCCTGAGGATTCAGGCTCATACGGAAAATGACTCTTCCTTTGTGTGGCAGGTCAAGAAGGGGGTCCACCATATCAAATTTTGTTGGAAAGGTCAGGTACCCTCTTGGCTGGGAAGTGAATGCAGGGATGGTCCATTCCAGGTTATTGGTTATGGTATTTTCCAGGACAAGATCGCTGTTGCTCCCAATTTCAAAGGTTAATTCATGGTCAGAGGCAGAAGCGGACTTTATCAGACGTTCCATCATTTTTTCACGGTTTACAAAAAGTCGCAGGTAAGAACATTTATTATAATTACAAACCAGATAACAGTACAGACACATGGCACTGCAGCCGGATGAAGTGTAAGGAACCAGATAATCGGATACCTTATGGTTTGGCACGTATTTGTGGGTTTTTCTGGTACCGATAATGAGATGCCGTTTCATGTTGGCGAACTGTGCGTTTTCATTGCTGCGCAGCTCGTCGATTTTATTGTGGCTTTCTATTTCGATCCAGGGGACAACTGCATATTTTTCTTTTAACTCCTGACCCAGAGGATAATTCAGAACATCTGGTTCATAATAGATTTTATCTGGAAACATTTTAAAACCTCCCATATTCATAGTCTTTCATTTTCTCTTTTTAGCATTTACCGTTTTTCAAAAAATACTTCAAAAAAATATGAAAAAGTACTTGCAATTTTGAAAATGTATGTTATAGTAGTTATAGAACAGACAGAAATGAAGGTGTCCGGCTGTTTGCAAATGAATGTGATGAGGAGGTATGATTATGAACATTAATAAATTTACGCAGAAATCTTTACAGGCAGTGAATGACCTGGAAAAAGTGGCTTATGAATATGGAAATCAGGAAGTTGAGCAGGAGCATTTACTATATAGTTTATTAAATCAGGAAGACAGCCTGATTCTCAAATTAATTGAGAAGATGGAAATTAACAAGGAGCATTTTGCCAGAAATCTGGAAAATGCTTTGAACAAGCGTCCTAAAGTTTCCGGAGGCCAGTTGTTTATGGGTCAGAAACTGAATAAGGTACTGGTCAGTGCGGAAGATGAAGCAAAGGCTATGGGTGATGAGTATGTATCTGTGGAGCATTTGTTTCTGGCATTGCTGAAACATCCAAATGAGGGTGTGAAGGCGCTGTTTCAGGAATACGGAATTACAAGAGACCGCTTCCTGCAGGCATTGTCAACCGTAAGGGGGAACCAGAGAGTAGTCAGTGATAACCCGGAGGCAACTTATGATACCCTGAATAAATACGGTCAGGATCTGGTGGAGAAAGCCAGAGACCAGAAACTGGATCCTGTGATTGGTCGTGATGGTGAGATCCGAAATGTAGTCCGCATCCTGTCCCGTAAGACAAAGAATAATCCGGTGCTGATCGGAGAACCTGGTGTAGGTAAAACAGCAGTTGTGGAAGGACTGGCACAGCGTATCGTCCGGGGAGATGTACCGGAAGGCTTAAAAGATAAGAAGATTTTCTCACTGGATATGGGAGCACTGGTAGCAGGTGCCAAGTACCGCGGGGAATTTGAAGAGCGATTGAAAGCCGTACTGGAAGAAGTGAAAAAAAGCGAAGGACAGATTATTCTGTTTATCGATGAACTTCATCTGATTGTGGGTGCCGGCAAGACGGATGGCGCAATGGATGCCGGAAATATGTTAAAACCTATGCTGGCAAGAGGAGAGCTCCACTGTATCGGTGCAACCACTCTGGATGAATACCGCAAGTATATCGAAAAAGATGCCGCTCTGGAACGACGTTTCCAGCCGGTAATGGTAGATGAACCCACGGTAGAAGATACTATCTCTATATTAAGGGGATTAAAAGAACGCTACGAGGTGTATCATGGAGTAAAAATTACGGACAGTGCGTTAGTCGCTGCCGCAACCCTGTCCCATCGTTATATATCAGACCGTTTTTTACCGGATAAAGCCATTGACCTGGTGGATGAAGCCTGTGCTCTGATCAAGACGGAGCTGGATTCCATGCCGGCAGAGCTGGATGAGCTTCAAAGAAAGATCATGCAGATGGAAATAGAAGAAGCTGCATTGAAGAAAGAGACTGATAAATTAAGCCAGGACCGTTTGGAGAATCTGCAAAAAGAACTTGCCGAACTGCGGGATGATTTCAGCAGTAAGAAGGCGCAGTGGGATAATGAAAAGCATTCGGTAGAAAACTTATCAAGCCTGCGTGAGCAGATTGAAAATTTAAATAAAGAAATTGAAATGGCTCAAAGAGATTATAACCTGAACCGTGCGGCTGAGCTGCAGTATGGAGAACTTCCAAAGCTGCAGGATCAGTTAAGCATCGAGGAAGAGAGGGTGAAGAGCCAGGAGCTGGCACTGGTTCATGAAAGCGTAACGGATGAAGAGATTGCCAGGATTATTTCCAGATGGACCGGAATCCCGGTTGTCAAACTGACGGAAGGTGAACGAAGCAAGATCCTGGGGCTGGACGAAGAACTGCATTACAGAGTGATTGGACAGGATGATGGAGTCACCAAAGTAACCGATGCCATTATCCGATCAAAAGCAGGAATTAAAGATCCCACCAAACCCATCGGTTCTTTCCTGTTCCTGGGACCTACCGGTGTGGGTAAGACGGAACTTGCAAAAGCCCTTGCGGCAAGCCTGTTTGATGATGAGCAGAACATGGTTCGAATCGATATGAGTGAATATATGGAGAAATACTCTGTTTCCAGATTGATCGGAGCACCTCCGGGATATGTGGGATATGAAGAAGGCGGACAGCTGACAGAGGCAGTGCGCAGAAAACCGTATTCAGTTGTTCTGTTTGATGAAATTGAAAAGGCACATCCGGATGTATTCAATGTATTGCTTCAGGTATTAGACGATGGGCGTATTACCGATTCTCAGGGTAGGACCGTTGACTTTAAAAATACGATCTTAATTATGACTTCCAATATTGGTTCGGCTTATCTTCTGGAAGGTATTAATGAACAGGGCGAGGTCAATGAGCAAAGCGAAGAGATGGTAATGAATGACCTGCGTAATCATTTCCGTCCGGAATTCTTAAACCGGCTGGATGAGATCATTATGTTTAAGCCTCTGACGAAATCTGATATTGGAAGCATAGTAACACTTATGATGGCAGACCTGAATAAACGTCTGGCTGACCAGGAAATCCGTCTGGAGTTGACAGATGATGCAAAAGAATATATTATAGAAGGCGGTTATGACCCAATCTATGGGGCAAGGCCATTAAAAAGATTTTTACAGAAAAACGTAGAGACACTGGCTGCGAAGTTAATTCTCTCCGGCAGCGTAGGAGCAGAAGATATTATCGTGCTGGATGTTGAAAATGACCAGCTTGCTGCACATGTAAAAGTGACTGGTGAAGTAATATAATATACGCTGGCAGAGGTACAAAATGATTCCAAATGACCCATTTATACTGTTAAGCTACGTAAATACACAACTAAGGGATTTTTACCCAACCCTGGAAGAAATGTGTAAGAGCCTGAGCTTAAAAGAGGAAGAACTGATAAAAAAATTAGAAAACATCGATTATTACTACGATGCCGACTTGAATCAGTTTGCTTAAAAGAAAAAGTAATATAGAAGAAATCCGGCGCATATCGTCGGATTTCTTTTATATTCCTCAGAGCAATCCACAAAACCAGTTTTCTCAGACTTTTTTATAAAAGTCCTATATTTTTCTCTTTACATCATGTATAATATTCTCTATATGTTATAAAAAGGAGAAGAATCATGCAAAAAGAAGAAAGAAGAAAAATAAGGAAGAAAATTACGATCGCTTCTATCGTATTGCTGCTTGCGATGGTAGCATTTTTACTCTACGTAGGATTTAGCAAGCAAGTTCCTCAAATTGTATTTTATGGAGCAATTGCCATTTTCCTGGTTATTTATTGGGTGCTGCTGGATGTGGTAGAGCCAAGGCTTTTACATGAGCTGGACGGAATTTCCGAGGACCGGAAGAAAGCATATTATAAATATGCAGGAACAGACCTGGTAGGATATGCAGGTATCGCATTTTTCATTTTCAATATCGGCAATGCCGGCAGTGTAGGCTTGGTTGGAGCAGTTATTTATGTACTGAGTATCAGCATGAAGAAAAAATTCCGCGATGAATTCACCGGTGTAAACCTTCAGAATGAAGTAGAAGCGCAGGAGCATACAGAAACCGCTGAAACACCGGATGAGATTGAAGACCTGGGTGGACAAGAAGAATCAGATGTGGAAGCAGTGGAAGATCTGGGCGGACAGGCAGAATCAGATGTGGAAGCAGTGGAAGACTTATCAGAAGAGACAGCGGATTCCGGGCAGAAATAAACAGAATTTGAGGCGTATAGCATGTATACATTGTTAATCGTAGATGATGAACCATTGGTAAGGAATGCAATAAGTACGATTATAGACTGGGATTCTATTGGATTTACAACAATTTACCAGGCGGAGGATGGCCTGGAAGCTCTTGAAATATGCCGTAAGCATCAGATACATCTGGTACTTACGGATATTGTTATGCCATTTATGGATGGATTAGAGCTGTCGAAGGCATTAAGTGAAGAATTTCCGGAGATTCACGTGGTGGTATTGACCGGACACGAAGACTTCGAATATGCCAAACAATCGGTGGATCTGGGTGTGAAGAATTATATTTTAAAGCCCGTCGGGGCGTCCACGCTTTATACAAAAATGAAAGAAATCTGTAAAAAACTCAATATAGAAGCATCTCAAAAGCAGTATATCGCAAAAATGAAATTGCAGATCCATCAAAGTATGCCGGCGCTGCAGGAAAAATTTTTATATACCATGGTATGTACCCAATACGGACAGTCGGATCATTTAGAAGACCGAATCCTATCCCTTGAGATTCCCCTCCATTCAGAGCGTTATATGGTAGGAATCGTGGAGGCAGATCTGACCAAGGCAGCCAATTCCGATATTGAGCTATTTGTATTTACAGAAAAAAATATTACCCTGGACTGTATCGGCAGTCAGCACTGTATATTTGATGATAACAACAATAAGGTTATTATCGTGTTTAACCTGGATTCATTTGGAGATGACGGACATTTTATTGCATACAGTACCCTGCAGGTTATTCAAAAGGCAGTCACTGCTGTACTAAAGGTAAATACTACCTGTGCACTGGGGTCTGAGGTCAGCAAACTCAAAGACCTGTACCACTCTTATCACGAAGCAAGTACGGCTCTTGACTGTAAATATTCTCTGGGTGCCAACAAGGTATATGACATCAGCGATCTTGATTATATCGAGAAGGCTTTTTTTTATCCCTTCCAGGGGATTAAGGATTTGATTTACAGCATCAAATTTTTACAAAAGGCAGATATTGAGAAATCTATGTCCGCGATTTATGATGATCTGCTCCGATCAAAAACCCTCTCCAGTTCCAATATTAAAATGGTCTTTATTGAAATGATCACATCTCTGCTAAAAGAATTATCCGGTGTGCGCCAGGTGTCTAAGGATGTGTGGGGGGAAGGCTTTGCTCTTTACAATGAGCTTGAGGACATGTCTTCTTCGGAAGAGATAATAAAAAAACTGCTGTCTTTTTCCATAAAAGTATCCCATGAACTGCAGCAGCTTCAGTCCAACAGCGGTCAGATGATCATACAAAATGCCAAGGATTATATTGGCACCCATTATGGCGAAGAGGAATTATCCTTAAGCTTAGTTGCAGAACACGTATCGGTCAGTACCGGATATTTAAGCGGGCTGTTCAAAAAAGAAGCCAAGATAAATTTTGTGGAGTACCTTACCAATATTCGCATGGAAAAGGCGATGGAACTGATCCGTAATACCGATAAAAAGACGTATGAGATCGCTTATGAGACCGGATTTTCCAATCCACATTATTTTAGCGTATCCTTTAAAAAGTATTCCGGTATGTCTCCCTCTGATTTTCGGAGTAAGCACAGGTAAAATTTTTCAATATCAAACAGAAAGATAACGGATATTCCAGGAGGCATTTGTCTTGCAGGAGAAAACAACATTTCAGAAAATAAAACATCGCTATGAATACATGGGGATAAAGAATAAAACACTGCTGCAGGTATTTGCTGTGGTGATTTTCTTTATGCTGATTTTCATAGGGATGTTTTTATTTATATTTACAAAGAAAATCGAATCGGACAATGTGACTTATTCCAGGCAGTTGCTGCAAAATGCCAATAAACGTCTGGAAAATTATTTTGATGAAATTGCATCCATCGCAAATGAAGCAAATTATAACTATTATCTGCAGAATTATCTGATCGCAGAAAAAGACAATGCGGAAGGGTACAGTAATCTGACCAATGCCAAGAGTATGCAGGATTATGAAATGAGCTCCAAAGTTTTTAATTCATCCCTGAACAGCCGCACAGACGTCACATCTCTGATGATTTTTGGAAAAAAGAGTCTGCTGCTGCACAAAAGCATTTATGAATTCTGGTCCGTAGTTCAGGATTATGCGTCCTATTCCTGGTATCAGAAAGCGTTAGAGTCACCTAATACGTCCGTAATCACCGGACCCATGCAGCATGAATTTCTGAAAGACAACACGGAACAGACCATTTCTTTGAGCAGGAGAATCAGCAGCTATGAAGACGGCAGTTTTTTAGGCGTGATTCTGATAGACTTAAATCTAAATAAAATTGCAGAAATATTTGAGTCTTTTTATGCAACTGGGGAAGGGGATTTGTGTATTCTAAATGATCAGGGAGAGATTGTATATCCGATGAATTATAATAAGATTACGCCGCAGCTGCTTGAGAAGATGAACAGTATGGAAAAGGACAATTTTATTGCCCGGATCGATCAGGAAGAATATCAGGTAGTGACAGCTACATTCGAAAAAGCAGACTGGAAAGTCCTCTCCCTGACATCAACCGGACAGCTAAAAGAATCCATGTACGATACCCTTGGAATCGTAATAGCGGCAATTGTGCTGGTGATGGTCATTCTGGGTGTTGCACTCAGCAGAATACTAACCGGGGTGGTAAATCCTATTCTTCGTCTGAAAGGTCATATTGATCTGGCGGATGAAGGACACCTGAGTGAACGGGCGGAGATTCTGAACCACAATGAAACAGGTGCGCTGTCTAAGAGCTTTAACAAGATGCTGGACCGTATCGAAAATCTTATGGGGGAAGTTGTAAATGAGCAGGAGGAGAAGCGGAAATACGAGCTGCAGGCATTACAGGCACAGATTAATCCCCATTTTCTGTATAACACCCTGGATTCTATCATTTGGATGGCTGAGGCTAAGAACTCCGATGTAGTGCCAATGACAGAAGCTTTGGCAAAATTATTTCGTATTTCGCTGAATAAGGGCAATGAGTTTATCCGTATTGAAGATGAGATGGAGCATGTGCGCAATTATCTGGTTATTCAGAGTATGCGGTATACGGATAAATTTACTTATCATATAGAAATAAACGATGAGGTCCGGTACTGCAAGACCATTAAATTAATTGTACAGCCCATAGTAGAAAACAGCATTTATCATGGAATTAAGAAAAAAAGAGGTAAGGGCAGGATTGACATTCTGGCATGCAGGAAGAATGAGAAACTCTGTATCCGTGTCCGGGATGACGGAAATGGAATGAATGAAGAGACCTGTCAGGCTATACTGACGAAAGATTCTAAATTTGAAAACACTAGCGGATCCGGGATCGGGGTAAAGAATGTAAATGAGCGCATTCAGCTGTACTTTGGTAAAGAGTATGGGCTGCGTTATACCAGCGTCCTGGGAGAAGGAACAACTGCGGAACTGATCTTACCTGTGATAGAAGAAACAATAGGTTAAAGGAGGCAGAGAAAATGAAAAAACGTGTCATATCCCTGATAATCTGCCTGCTGTTGTTGCTTACAGGATGCAGCGGATTTACCCAAAAGGGAAAAGAAGACCAGCCTTTACAAGGGGAAAGTCAGTCTTTGGATACAGCGAAAACGGAGGAATCCGGTACAGAAGAACCGGTGTCTGAGAAGTCAGGGATTGTGATAGGAGCAACTCTGGCATCAGAAGATTCCGCGTATTTAAAGACAGTCAGCAAAGCTATGGTCAATGTAGCAAATCAAGAAAAGGTCACTCTGGATATCCGGTATGCAAAGTGGAATGAACAGATACAGACAGAACAAATGGATACATTTATTGAACAGAAGGTGGATGTGATTATACTTTGTCCCGTAAATGCCAAATCTATGCTGACTTCGCTGAAGAGAGCAAAAGCGGCAGGGATTCCGGTGATTAATCTGAATATGAAAGTGGATGCAATGTCTTCGGAATATATCAGTACTTATATTGGCGCCAGCAGTTCAGAAGAAGCAGCCCTGGCGGCTGATCTGATGGTTGCCGCGCTTGAAGATGGCGGGAAAATTGCAATTATTGAGGGAGCGCCCGGAAGCGATCCCCAGGTATACCGCACCCAGACCTTCGTGGAACAGATGAACTCCCATCCCCAGTTTGAAATCATCGGCATCGGTAACGGCAGCTGGAACCGGGAAAAAGCCATGCTGGTAACCATTGATCTACTGCGTAAAAACCCGGATATAAAAGGGATTTTCTGTCACGACAGCAATATGGCATTAGGAGCCTGGGCAGCGCTTGAGTCCCTGGATAAAACCGATGTTATTCTCATTGGAATTGGAGAAGACCAGGAATTTCTCCAGGCAGTTAAAGACGGGAAGATCTACGGTCTTATTACACAGCCGCCGGTATATGAAGGGGCATACAGCATTTACTGTGCCATCGATATCGCAGGCGGAAAAGAATTACGGCCGTGGTATAAAGACCCGATTCAAACCATCACAAAAGAAAATATTGACAGTTATCAGGATCCTATGGATGAGGAAGAGGCTTCCATGGAGTAGATAGAAAATACGTGCTGCATCCAATAAAGAACTTACACGATTAATGAAAAAAAGAACATATGTGAAAATTTCGACCAATCCCATGAAAAAATTGAATTAATTTTTTTGTGGGATTGTTTTATATTATGAGTGTAGCAAATAGCATAACAACAAATTGGAGGATATCAAATGAAGAAGAAAGTTTTAAGCGGATTAATTTGTGCAGCAATGGTGGCAGGAATGCTGGCAGGATGTGGATCATCCGATAAGGGGACAACGGAGGCAGCAGCTACCGGTTCAACCCAGGCGGCATCTACAGAAGCAGCAGGAGATACTGGGGCAGGCACAGAGGGTGCAGGCAGTGAAGCAGCAGGAGATACAGCTGCAAACGGAGACCTGACCATTGGTTCTGTTATTATGAATACATCTGGTGAATGGTTTGCGGAAGTTATCGCGGGACAGGAAGCAGCAGCAAAAGATCTTGGCGTTAAATTCAGTATCGTAAGTTCCGACAATGAAGTTTCCAAGGAATCCGATAATGTTGCAACATATGTGGCACAGCAGGTAGACGCACTGGTAATATCACCTCTTTCCGTAGATGCATCTGTAGCGGCAGTGGAAAGTGCAAAGGACGCTTCCATTCCGGTAGTGAACTGGAATACAACCGTTAATACCGATACACAGGGGTTTGTAGGGGTTTCCAATTACGATCTGGGCGGAAAAACCGGAGAATATGTAAAGGAATACGTGGAGGAGAATTTCCCGGACGGATGTAAGATGGCTATCATTGGAAACAGCAGCTATGAAGTGGGAGTTGAGCGCTGTAAAGGGTTCAAGGATGCCATTAAAGATGTAGCAGGGCTGGAAGTTGTTGCAGAGCAGGATGCAGAACTGCAGGAAGAAGGACTTGATATTACCGAGCAGATCTTAACAGCAAATCCCGATGTGCAGTTAATCTGGGCATGGAACCAGACTTCACTCTTAGGATGTGTGGCAGCTCTTCAGAACGCAGGAAATGCAGAAGTAGTTGTAATGGGTACGGATATGAGCGTTGATCTTGCAAAAGATATGCAAAGTGATGCTGTGAAATTACAGGCAATTACAACACAGATGCCTTATGATATCGGATACAAGGCAGTTGAAAATGCAGTTAAAGCAGCAAAAGGCGAGACCATTGACAAAGAAACACTGGTTCCTTTAAAAACATACACCAGAGACAATGCACAGGAAGTTCAGACTTATATTGATGAACACAAAGATTTAGTAAAATAGCTGAGACTGTCAAAATAAAACCAGGAGCTTAAGAGCATGTTTGAAAATTCATTCCTGTCATCTGTACGCACAGCTGCCAGAAGCAATTTTAAAACACGCTTTGGAACGAACACATAGCTGTCAGAAAGTATTTTTGAAATATGCTCTTACAAGCTGCTGGGATATCATAAGGAGCAGGTTAACAAACAGAATAAAAGAAGGCGAAGGTGAAGGAAGTGTCTGACATTATATTAAAGGCAGAGGGCGTTACGAAAAAGTTTGGCGGAATCATCGCTTTAGAGAATGCCGGTCTGGAACTGAGAAAGGGAGAGGTGCATGCTCTGGTTGGTGCAAACGGAGCAGGAAAAAGTACTTTGATTAAAATTATTACAGGCGCTTATACAAAGGATGAAGGAAAAATTTATCTGGATGGCAGCGAAATCAATGTAAAGTCTACATTTGAGGCACGTGCCCTGGGAATCAGTGCTGTTTATCAGGAATTTAGTTTAATAAACACCGTATCCGTAGCGGAAAACATTTATATGGGGAAATTAATAAAGAAGAAAATGGGTCCTGTGAATCAAATTGACTGGAAAAAAATAAATGATGAAGCTCAGAAAATTTTAGATTTATTAGAGTGTAATATCAAACCGGATGCAATTGTAGGAACCTTGAGTGTTGCCGGGAAGCAGATGGTAGAGATTGCGAAGGCACTCTCGAATGAGATAAAGGTGCTGATCATGGATGAACCCACAGCTTCCTTATCGGACAATGATATTGAAAATATGTTTAAGGTTGTAAAAGGACTGCGGGAAAAAGGAATTAGTATTATCTACGTTTCTCACAGGCTGGAAGAACTGCCGATCATCTGTGACAGGATTTCGGTATACAGAGATGGAAAATACATTAAAACTTTAGATATAGAGGATGCGCCGAAAAATGTAATTATTGAAAACATGGTCGGTAAGAAGATGGCGGTTACCGAGCAGGCAAATTGTGCAACGAACGAAGTTTTACTGGAAGTCAAAAATTTTTCTTCCGGCAAGAAGTTCAACAATGTGAATATGAAGCTTCACAAGGGAGAGATTCTGGGAATTGCAGGACTTGCCGGGGCAGGAAGAACCGAGTTTGTAAGGGCACTTTTTGGTGCAGACCCCAGGGATTCCGGAGAAGTTTTCATAGAAGGAAAAGAAATACATATAAGATCCCCAAGGGATGCTAAAAAGGCTGGAATAGGATTTGTTACAGAAGATAGAAAAGAAGAGGGCCTGATATTGAATATGGATCTGCATACAAATGTGGGCATGACCATTCTGGACAAATTGAAAAAGAAACTCGGACTGGATTTGCATAGAGAAGTGGATCTGATGAATGGATATATCAAATCCCTCAGTATCAAATGCCGTGACGGAAATCAAAGAGCACTGGATTTGAGCGGCGGAAACCAGCAAAAGGTTGTAATTGCAAAATGGCTGGCTACAGAACCTAAGATTCTCATTATGGATGAACCTACCAGAGGAATTGACATTGGCAGTAAAAACCAGATCTATGCCCTGATCAACGAGCTGGCAAAACAGGGAATCGGAATTATTATGATTTCATCAGATCTTCCGGAGGTGCTGCAGGTTTCAAACCGTATACTGGTTTTAGCAGCGGGAAAAGTCACCGGAGAGTTAGAAAATAAAGATTTGACACAAGAGGTACTGCTTGATTATGCAACCAGTACAGCAGCAGTCGCTGGCGTGTAATCGTATAACATGAAACCAGTGTGTTTCAGACATGCTTATGTAAATTTTGGAGGATAGAAAGATGAATGCGAAAGCAAAAAGTTTCGATATAAAAGCATTTTTAATGAAGTATATCATGTATTTTGTTTTGGTTTTAATGTGTATTATTATGGCAGTAGCCAGTGACAAATTTTTAACCACAGCAAATTTAATGACAATTGTTAAACAGATATCCATACAGTCTATTGTTGCAATCGGTATGACGATGATTATTATAACCGGAAATATTGATTTGAGTGTGGGGTCCATTGTAGCCTTTGCTTCTGTATGTGCAGCAATGATGATGAATGCCGGGCTGCCAATTCCCATTGCAATTGTTCTCACTGTTTTAGTGGCTGGAGTATTAGGATTTATCTCCGGTGGCGTTACCGCAAAACTGAAACTCCATTCATTCCTGGTAACACTGGCGCTGATGCAGGCATTCAGAGGACTGGCACAGACCATAACTGGCGGCTATCCCGTAGCAGGACTTCCGGACTCCTTTGGAAAAATAGCTTCGGGGTCCATAGGTCCGGTTCCCTATCTGGTCATTTACATGATTATCTTCTATGCAGTCTTTATTTACATTATGAAATATACGGCATTTGGCAGATCGGTCTACGCCATAGGAGGAAATCAGGAGTCAGCAAGGCTTTCCGGTATTAACGTGGAAAAAGTAAAAACAATGGTTTTCGTTATCTCATCTATGCTCTGCGGTGTTGCAGGCGTGCTGTTAACATCCAAAGTACGTTCCGGAGATCCCACTTGTGCTAACGGCTGGGAAATGGATACCATCGCTGGTGCAATCATCGGCGGAACGAATATGATGGGCGGTGAAGGAAAGCTTGGCGGAACCATTATTGGTTTACTATTTGTTGGAATCTTAAGCAATGGTATGGTATTATTAGGTGTAAACGCATATATGCAGAGCGTTATTAAGGGTCTTGTTATCTTTGGTGCGGTTATTATCAACAGCATCCAGAAGAGAAGCCAGGCGTAGGGCGTGTTTAGATGAGCGTAAATTTGGGAGGAATAAAGGATGAACAGTTTAGAACGTTTTTATGCAACGGTAGACAGAAAGCCGGTAGACAGACCGGCGGCATGGCTGGGTATGCCGGATATTTTTGCACAGCCGGCGTTATTTGATTATTACGGCGTAAAAAATATGCACGAATTAAAACTGGCGGTGGGAGATGACTTCTATGCGGTAGAGGTACCCTATCAGTCGCCTACGGCAAGTGCAATTTATGCAGCATTTGACTGGTATATGGATGGAAATGTGGATGCAGAAGACCGGACCTTAACGGCAGACGGATGCTTTAAAGATGCAGAAGACCTGGAGGACCTGGATTTCTTTCAGTGGCCGGATCCAGCCAAATACATTGATGTGGAAGAATGCAGACGCAGAGTAGAACTTGCACCTGAGGGCAAAGTGGTTTTGGGCATGATGTGGTCAGCTCATTTTCAGGACGCATGCGCTTCTTTTGGAATGGAGACAGCACTCATGAATATGATTGCCAATCCGGAAGTGTATGAGGCGGTGAATGATAAGATTGTGGATTTCTACCTGAAAGCAAATGAAATATTTTATGAAGCAACAAAAGGAAAATTAAATGCAGTACTGATCGGCAATGATATGGGAAGCCAGCGGGGGCTAATGCTCTCTCCGGCAATGGTAAAAGAGTTTATCATGCCAGGATGCAGAAAACTGGTGGAACAGGCACACAGTTATGGATTAAAAGTCATTTATCATTCCTGCGGTTCAATCGCTGATGTTATTCCGGATTTAATAGAAGCCGGCGTAGATATTGTACACCCAATTCAGGCACTTGCAGCCGGTATGCAGCCGGAGCTCCTGAAAGAAAAATTTGATGGTAAGGTTTCCTTCTGCGGCGGTGTAGATACCCAGGATCTTCTGGTAAACGGAACACCGGAAGAAGTGTGTGGAAAAGTCAGAGAGTTACGCACCATCTTTCCAACAGGGTTAATTATTTCTCCAAGCCACGAAGCAATTATGCCGGATGTGCCGCCGGCAAACATAAAAGCCCTGTTTGATGAAGCACAGAAAATCTATGGTGAAGAGTAACATTAATAGAGAAATGTATAGGGTAAAAGCGAAAGGAATAACGCAGGCTGGATTGCGCTAAACAGGGGGATTCATATGAAAAGAATAGGTGAAATGATCAAAATAAAACCCGAGGGTCTGGAACAGTACAAAGCATATCATGCAGACCCCCTTCCGGGAGTAAATGAAATACTGAAAGCATGCAACATCCAGAACTATTCTATCTATCAAAGAGGGGACTACATGTTTGCGTACTATGAATATGTGGGAGAAGACTTTGATACAGACATGGCAAAAGTTGCTGCCGATCCGGCGACGCAAAAGTGGTGGGATCTGGTTAAGCCGTTGATGCAGCCTCTGGAGGACAGGAAAGAAGAGGAATTCTGGTCCGGGATGGAAGAGGTTTATCATTTAGAGTAAATCTTATAAAACACGCTCAAGTGGTTCAGGAGCGTGTTTTTTTAATTCAGTCAAAACTTTTCAGGTGGCATTGATTAAGAATTTGGGCTCTTCTTCGAACTGCATTAAAAGATAATGAATACCTGAACGCATCCATGCTAACCGGAATTCAACGTGTTGCAAAAGAAAACATTTTTTCGGACTTAAATAACCTGTTGGTATGTACGGTAAAGGATCCTGAATATGCGGACTGTTTTGGATTTACGAACACAGAGGCTGGAGTATTGTTGAATTATTATGGACTGGAACTGGATGAGCATGTGAAAGAGATGTATGACGGATATAGATTTGGAGGCGTTGAAATCTATAATCCGTGGTCTGTAATTAATTATGCCAACAGAAAATGTCTGGAATCCTTCTGGGTAAATACCAGTTCGAATACCATGGTTAAAAAAGCGATATCATCTGCGGATCAATCATTTTTAGGGAGTTACGAAACATTGATGGAAAGTGGTGAGGTTTCGGTTGTAGCAGATATTCAAACTTCTTTTTATGAAGAAAAAAGCAGTGCCTCATTGTGGGGGTTGTTGATTAATGCCGGGTATGTCACAATTCAAAATGTGATTCGCAATAACAAATATGTTCTGCGTATTCCAAATGGTGAGGTACGGGAATCATTTAAAGCGCTGACGGCACATTATCTTCATGTTGGAAGTAACCAACTGGAAGTTCTGGCAACTGCACTGATATCCTTATGATATCCAGAAGAAAAGAAAATCCACATATAATTATGGAGTTTAAGTATACAGACAGGACGAATCATAATCTGGAAGTTCTGGCAAAGGAGGCTATCGCACAGATTGAGAATTTACAATATGCTCATGGTTTAAATGGCGAAATTATATATATTGGGCTTGCTCACTATCAAAAAGAAGCAAAAGTGGAATATCGGATTGTATCGCAAGGAATATTTAGCAGGGCATAAATCATGCCCTGCTAAAAAAATGGATAATTTTTGAATAATAACAAATAATAGCGAAAGAATATTTACTACGTACATTATTTCGAAATAAGCATTTGCAATAGAAAGAGGGATATTATTTGTTAATTATAAAAGGAAAAATCCATACGATGGAAGGAAAAACCTATGAAAATGGGTACGTCCGTACCAAAGGCAGCAAAATTGTGGAAGTGGGGGACATGGAAGAGGTGTTCCCGCTCAGCGGTGAGGATGAGATCATAGATGCCGGCGGCAGCTGGGTGATGCCTGGTATCATTGAATCCCATTGCCATATTGGAATTACGGAAGAAAAGCATGGGAGCATTGGAGATGACAGCAATGAGGTGACGGACCCTGTTACGCCTGCTCTTCGGGCAATTGATGCTATCGATCCGTTAGACCCGGCATTTCATGAAGCAATTATGGCTGGGATTACTTCTGTCATGGCGGGGCCTGGCAGTTCCAATGTGGTGGGCGGACAGTTTGCATTCATCAAGACTCATGGGCGCTGTATTGATGACATGGTGATCCGGCAGCCGGCAGCGATGAAGATTGCCTTTGGAGAGAATCCGAAGACGAACTATGGAAACAAGGATGTATGCCCCGCTACCCGCATGGGAATTGCGTCTCTTCTCAGAGAAACGCTCTTTCAGGCAAGGAAGTATTTTCTGAAAAAAGAGGCAGGGGAGATAAATGTGGATGAGGAAGATTTCCAAATGGAATCCTGGATGCCTGTTTTTCGGAAGGAAATCCCATTAAAGGCTCATGTGCACAGAGCAGATGATATCTTGACGGCAATTCGAATCGCAAAAGAATATGGAGTAGATTTAACCCTGGATCATTGTACAGAGGGACATCTGATAACGGAAAAAATAGTGGAATCCGGTTATCCCTGTATTGTGGGTCCTGATTTAACTTCCAAATCTAAAATAGAAATTGAGAATTTGAGTTTTAAGACGGATAAAATCCTGCAGGAGAGCGGAGTGCTGATCGCAATTACAACTGATCATCCGGTTTCCATGATCCGATACCTTCCCTTATGTGCAGGGCTTTCCGTAAAGCAGGGGCTGCCCATGGAAGAAGGATTAAAGGCAATCACAATTAATCCGGCAATCATATGCGGAGTATCGGACCGGGTGGGCAGTCTGCAACCGGGTAAGGATGCAGATATTGTGATCTTTTCCGGTAATCCGTTAGAAATTTTTACACAGACGCTGTATACGATCATAGACGGGAAGATTGTTTACAAAAATGGAGATATCTAGTGATAGGGTGAACAATTGATAAACGTTACACTACCAGACGCCATAATCAAGAGTATTGGGGGATTCTGAGAAGGGGACGCTTTGTATGATATCGCTATCTACAAAGCGTCCCTGAATCAGCAAATCTCCTGATTATAAAAAGTATAACGGTTTTTTCCATCTCTTTTAGAGCGGTACAATGCTTTATCCGCCGTTGTGAATAACTCTGCGTATTTGCAGCCATTTTGTGGATAAAGTGATATTCCGATGCTGATGGAAATAGGAAAGGCTTCTTTGGCGGATAAGGAAAAATTCTGCAGGGCATCCCGGAGTAATTCCGCTTTTTCATAGATCAGGGCATCCGAAGGCACATTTTTTAAGAATACTACAAATTCATCTCCGCCTGCCCTTCCGATAATATCTTCTGTTCGGAAATGGGTCTTCAGACAGGAACTGATCATTTGCAGAACCGTATCCCCAACGGTATGTCCGAACGTATCATTGACTGTTTTAAAGTTATCGATATCAATAATAAACAAAGCATGGCATTTGTCTTTACCGTCAGCAGACAGATAATCCTGTATGATTTTCTCGGTAGTAAGCTTATTATAGATGCCGGTCAGCAGATCCTTTTGCGCCATATTTTCCAAAAGTGCATTTTCCTTTTTGTAATCGTCCACATCTGATATGGTGGCAATTGTTCGGATGGGATGCTGGTTTTGATCAAAGATAACATTTGCCTTGATTCTGCACCAGATGTATTCTCCGGTATTCATTTTTATCCTGATTTCCAGTTCGGCATGGGATTGTCCGCTTCGCAGCAATTCTTTGAAATCCAGAAAGGGTTTCTTGTCTTCTTCATGAACAATATCTGTTGTACATATGGTTTCCCAGAAATTGTGTATGGGGAGGTCGTATTTGAATTTCTTCTCAAAGGCTGGTGAATGATACATGGTACTGTTCATCATATCCCATTCAAAAATAATATCCTGAGCCTGTTCTACAATAATCCGATACCGCTCCTCGTTCATCAAAAGCATGTTTTCTGTTTTCTTGGACAGTGTCTGGTCTATAAATACCGCCTGCACAATGGCAATGCCGTCTTCTATCTCCACAGCAGAGCCATGAACATCAATCCAGGCGATGCCGCCATCTTTTTTTCGAATCCGGTATTGAACAGAGATGGGAGAGCCTTCCTTCATCTGCTGATTAATGGATTGGGTCAGCTCGGGAATATCTTCTTCCAGAATCAGGCGGATTCCTTTTCCTTCAATGGGGGCTGCGTGATATTCATTTCTGGTATATCCCGTCAGCTTATAAAATCCCTCGGAAGCAAGCAAAATGCGAAACTCGTCATCTACCGCGACTTTTGCCACACCTCCGGGAATGGCGTTAATTAAAGCGTCCCGTTCCAGAGTTTCTTTCTGCAAGGCAGTGGAGGCCTCCTGTAATTCTCTGGCAATGTCAGAAGGATCTTTAACGGAGGGCGGGGAAAGCTCAGTTTGATCCGGAAGAAAAGTTGCGGTAATATTATCCTCTATGGCGCCGTCTTTGTAAGTAGCGCTGATTTCTTTGAAAATATCGGATACCTGCTGGAAGCAGGAAATCATCTGCTCGGAAAATGTGCCGCATTCACCATGCAGAATCATTTGAACCGCTTCCTCGTGGGAGTATGCCGGTTTGTATACGCGATCGCTTGTCAGTGCATCGTACACATCTGCAATGGATACAATCTGGGCACAGACAGGGATTTCATCCCCTTTGAGTCCGTCCGGATAACCCCTTCCATCCCAACGTTCATGATGAAAGCGGCAGATATCATAGCAATAATGCAAATAAACTTTGTCATCCATACGCTGAAAGGTTTGAAGAATTTCACAGCCTTTGATCGTGTGTGTTTTCATAACTTCAAATTCATCCGGGGTTAAACGGCCCGGTTTTAAAAGAATGGAATCCGGAATGGCAATCTTACCAATGTCGTGCATGGCGGAAGCGCTGGCGATGGTGTCAATCAGTCTGGAAGTCAGCTTATATTCCGGGAACATGCGCTGTACACAGGATGCCAGAGTTTTCGTCAGTACCCGGATACGCCGGATATGCTGCCCGGATTCCAGACTGCGGTATTCGATTACCGTACTCAGGGCATCAATGATAAAATCATTGGTTTCCGTCAGTTTTTTTGTCTGGTGTTCTACCAGATCTTCCAGATGATTCTTATGTCGGTAAAGTTCAATACTGTTCTCTACACGCTTTTTAACAATATGTGAATTAAACGGCTTTAAAATAATATCTGAAGCACCCAGGTTCAGCGCCTTAATTTCATTTTCCTGATAAGTATCAGCAGTGATCAGGATAACCGGGATTTTCTTCATAATTCCTTCTGACTGAAGATGTTCCATGACCTGAAATCCATCCATAACAGGCATAACAATATCCAGAAGAATAATAGCTATACTGTCCTGATGCTGATGTAAGAGATTCAGAGCGGCCAGTCCGTTTTCCGCCTCCAGTACATCGTAATCACTGTGGAATAGCTCACATAAGATTGCCCGGTTTATTTCCATATCATCGACTATAAGTATCTTGTTTCTTTTCATAACTTTTACCTGCCTGTGGAGTTTCTGAATTGTTAAAATTTTACAGTAAAAAATATTATCTCTTATTTTATCATAAAAAAACATATTAAAAAAGCATATTCAGAAGAAAGATAGGGAAATCTGCCCCGGATCCGGAGTTGCATTCAAAGCTTTCCTATATTATAATCAACCCAGAGTAAAGTCTGAGCACAGGAGTGATAAAAATGAATAACAAAATACGAATGGCTGTACCGGAAGATGCAGAAGCCATTTTAAATATATACGGACCATATATTGACCATACCGTTATTACATTTGAATATGAAAGGCCGCATCTTAGCGTATTTGCAGAGAGAATCCGGGAAATAGCCTGTGATTATCCCTATCTGGTATATGAAGAGGGAGGGAAGATCTGTGGTTATGCATATGCACACAGGCAGATGGAACGGGCTGCCTATCAGTGGAATGCAGAACTGTCCGTGTACGTGGATGGCGAAGCAAAGGGAAAGGGCATTGGCAAAGCGCTGTATGGTGCCATATTAGAGATACTGAAACGCCAGAATATCCGAAATGTCTATGCAGGGGTTACTTATCCAAATGAAAGAAGCGAAAATCTCCATCGGCATTTTGGTTTTGCTCTGTTGGGTGTCTATCACAATACCGGATATAAATTTGGGAAATGGCATGATGTGATGTGGTTAGAAAAATTTTTAAACGAAGGTCAGAAAGAGCCACAGCCATTGCTATCCGTTCATGATCTGGCGCAAGAAAAAATAAATGAAATTCTCCGGTCCAGAAATTGCTAGAAATAATAGACGAAATCTCTGGACATTCTATCTAAAATATATTATATTAAATATATCGATAATAGTTATTGATATTAATATGGATGATAAAGGAGATATTCTCATGAAAAAAGATAAAGTAGTTTGTAATTGTTATAATGTAACGGTAGGGGAGATGGAAGAAGCGGTTGCAAAAAGTGCAGCAAGCTTTGAAGAAATTCAGGATGAAACCAATGTATCCCTTTGCTGCGGCGCATGTGAAGAATATGCCAGAAATGTTGCAGAAGAATTATTAGAACAGGCATAAACGAGAAGTCAGAGAATCATTAATAGAAAGCGTATAACTTATAACCGGGTGGGCAGGCAGCTGCTTTCACCCGGTTTTTGTGCCAGTAATCCATCCGGGCAGAAACCAAACTGACAGTACTGTCTATTTTGCCGGCTGCCGCTTTGTCGTCAGTCATGCTGTACTTAGTTATTAAAAAACTATAAACATAGGAAATCTTGTTGAAGCAAATGAAAATTCATGCTATCATTTGACCAAATTTAAGAAATAAAGAGGGACAGAAAAAGGAGGGCGAATGGAGCTTCAGTTAGAACAGATCAGGAAATCATTTGGTGAAAAAGAGGTTCTGAAAGGATGTACTTTTCGGTTTGAAAAAGGGAAAATTTATGGACTGCTTGGAAGAAACGGAGCAGGAAAGACCACGTTATTTAACTGTCTGAGCGATGAAATTGCTCCGGACAGCGGCACGGCAGATATCTGCCGGGATGACGGGACACGGGAAGCATTGGCAGAAGATCACATTGGTTATGTATTTTCCACACCGGTTCTGCCGGATTTTCTCACGGGATACGAATTTTTGAAATTTTATATGGAAATAAACCAGGACCGGACAGATCCTGATATAACGATTGATACATATTTTGACATGGTGAAAATAGACCCGGAGGACAGAAATCGTCTGATTAAAGGATATTCCCATGGAATGAAGAACAAATTACAGATGCTGTGTTTTATTATTGCAAGGCCACCGGTGATTCTTCTGGATGAACCGCTGACCTCTTTTGATGTGGTAGTGGCACTGGAAATCAAAAAACTGCTGCGTGAGATTAAAAAAGATCATATTATTATATTTTCTACCCATATATTACAACTGGCAACAGACCTCTGCGATGAACTGGTAGTTTTAAGCGAAGGCAGGCTGCAGCAGCTGGATCATGAGATGTTAAAAAGTAAAGATTTTGAAACCCGGATCATAGAGTTATTACAGGATGAGGAGGACCATGATTAAGACATTCAAGATCATTTTTCATTTGAAAACGGTGATGCAGGTAAATGTTTTTCTATATTATTTAAAACGCCTCTGGGTGATCGGAAAGCTGGTGCCCGATCAGGTATATGGACTGGATTTGGCAAAAAAAGTACTGACAGTACTCATAGCGGTTCTGATGCAGATTGTGGGATTTGCTGGCAAAGGCCTTTATTTAGCAGTGATGGTTGGATTACCGTTCCTGTTTATGGGGAAGAATCAGATAATGGCTCCGGGAGAACGGTTTCTATGGATGGTTCATATTTTATTCTTTATGAATTGTATTCTGGGTCCATTACAGGACAGCCAGGTTTTTTCCGTTACAAAGCAGAAGATTACCTGTATCAAATACATGCAGATGGATGCAGCCAGGTACGTGCAGGCAACATTGCTTTCCAAATATGTTCCCTTTTTTGTATATTACCTTCCATTTCTCATGATAGCAGCCCGCATGGCAGGAGGCAGCGTACTTCAGGGGGCTGGACTGTGGCTGCTATTCCTCTCATTTCGCATGATGGGAGAGGCTTTACAGGTATATCTCTACGATAAAAAAGGGTTTGTGCTATCCAGAAATATGGGATTTGCCTGGGGCGTGATTCTAGTTTCCCTTGCAGCTGCTTACATTCCTCTTTTCCTGCAACTGCCCCAGACAGTTGCTCCGCTTATTATTCATCCGGCATTCGTATTGCTTGCAGTCTTAGCCGGGGCTGCCGCTTTTTACTATATCATGTGGGGATATAAAGGCTATGGAAATAAACTCAAGCAGTCCATTGAATTAAAATATCTGTTTTCAGATGCGATGAAGCAGGCAAAGCAATCTTCTTTTGCTGAAGTAGAAATGAAAGAAAAAGATCTCAAAATCAGTCAGGAAAAGGTAGCGAAATACCAGAACCGAAAAGGATATGCGTATATGAACGCTATTTTCTTTGCAAGGCACCGGCGGCAGCTGGTGAGGCCGATTTATTACAGGCTTGCGATAACAGCAGTTATCCTTGCAGGGGGAATCTTTCTCTATGCCTGAAAATAGAGGCGGGGGGAGCCGGTTTCACTATGGCGGTACTGGCATTTACCATATGCTACATCGCGGTGGCGCTTGCGTTGGTTTACCGGCTGGCTCCCAAGCATTTTCGAATAAAATAATGAGACCCGCCGGCGTAAAACGTCGATAGATAGCGGGCGCCATATAGCTGCGTATTTACACCTGTGGGCACTGGCTGAGAAAGGACCTATTATCTATGGAGATAGAAAAAAGAAAAAGGTTTATCGTTAATTTTATATATTGCTTTATTATCGGGGCAATTGTAGTAGTTGTGCTTAAGTATGGTTTGTCTTATATAGCCCCCTTTTTAATGGCATTTGTTTTTGCTTTTATACTAAAAAAACCAATCAATTTCCTTAACAGGAAATGCAGGATCAACCGAACTCTGGCTGCAATACTTTTGGTAATATTGTTCTATGCGGTAATTGGAGTTCTGTTTACCCTTATTGGAATCCGGTTGTTTACATCCGTACAGCAGTTGTTTTTTTACATTCCTCAGATTTATGCAAAGGATATTGAGCCTTCTCTAATGGAAGTGATTGACTCCCTGGAGAAATCCTTATCCAGGCTGGACCCGTCCATAATTTCCACGCTGGAAGAAATTACAATGAATCTGGTGAAATCCCTGGGAGAGAGCATATCAAGCCTGTCTGTGAAAGTAATAGGAGCCATTTCCAACTATGCATCCACGCTGCCGGGATTTTTAATACGTGTATTATTTACCGTGATTTCTACTTTCTTCCTGACCATTGACTACGATAAGGTGATGGGATTTCTCTTGAGGCAGTTAAAAGAAAAACCCAGAAAACTGGCGTTAGAGGTGAAGGATTATGTAATAAATACGCTGTTTAAATGCATTCGTTCCTATGCGCTGATCATGTGTATTACCTTTATCGAACTTGCCATAGGACTTACGATACTTCGGATAGACAATGCGATCCTGATTGCATTTCTGATATCAATCTTTGATATACTTCCGGTATTGGGAACCGGCGGCATCATGATTCCGTGGACGATTCTCACTGCGGTTCAGGGAGATTACACCCTGGCACTTGGTCTGCTGTGCGTATACCTGGTGGTTACGGTTATCCGCAACATCCTGGAACCGAAGATCGTTGGCAGCCAGGTTGGACTGCATCCCCTGGTAACCTTGATGTCAATGTTTGTAGGGGCTCAGGTCTTAGGGGTATTTGGACTGTTCGGATTTCCTATTACGCTGTCTTTGATCAAGAATCTGAATGACAAAGGAACGATTCATATTTTTAAGTAATAATGCTGAGCGTGTCTTAAAATGTTTTCTGAAAAGTATATTGTCAGAATACATTTTCAGGCACGCTCTGTTTTATCAGCATGATATTCCAATGCGGGATGTGGATGTCGGGTATATGTATATATTCACGTTTTTCGAATAAATTAATAGTAAAATAAAAGATGTGCAGGAGAAATATATGTCAAAGGATATTATAACGACAGCCCTGAAAGGCCTCTGTGTAGGAGGCACCATGCTGGTACCGGGAGTGAGCGGAGGTTCTATGGCCATGATCCTGGGGATTTATGATAAATTAATTGAATCTGTCAGTTCTTTTTTGAAAGATGTAAAAAGCAGTCTGATTTTTCTCATAGCCTTTTCAATTGGCGGGGGAGTGGGAATGATACTCCTTGCCAAGCCCTTACTCTATCTGATTGAATCCTATCCCATGTTATTGCTGTACTTTTTTATCGGTGTGGTTGCGGGCGGCATTCCCATGATCTATCAAAAAGCAGAGGTAAACAAAATAACCTGGAAAGTGTTTCTTTATCCGGCAATTGGTCTGGCTGCCGTGTTACTGTTTGATTTTCTTCCGGCTGATTTTTTACAGCTGGGTGACGGAAAAGGCATTTTGGGGTTTCTGCTGCTGGGGGCTGCGGGAATTGTGGCAGCAGTGGCATTAGTGCTTCCGGGAATCAGCGTATCCTATCTGCTTCTGCTCCTGGGAATCTATGATAAGACGGTGATGGCTATCGGAGATTTTAATCTCTTTTACTTAATGCCCCTTGGATTAGGTATTCTTCTGGGAATTATACTTACTACGAAACTGCTGGAAAATGCAATGAAAAACCATACGCAGGCGACCTATCTGATTATTCTGGGGTTTGTGGGCGGGTCAATGGCTGAAGTATTTCCGGGAATACCGCAGGGAATGGAAATATTCTTTTGTCTGGCGGCACTTGTAGCCGGATATGGAATCATACAGCTTTTATACAGTGCAGAGCGTCTTTGAAAATACATTATAAAATCATATACTTTTCATCAGATATCGTTATTTTACTATTCCGGTAAATTACGTTATAGTAACAATGATGAAAAGGAGGATATTTTACAAATGGGGAAAAAGAAGATTTTATTAAAACTGTTTTTGTCTATGCTCTATCTAAGTGCATTTACCTTTGGAGGGGGATATGTAATTGTAACATTAATGAAGAAAAAATTCGTGGACGGTTATCACTGGATTGATGAGCAGGAGATGCTGGATCTGACCGCAATTGCCCAGTCGGCACCAGGTGCAATTGCGGTAAATGGGGCGATTATTGTGGGATACCGGGTAGCAGGAGCAGCGGGAGCAGCGGTATCGATCATTGGTACTGTGCTTCCGCCGTTTGTGATATTATCGGTAATTTCCATATTTTATGCGGCTTTCCGGGATAATTTAATTGTGAACCTGGTCCTCACCGGGATGCAGGCTGGTGTGGCTGCTGTAATTGCAGATGTGGTTATTGAAATGGGAGGAAACATTGTAAAAGAAAAAAATGTTCTTTCCGTTATCATTATGGTTACTGCCTTTGCTGCATCCTATATGTTAAATATCAATGTGATTCTGATTATTCTGACCTGTGGCGTGATTGGAGTAATCAGAGCGGTATATAACATCAGGAAGGGGGCAGGCAAATGATATATTTACAGCTGTTTTTAAGTTTTATACAAATCGGAATGTTCAGCATAGGAGGCGGTTATGCAGCTATGCCTCTGATACAAAATCAGGTTGTGGATATCCATCAGTGGCTTTCCGTAAAGGAATTTACAGATTTGATTACCATTTCCCAGATGACGCCGGGACCGATTGCAATTAATTCCGCTACTTTCGTGGGATTGCAGATTGGAGGCATCCAGGGAGCGGTGGTAGCGACCATCGGATGCATTCTTCCGTCCTGTATCATCGTATCCCTCCTGGCTTATGTCTATTTTAAATATCGTGAAATGGCAGTTCTGCAGGGAATTTTAGGAACCTTAAGACCGGCGGTAGTGGCAATGATTGCATCAGCAGGATTTGCAATCCTCGTCTTATCTTTCTGGGGGGATTCGGGGTTTTCAGTTCATTTCTCTGATTTAAAGGTACAGGCTGTGGTAATATTTACGGCTGCGGTCATTCTTCTGAGAAAGTTTAAGATGAATCCCATTAGTGTTATGCTTTTGGCGGGGCTTGCCCAGGTTGTGATGTATTATATCTGGGGATAACGTATGCCTTTTGCAAAGTGAATGATTCCGCGCGGTACAGGAGTGCGATTTAACAAAATCAGGATTTCTATTTTCTATCAGATATGCTATACTATACCAAATACAGATAATACGACTATATTAGAGATAGGAGAGTAAGCATGAGCAGCGATTATAGAATTGAGACAAAATGCATTCAGTCCGGATGGAAACCAAAAAAAGGGGAGCCAAGGGTGCTTCCGATTGTACAGAGTACAACATTTAAATATGATTCCACAGAAGAGATGGGCAGGTTATTTGCCCTGGAAGAAGAAGGATATTTCTATACCAGATTACAAAATCCAACCAATGATAGTGTTGCCAGTAAGATTTGTGATCTGGAAGGGGGCGCAGCAGCCATGCTGACATCTTCCGGACAGGCAGCCAACTTTTATGCAGTCTTTAATATTTGTGAGGCAGGAGACCATATTGTAGCTTCTTCCACAATCTACGGCGGTACCTATAATCTCTTTGGCGTAACCATGAAAAAGCTTGGCATTGCGTGTACTTTTGTAGACCCGGATTCCTCTTATGAGGAACTTTGCAAGGCATTTCAGCCAAATACAAAGGTTGTATTTGCGGAAACCATTGCTAATCCCGCGCTGGTAGTACTGGATATTGAGAAATTTGCAAAGCTTGCACACGATCATCAGGTACCATTAATTATAGATAATACATTTGCCACTCCGGTAAACTGCCGTCCTTTTGAATGGGGAGCAGATATCGTTACCCATTCCACCACAAAGTACATGGACGGACATGCTATGCAGGTAGGCGGCGCTATCGTGGACAGCGGTAATTTTGACTGGAATGCATATGGTGACAAATATCATGGACTGACAACGCCGGATGATTCTTATCACGGTGTAATCTATGCACAGAAATTCGGAAAAGGTGCGTACATAATGAAAGCGACTTCTCAGGTAATGAGAGATCTTGGATCTATCCCGGCACCAATGAACAGCTTCCTGTTAAATGTTGGGTTAGAGACCCTGCCTCTGCGTGTAGAGAGACACTGCTATAATGCGCAGAAAGTGGCAGAGTATCTGTCAGCTCATGAAAAAGTATCCCATGTAAATTATGCAGGTCTTCCGGGAGATAAGTATCATGAGACTGCGAAAAAATATATGCCAAAGGGCACCTGCGGCGTTATCTCTTTTGAGCTGGAAGGCGGCAGAGAGGCAGCAGTAAAATTTATGGATGGCTTAAAACTGGCGGCAATTGTAACACATGTGGCAGATGCCAGAACCAGTGTACTTCATCCTGCAAGCCATACCCACAGACAGATGAATGACCAGCAGTTAAAAGATGCCGGTGTATCACCGGGAATGATTCGTTTCTCAGTGGGCATCGAGAATGTTCAGGACATCATTGCTGATCTGGAACAGGCACTTGCTCTGATACGGTAATAAATTGGAAAAGACCCTGTATGGAGCAACAGGGTCTTTTCCAATAGGAAAGGAGGAATCTGGATGAAATTTATCCATATCGCAGATGTGCACCTGGGGGCAGTTCCGGATGTGGGATATCCCTGGAGTGAAGAGCGTAAGACGGAGATCTGGGACAGTTTCCGCAATATTATCCGGATTGCAAAAGCAGAACAGGCGGATCTGCTTCTGATAGCAGGAGATCTTTTTCACAGACAGCCTTTATTGAAAGAATTAAAGGAAGTGAATTATCTGTTCTCCACCCTACATGAGACCAGAGTAGTATTTATCATTGGGAATCATGACTATTTGAAGCCGGATTCTTTTTACCATGGTTTTAAATGGAATGAAAATGTGATCTGTCTGGAAAACCAGGAATGCCAGAGGATTCATTTTCCGGATCTGAATACCACAATCTATGGTTTGAGTTATCATACCAGGGAGATCACAAATGCTTTATATGATGAACTGGTACCGGAGGATGAAGGGGTGTGTACGATTCTGCTGGCACATGGGGGAGATGAAAAACATATCCCGATTAATAAGAGGCAGCTTTGCCAGGCAGGATTTGATTACGTAGCCCTGGGACACATTCACAAGCCGCAGATACTGGAGGCAAACAGAATGGCATACTCAGGAGCCCTGGAACCCCTGGATAAGAATGATACGGGACCACACGGCTATATGATCGGGGAATACAGAAACCGTACTCTTACGGCGCGGTTTATACCAAGTGCAGTCCGGGAATATATCCACTTAAAGGTAGAAACAGATGAAAACCAGACGGATTATTCCCTGCAGGAAAAGATTCAGGCATATATGAAGAAATTAGGCAGACACAACATTTTTAAAATAATAATTACCGGCTACCGGGATCCTGAAATTCAATATGATCTGAAAAGTTATGAAAAACTGGGAAATATAGTGGAAGCGGCTGATCTGTCCAAACCGGCATATGACTTTGAAAAGTTAGGGAAAAAGTATGCAGACAGCGTAGTAGGACGATACATTCAGCGCCTGAATACAGATACCATGGATGAAGTACAAAGTAAGGCTCTGTACTATGGAATACAGGCAATGTTAGAGACAACGAGGTGAGATGATGCGGATTCTGGAGTTACAGATCAAGAATTTTGGAAAGTTCAGGGATCACACAATTACTTTCCATGAGGGGATTAATATCATCTACGGGGAAAATGAAATGGGAAAAAGCACAATCCATGCCTTTATCAGGGGAATGCTGTTTGGCATTGATAAAATGCGTGGAAGAGCTGCTAGAAATGATGAGTACACCATCCGTCAGCCCTGGGATAACCCGGGATATTTTGCCGGTGTTATGCGGTTTGAAAGCGGTGGAAAGATCTTTCGGATTGAAAGAAATTTTAATAAACTGGAAAAAAAGGCTCTGCTGATCTGTGAGACAGACGGGGAAGAGCTGGATATTATACATGGGGACCTTCAGATGCTCATGGAGGGACTGAATGAAACTGCATTTCGCAATACCATATTTATCCGCCAGAATTCCAGCAAGACGGATGAGGGTCTGGCTGCAGAACTGCGAAATTATATGGCGAACTTTGAAAGTGCAGGGGATGATGAAATCAATGTGGTCAGAGCGATTGAGACCCTAAAAGAAAAGCAGCGGGAATGCGGGATAAAAAAGAAACAGCAGGACGAAATCCGCACGGAACGCCTGGAACAGGTACAGATCAAACTGGACTATGTGGAACAGGAGATCCGGGGGCTGCAGAAGCAGCAGGAGGACGGAACTTGTAAACTTCAGGAACTGCGCAGCATAGAGGCCAGGGAAGGACTTGCGGAGCAGGAAAAAAGAGCCCGCATAGAGGCAAGAGACCAGGAAGAAATCAAAATGCTGAAAATACGGCAGATCTGTCTGATTACCGCAGCAGGGATAGCGGTTCTGATGGGGATTTTGTTAAAACCCCTATGGCTGAAAATGTCATTGGGAATTGCTGCTGTGCTTTTGTTTGCTTACTGCTGGTATACAAACCGCTATACCAGAAGCCGGGAGCAGGAAGGCCGCCAGTACACCAGTGCAGCGTCTAAAGCTTCTCAGAAAATGGTATGGAACTTAGAACGGATTCAGGAAGAATTACACGAAAAACGGGTTTTATTAGAAAATCTGAAGGAGAACCAATCGGACATCCAGGCAGAGAAAGCAGACAGCAACCGGATTCAAAATGATATAGAGGCACTGGAGATTGCAATATCCACCATACAGGAGATTTCCAAAGAGATATACAAGGAATCTGCAAGGAAGCTGAACTATACGGCATCGGATATCTTAAATGAGGTAACAAGAGGCAGCTATACAAGCATATATCTGGATGCCAATATGCAGGTACGGATTAATACGCCCCATAAGCTGCTGTATCTGGAACAGGTCAGCAGGGGTACAATGGATCAGATCTATTTTGCACTGAGAATGGCGGCGGCGCAGCTTTTTCTAAGCGGTGAAAAAATGCCGCTGATATTTGATGATGCCTTTGTCATGTATGATGAACAGCGGTTGAAAAGAACACTGAAATGGCTCTGTAAAAGTGACAGTCAGGTATTGCTGTTTACCTGCCATAAGAGAGAGGGAGAAATCCTGGAAGAGATTCAAAGAGAAGAACGGGTTTAAAGCAAGGATAAAGTAAAAATAAAGTAAGAATAAAGCAGCACCGCCCGGTACCGCCTTGTACTATTCACCTTGAAATGTCCGTCTGACTGCCAGAACGTAAGTATTAAAGTCGTTCTAGATCAGGCGATGCATTTCCGGTTAATTACACAAAGCAGCACCGGGCGGTGCTGTACTAGTATTTCAGCCAGCTGTAAATCAGTGTTTAGCACATGATTGAAATCAGATTATTTATTTCTAGCATACTCCGCAACTGCTTTATCAAATCCTTTGATATGTTTAAACAGCCACTCGGTTACATTTTTATCAACGGCAGCAACAAATGCCGGTGTAGGGCCTTCTTCTTCCTGAAGCATTTCATACAATTCCTGAATAGCCTGAATGAATGCTTTATGCTGTTCTTTATGTTCGCTGATCTGCGGATATTCAATCTCTTCCTGCAGCTTTTCTTCTGCACTGAAATGAAAATCTGTGTAATCGGAGAGATAATCCAGCATTTTAACTGCTGTGGTTTTTTCTTTCCCGGTTTCGCAGCTTTTAACAAGATCGTTGATTTTACCAATCAGTTCTTTGTGTTGTTCATCAATTAAATCATTTCCTGTAACTAAACTTTCATCAAATATTGCCTGCATAATACTACCTCCTTGTGTGAATAAGTTATATTTGTAATTTATTACTTGTTATGTTTCTCCAGAAAGCTCTGGATTCTGCCAATAGGATTTAACAGACTGCTGATAGATGCATCGTGATTCAGTGTGTCTATAATATATGCCAGATATTTACTCAGGTCGCAGTTGACATAGTATTTCTTCTGCAGCAGTTCCGGAGTCTGGTATACCAGGTTCGTTGTAAGGAGATGGTCAAAAAGTCCATTCTCATATGCCTTGTCAAATTTGGAAAGTCCGTTTGTAAACAGACCAAAGGTAGAACACAGGAAAATTCTGTTCGCCTTTCTTCTTTTCAGCTCTGCTGCTACTTCTAATATACTGTCACCGGAGGAAATCATGTCATCAATGATTACCATATCTTTTCCTTCCACATTTGCTCCAAGGAATTCATGCTCAACAATCGGATTCGTTCCGTTTACAATCTTTGTGTAATCTCTTCTCTTATAGAACATACCCATATCTAATCCAAGTACATTTGCCATGTAGACAGCACGTCCCATACCGCCTTCATCCGGGCTGATAATCATCATGGAGTCCTTATTGATCTTAAGTCCCGGCTGGGCACGGAAGAGGCCCTTAATGAACTGATAAACGGGTTGTACAGTTTCGAAGCCTTTCAGCGGAATTGCATTCTGGACACGGGGGTCATGAGCGTCAAATGTAATGATATTATCCACACCCATGCGGACAAGTTCTTTCAGAGCAAGGGCACAGTCCAGGGATTCACGCCCGTTGCGCTTATGCTGGCGGCTTTCATACAGGAATGGCATAATCACGCAGATACGCCTGGATTTGCCTGCTACAGCGGCAATAATACGCTTTAAATCCTGAAAATGATCATCCGGAGACATATGGTTGGTATGTCCGCACAGAGAATAGGTCAGGCTGTAGTTGCATACATCTACTAAAATATATAAATCATCTCCACGAACAGACTCTCTGATGATGCCCTTGGCCTCACCGGATCCAAATCGCGGAATTTTTGTATCAATAATATAATTCTCCCTCTGATATCCTTCAAAAGCAATAGTCTTCTTATGTTCGTGATCGCGTTCCCTTCTCCATTCGACCAGATAAGCATTGATTTTTTCTCCCAGTGTTTTGCAGCTTTCTAATGGAATAATGCCAAGTGAGCCGACAGGAATGGTTTCGAGATTGCGTTCTTCTGTTGATTGCATGATATTTCCTCCGTTATTTATCACATCTCAGTGAAATTGTCTTACGCATATAGTGTATCACAAAGTTTTCATAGGTCAAGGCTTTCCACGGAATAATTTTTTCTGAATGCGGATATCGTCCCCGAAGAGTTTCATCATCATATAATTACTGGTTATCCTGGAAAATACACGTTCCGAATAAGTATCTGCAAATGTATTGATTGGCAGGTTTGTGGAAATAATCGTTGACTTTTTGCGGTTAAGCCTTTCATTAATACATAGAAACAGCTGGGTGGAGACAAAGGAATTCGTAAGTTCCGTACCCAGATCGTCGATGATCAGCAGATCACAGTCAAAGATATAGGGATGGATATTCTGCGCCTCTTCTTCTTTTTCAAACGTGCTTTTAGCGAATACATCAAAGAGCTCAAATGCTGAAAAATAAATGACGGAATGGGCGGTGTCGATGAGCTCCTTGGCAATACAGTGGGACAGGAAGGTTTTTCCAACTCCCGTATCTCCATAGAAAAACAGGTTTTTAAATTCCGTATCAAAGGTGCGGATAAACTCCTCGCACTCCGCCATATTCTTGCGCATAGTTGCAAGAGAAGAAAGACCGGTAGAGGGATTTACCAGTTGATCCGAATAATAATCATAAGAGAAACTGGAAAAGTTCTCCCTGTTTAAGATTTCTTTTAAGTTGGACTGGGTATACAGCATATCAATTACCGCCTGCTTAAAGCAGTGGCACTTCCGGTTGTTTACAAATCCCGTATCCTGACAGTCCGGGCAGGTATAACGGGGAAGAAGATAATCCTTTGGAAATCCGTTCTCCATAAGCAGTTCAAGGCGCTTGTCTGATAAACGGCTGATATCTTCCTTTAAGCCATCCAGTGCATCACCGTCTCCGGATAAGAGCTGGCGTCCCCTTGCGACACTGATGGAACTGATCTGATCATCAATTTCACGAAGTGCAGGAACTTTTTCATAAGCTTCCCGGATACGCGCATCCTGGTCATGTCTGGTCTGCAATTGTTTTTTCTGATATTCCCGGATGATCATATCATATTGTGAGTTTTTCAATGCCACAGGCTGGTTCTCCCTTTCTAATTTATATTAATGATCTGTTTTACCTATCTGTTCAGCAGCTGCTTCTCTAACTGATCGTAATCATATTCCCTTTGATGGAAATTATTAAACCGGTTATTGGATGATGCCGGTTTTTTCTGAACAGGAGCAGTTTTTTTGGAATTCTGGTGCTTTTCATCCAGAAGAGCAACTTCAGAGAGATGTTTAATACCGGATTTATTCCATTCTTCCAGAATTTTATTGGCATATTGGAAATTCGGCTGATGAGTCTGCTTAATGGTCCGGTTACATGCCTCAATGATAATATCCAGGGTAAAGTGATACTCGTCCAGCCATTTTGCCATGAAAGTGATCTCCGGCTCAGCCGGGGCACGTCCTTTAATACCAAAGGTATTCAAAATGGTAAAATAATTCTTATTGTACAGATTGGTATTGCATTTTGCCTGGTCAACGGTAGTAATGCCGTCTTCTGACCAGGAGAGTGCAACTTTTTCTATATAGCGTGCGCTTTTGCTGCCTTTGGACACACAGTATTCAATGAGGTATTCGATCAGGTCGGTGGAAAAATGCAGACCGTCATAGAAGTAAAGAATATTGGATACTTCTGTGGAACTTAAGGTTTTTCCAAGATACTGCTCTGCAATAAATAAGAGCTGGCGGATATCTTCCTGTTCCTTTAAGGTTTTCATCTTATCGGCGGAGGGAAGTACCTTTTTCACGGGCTTGGAAGGTTCCGTACTGGCTGCAGTTTCCAGGGAAACAGGTGCAGCAGCCTGTTGGGATGTATGATCCGTGGAGCTTAAGAAACAGATGCCGGTTAATGCACCGCTCTCATCGTGTTCCAGCTTCAGTAAATGGAGCTTTTCCCAGTAAGCCAGAGCCCGGTTCACATCTTTTTCGGTATGTTCAAAAGTATCTGCTATAGACGAAATAGACACACCAATATTAGAAGAGGTGCATCTTAGGAGATATAAGTATATTTTGACGAATTCACCACTGGCAGAAGGCATGTAATTGTCGATAAATGTATTTTGGACAATGGTAACGCTGCTGCCTGTATTTATGTGTAAGGATATTTCATTCATTGCTTTCACCTGCTATTTTCTTGTTATGAAACCAGTATAGCATACCTTTTAAAAAAAGAGAACAGCTAGTTTTTACAAGGGTTCCGGGGAAGGGGAGGAAGTTCTCCACTGTGGACATTGTGGATAATGTGGATAACTTGGGGACAAAAAAAATAGGTGCAACAGAAGAAAATGTGCAATTGTCGGGGATTGTCGAATTTTTAAAAATTATCACAGCGAAATTATGTAAACCAAGCTATCCACAAAAAAATCCACATGTAAAATACACGTTAATGTGCATAATCATGTGGATAATGTGGATAACTATTCTCCAAGCAGGCTTTCCCCTATTTTTACAACGTCTCCGGCACCCATAGTTATCAACAAGTCACCGTGTATACAATTTTCTAACAAAAAGTTTTCGATCTCGTCAAAACATGGAAAATAATATGCTTCTTTGCCAAGTTCCGCTATTTTCTGCTGAAGAGTTTTAGAACTGATCCCCAGGTTATCCGTTTCACGGGCAGCGTAGATATCAGCGAGAACCACTTTATCAGCAAGTGCAAGCGCCGTTGCAAAGTCATCCATCAATGCTTTGGTCCGTGTGTAAGTATGCGGCTGGAATACGCACCAGATCGTTTTATGAGGATACTGATTTGCGGCTTTCAAGGTAGCTGCAATTTCTGTGGGATGGTGTGCGTAATCATCAATGATGGTAACACCTCCGATTTCCCCCTTTTTCTGGAAACGCCGGTCGGTACCGCCAAAGTCAGTGAGTCCCTGGCTGATCTTTTCCATCGGAATGCCAAGTAATTCTCCAAGAGCAAGAGAGGCAAGGGCATTGGATATATTGTGCTGTCCAGGGACACTCAGCGTGAAGTGACCGATCACCTTACCGTCCTTTACCGCATCAAAAGAGCCGTGGGCAAAAACGTCATAGCTGATATTTGCGGCACTGTACTGGCTGGATTCTGTAAATCCGTAGGTTACCACATTGCATGGCAGGTCCTTTGTAATTTCTTCATAGCCGGGAATGTCTCCGTTGATAATCAGTGTGCCGTCCTTTGGCAGCCTTTCTGCAAATAAACGGAAAGAATTCCGAATGTCATCCAGGTCTTTAAAGAAGTCCAGATGATCTGCATCAATATTCAAGATGATACTGATCTTTGGATTAAAATGCAAAAAACTGTTTGTATATTCACAGGCTTCCGTCAGAAATGTTTCGGAATTGCCCACGCGGATATTTCCACCGATGGCTTTTAAGATTCCGCCTACCGATATAGTAGGATCGGTGTCTGCCGCCAGAAGGATGTGCGAAATCATAGATGTGGTTGTGGTTTTGCCGTGTGTACCGGATACGGCAATTGGTGTTTCATAATTCTGCATGATCTGACCCAGAAGTTCAGCACGGGTCAGCATTGGAATATTTTTCTGGACTGCTGCTGCATATTCCGGATTATCCGGATGGATTGCGGCTGTATATACCACCAGGTCTGTTCCTTCTTCTATATTAGATGCGCGCTGGCGCAAGTACACAGTAACCCCTCTGTCCTCCATCCATTTAGTCAGAGGCGATTCTTTTGCATCAGAACCGGAGATCTTAAAACCACGGTCTATTAATATAGAAGCAAGACCGCTCATGCTGATTCCTCCGATACCGATAAAGTGTACATGGATAGGCTGCTTAAAATTTATCTCATACATAATGATACTCTCCTTATGAAAATCTCTTTCACAGGCTGTGTGAAAGGCATTCTTTCACTATTATAACCGCATATGGATAAAAATTAAAGTATTTCTTGACAATATGGAAGATTAAATTTGGTTTGGGGTGCAAAGACTGAGGTCCTGCCACGTTGAAAAAAGCAGCTGATTATTACAAAAATGAATGCTGGAAAGAGAGGTGGGAGAGGAGAACCGGCGGCAATCCCCAAAGCAAAAACACATTCTAAAAAAATACCGTATTCGACAGTATTTTTATGCATTTTTAAAACAAAACAAAGAATCATGTTAAAATATGACAAAACAATACAGAAAAAACAAAGAGAAAATAGCATAAATGTGAATAAAATGTCGAATAGGAAAAGTCACTAAACAATATTTTAAGCTATTTCTTCTAAAATGAGAGAAAAAAATTTCAAAAAATTGTAAAAAATGTTCACTATTTCGAAAAGATGTGATATAATAAAAACTAACAATTTTATTTATGAGAAAATATGATTGTTAACGGGCTATAGATGCATCTGACATCATAGTACTATACTACAGCGAGAGGTGATAGCGTGATTAAAAAAGAGATGATTGCAATGTTACTTGCAGGAGGACAAGGAAGCCGTTTAGGCGTTCTGACAGCCAAAGTGGCAAAGCCAGCCGTGGCTTTCGGCGGAAAGTACCGAATTATAGATTTTCCGCTTAGCAACTGTATTAATTCTGGGGTAGATACAGTTGGTGTCCTAACACAATATCAGCCATTGCGGTTAAATACGCATATTGGAATTGGTATTCCCTGGGATTTGGATAGGAATATCGGAGGTGTAACAGTACTTCCTCCATATGAGAAGAGTGGCAACAGCGAATGGTATACAGGAACAGCAAATGCAATTTACCAGAACCTGGGCTATATGGAGAATTATAATCCTGATTATGTTTTAATTTTGTCAGGTGACCATATTTATAAGATGGATTATGAAGTAATGTTAGATTTCCACAAAGCCAGCAATGCCGACATCAGCATCGCAGTTATGCCCGTACCGATGGAAGAAGCAAGCCGTTTTGGCGTAGTGGTGACAGATGACAATAACAGGATTACAGAGTTTCAGGAGAAACCGCCGGAACCAAAGAGCAATCTTGCGTCAATGGGTATTTATATTTTCTCATGGAAGGTATTAAAGGAAGCTTTAATCGCAATGTCTGATCAGAGTAATTGTGATTTTGGTAAACATATTATTCCGTATTGCCATGAAAAGGGAGATAAGCTTGTTGCTTATGAGTATAACGGCTATTGGAAAGACGTTGGAACATTAGGTTCTTACTGGGAAGCAAATATGGAACTGATCGATATCATTCCGGAGTTTAACTTATATGAAGAGTTCTGGAAGATATACACAAGCAGTGAAATCATTCCTCCGCAGTATATATCAACGGATTCGGTTATTGAAAGATGTATCATCGGCGATGGTACGGAGGTTTATGGAGAAGTACATAATTCTGTCATAGGTGCCGGTGTAACGATTGGAAAGGGAGCTGTTATTCGTGACTCGATTATCATGAGAGGAACCAAGATCGGAGATGGTGCCGTTCTGGACCGCTCTATTGTAGCTGAGAACACGGAAATCGGACAAGGCGCGGTGCTTGGCGTAGGCGAAGAAGTTCCAAACAAATTAAAACCACATGTTTATTCCTTTGGTTTAGTAACGGTAGGTGAAAATTCTTATATTCCGCCAAATGTGAAGATCGGTAAGAATACGGCAGTTGACGGAATTACAAGAGCAGAGGATTATCCGGATGGCGTACTGGAGAGTGGAGAAACTTTAGTTAAGGCAGGTGAGGCGTGATGAGAGCGATAGGAATGATTTTAGCAGGTGGCAACAGTCACAGAATGGGAGATTTATCAAATAAAAGGGCCATTGCAGCAATGCCGATTGCAGGCAGCTATCGAAGCATCGACTTCGCTTTAAGTAACATGTCTAATTCTTCTATACAAAAAGTGGCAGTTTTGACACAGTACAATGCGAGATCTTTAAATGAACATTTAAGTTCTTCAAAATGGTGGGATTTTGGAAGAAAGCAGGGTGGTTTGTTTGTATTCACACCAACCATCACTTCTGATAATAGTTTCTGGTATCGGGGGACGGCAGATGCGATCTATCAGAATCTGGATTTTCTTAAGAAAAGCCATGAACCATATGTAATCATAGCATCCGGTGACGGTGTGTACAAGCTGGATTACAATAAGGTGCTGGAATATCATATTGAGAAGAAAGCGGATATCACCGTCGTATGCAAAGATATGGCTCCAAGCGAAGACATTACAAGATTCGGTGTCCTGAAAATGAATGAGGACAGCAGAATTGAAGAATTTGAAGAGAAACCGATGGTTTCATCCTGGAATACGGTTTCAACCGGAGTTTATATTATCCGCAGAAGACAGCTGATTGAATTAATTGAAAGATGTGCACAGGAAGACCGGCATGATTTTGTAAAAGATATCCTGATTCGCTATAAGAACTTAAAGAGAATCTATGGATATAAGATGAAAGAGTACTGGAGCAATATCGCAACGGTTGAGTCATATTACAAAACCAATATGGATTTCCTGAAACCGGAGGTAAGGGATTATTTCTTCCGTCAGTATCCGGATGTATATTCCAAGGTTGACGATCTTCCGCCTGCGAAGTATAATCCGGGCAGTGAAGTGAAGAACAGCCTGATATCCAGTGGATGTATCATCAATGGACATGTAGAAAATTCGGTGTTGTTTAAGAAGACTTTTGTGGGTGAAAATTGTGTGATTAAGAATTCCATTATCCTGAATGATGTTTATCTGGGTGATAATACATATATCGAAAACTGTATTGTTGAATCTCGGGATACCATACGGGCGAATTCTTATCATGTTGGCGAGGACAAAATAAAAATTGTTATAGAAAAAAACGAACGCTACGTACTATAACATTTTAAATTACGACTATATATGGAAAGGGGCTAAAAGACATGAATATTACAGATGTCAGGGTACGTAAAGTTGCAAAGGAAGGTAAGATGAAGGCGGTAGTTTCGATTACAATTGATGATGAGTTTGTTGTTCATGATATCAAAGTAATTGAAGGAGAAAAGGGGTTATTTATAGCCATGCCGAGCAGAAAGGCATCCGACGGAGAATATAGAGATATCGCACATCCTATTAATTCCCAGACAAGAGACCGTATCCAGGGGATTATCCTGGATCAGTACGAGGCTGTTGTAGCTGCGGAACCTGAATCCGAAGAGGCAGCTTATTAATTTAGCAACGAATATTTTATAGAAGTAAATCAGTATAATTCAAGGTGAATAGCGAAACGTTGGTTCTTGACCGGGAGTTATGCATGCAGTACAGGAAAAGAGAAAAGTTAATGTTTATACGCTCTGCTGTGGGAGGCAGGGCGTATTTTATGCATAAAAAGCCCCCCTGAAAGCAAGGGGGCTTTTAGCGGCATTAGTGAAAGGATAACAGATCGGGTTCTGCCTGTCCGATATGAAGATACAGGGTGTCCTTGTCAACCAGAGCAGTTGTTACACCCTGGCGGGAAACGCAGAATCCTGCGGCATACTGGGCGATGCGGACAGACTTCTCCAAGGAATATCCATCACTTAAATGGACAGCCAGAGCAGAAATAAAAGCATCGGCGCCTCCGGTGGCATCTACTGCATCAAAATCGGCGGCTGGAAAATGCTTCTGCAGATTTTCTGCGCGAACATAGCATCCGCCATGTCCAAGGGTGATGATTACAACGGGCATTCCCCGGTTGTAAAAATATTCTGCCTGTCCCTCAATGGTATCAATCTGAGGGCAGAAAGTAGCTGCTTCCTGCTGATTAGGAACAAATATATCAGTGGTCCGGTAGAATACCTCCGGCAGAGTACTAAGTGCCGATGGCTTTAATATGGTTTTCGCAGAAGACTTTTTCGCCAGGGATGCGGCTTCCATAGCGGCTTCCATTGGAATATCCATGGATAGCAGTAAGAATTCACAGCCTTCAAACAGGGCCTTCTGAGAACGGACATCGTCAGCGGTCAGCCTGAGATTCGCACCCGGAATATAGGTGATGGTCACTTCCCCGTCTTTTTGAACATACACATAAGCTTTTCCGGTCTGAGCGCCTTGATCCTTATAAATCCCTTCTGTCAGAAGGTGGTTCTGGCTCATGGCATCAAAGATCAGGGAGGCATCGGCATCGTTTCCCACTTTGCCGATTAGGACTGCTTCATGTCCCAGCCTTGCAGCCCCCATAGACTGATTTGTACCTTTTCCGCCTGCGCAGGAGGAGGAATTGGTGATCAGGGTAGATTTTCCGGTTTCCGGAAAACCGTCCACGGTGAGGGTAACATCCGTATTGATACTGCCCAGAACCAGGAATTTCCGGCCCCGGCAGGATGCAGGGGTATTGATGCTTTCCTCATGGTTTAACACATAATAAGTATCCAGAGAACACTCAGGATTGTCATCTGTATTTTTCTCACAAATATTTATCAGGGCACGGCAGGCATCATATCCCAGATTCCAATAGGGAATCTTGTAATTAGAAACAGAGGGAAAGTTTAGAAAATCCATATCATCGCTACAAAGTCCAATCAATGAAAAATCCGATGGAATATGGTAGTGCATCTTATCCAGCTGGCTGTAAAGAGTGAGCGTTTCTTCTAAATCACTGCTGACGATACCTGTGATTCCCCCGGTTGTGAGAGATCCCATGCAGGAAGAATCGGACAAATGTAAGGCCATTGCGTCATGCAGAGAGAGATGATGGTCAAAGAGGCAGCTTTTCATCCCTTCCAATACCTGCAGGGACCGGAAATTATGTTCCCGGACCAGGCAGCCTATTTTATGATGTCTCCATTGAATCAGCTTTTCCGTACAGAGGTAGCCCAGTTTCTGGTAATCAATGGCATAAGCGTCCGGTGCATAAGGGGAATTTACATAAACCACAGGAATATCCGTATCAGTAAAATAATGCTCATGCTGCATACTTTCCTGATCCACCGGCTCCCATAAAAGTCCGTCTATTTTATTTTTACACAGTGCGGTAATATGTTTTAACTCATCCGTAAATGAGCAGCAGCTGTCAAAGACCAGGATACCATAACCTTTTTCCTGTGCTGCTTTCACTATTCCGTTCAGCATGGTTTTGAATCCGCTGCCATCCCGCATAAGCACTCCAATGAGAAATGTTTTCGCCATGGAGATATCTTTTACCGTACCATACGGGGTGTAATTATATTCTTTTACAATTTCCAGCACCCGGTTTCTGGTGGCTGAATTAATATTTTGATCTTTATTATTTACAATTTTGGATACCGTTGAAATCGACACGCCTGCCAATTTTGCAATTTCTTTGATAGTCATAAAACACCTCAGTCATTTTATTCCTGAATCAATTCCAGGTTTTTAGATTTTATAAGCTTGTCATGTACCTATTATGGATGATCTGGTTCATTTTGTCAATTTGTTTTTTTGTATAAAATGCACAGGAAAACATTTCGGAAAATAGTTTTATTTAACAAAAATAAAGATTGTGGTTGACATTTGAAAAATCCACCGATATAATGTGCTCATAAGGAAAACATTTTAAGAAAATTATTTTCCTAAAAAGGAGGAAGGAAATTATGATGGTGGACAATGGATGGCTTGCAGGGCAGTTGAAAAGGCCAAAAGGAAAGGCGGATGTAGTGCTTGATACGGATACCTATAATGAAATTGACGATCAGTACGCACTTGCCTATCTGATTAAATCAGATGACAAACTAAACCTGCAGGCTATATATGCGGCTCCCTTTTCCAATAAAAAATGTGAATGCCCGGCGGAGGGAATGGAAAAGAGTTATGAAGAGATTTTAAGGGTTCTCACACTGATGGAAAGAGAAGATCTAAAGCAATTGCTCAAAAAAGGTTCGGACCGCTACCTGGAAAATGAAACCGTTCCGGTGCAGTCAGAGGCAGCGGAAGATTTGATAAAAAGAGCGATGGAACATACATCTGAGAATCCGCTGTATGTAGTTGCTATTGCCGCGATTACCAATGTAGTGTCAGCCATATTGATAAAGCCGGAGATTAAAGAGCGGATTGTGGTGGTTTGGCTTGGCGGTCAGGCACACTGGTGGCCGGATAACAGGGAATTTAATCTGATTCAGGATATAGCGGCAGCCAGAGTCTTGTTTGGCTGCGGGGTACCCCTGGTACAGCTTCCATGTATGGGTGTGGTTTCGGGCTTTCGCATCAGCGGTCCGGAGTTAATCCACCACCTGAAGGGCAAAAATAAGCTCTGTGATTATCTGGTGAATGTGACTGTTAAGGAAGCACTGGCTGACGGGGGGAATATAACCTGGAGCCGCATTATCTGGGATGTGACTGCGGTTGCATGGCTTTTGGACGAGCGGTTTGAGAAGGACTGCCTGGTTCACAGCCCGGTGCCCGAATACGATGACCGGTATGCTTTTGATACGACGAACCATCTGATTAAATATGTTTATGATATTAACCGGGATTATTTACTAGCGGATTTATTTCAGAAATTAACCGGCAGTCCATACATGGATCTGCAATAGGGTTACAGATTGTTTCTTGAAAATCAAGTTAACGGATTGAAAAGGAGGAAAGAAAATGAAGAAAAAATGGATTGCAGTACTTCTTACGGTATCGATGGCGGCGGGGATCCTTACGGGATGCGGCTCAGGAGCAAAAGGAGGAAAACAGCAGGCAGCAGGAACAGAAAGCGGCACAGGAGGGAATACCGCAGAAAATGCCGTGGAAGAAAAGAAAAACGGGGATGTGGTTACTTTGAAGGTAGCGGCTATGGCATTTAACGACCAGTCACTGGTGGAGGATGTAGAGCGGGCAGCGAATGAAATATTAAAAGATAAGGGTGTGGCTCTGGATATTACGTTTATCAACATCGGTTCCTGGCAGCAGCAGACTAATTTACTGCTCACCGGAGGAAGCGATACGGTGGATATTCTGCCCTGGTATGGGACGCCGCTGGCTACCTATGTGAATAACGGACAGGCATTAGAACTGGACGAGCTGCTGGACCGGTACGGAGAGGGGATCAAAAAGGAGATCCCGGAAGATATGCTGGAGCTTGGGCGAGTGGATGAAAATATCTATGGTATCTATACGGACCGGGAAGTGGCAAACAGCTATGGCATCTGGATGCGAAAAGATATTCTGGAGGAGACGGGAATTGATCCCGCGGGAATTAAGACCCTGGAAGACTGTACCGCATTGTTTGCAAAGGTAAAAGAACTGCATCCGGATATGGAATGCTTAAGCGGAGGTCAGGCAGGAACGCTGCAGACGAATACCTGGGGATGGGATCAGATCAGTGATGCCAATAACCTGGGAGTTATGCTGGATAACGGGCAGTCAGGTGAAATTGTAAACCTGTATGAATCCGGTGAATATGAAGACTATGTACGGCTCATGAGAAAGTGGTATGAAGCGGGATACATCTCTCCGGATGTACTGAGCAAGAGTGATGATCCTTCCGTTATCATGAGGGCGGGCAAGCTGTTTTCTGCACTTTCCCATTTAAAACCACTGTTTGGAGAGCAGCAGGCGAGAATAACAGGCTGTGAAATTGAAGTTATAGAGCTGCGTCCCGCATCTCTGCAGACCCAGACGGTTCAGGGAATGATGTGGGGAATATCCGCTTCTACCAAACATCCGGAAGAAGCTATGATTTTGCTGAATGAAATGTACACCAATCCCCAGCTTGCCAACATACTCATCAATGGTATTGAAGGAAAAAGCTATACATACACAGATGATGGGAAGAAAATGATTAATTTTCCGGAAGGTGTAAATGCATCCAATACGCCATATACGGCACAGTCCTGGATCTGGCCCAATGCTTTTGAAACACCGGTATGGGAGCCTTACCCGGAAGATTACTGGAAACAGATTGAAGAATTTAATAATACGGCGCTTCATTCAAAAGCATTGGGCTTTGTACCGGACACATTGGAAATTACCAATGAAATTACAGCCTGCACCAATGTGGTGGCAAAATATAATCCCTCTTTAATGGCGGGGGCTGTGGATGTGGATGAAAGTCTGGCGCAATTCCGGGAAGAACTGAAAACAGCCGGGATAGACAAGATTATAGAAACGAAATCCAAACAATACGAAGAATGGAAAGCAAAGCAATAGAGGAAAGCGAGGAGGAGCCATGGATAATACCGCTGCTGGAAAGCAAAAGCCAAAAAAGAAAAAATTTACTGCACTCCTGAAGCGTTACTGGCCATTTTACCTGATGATGGCACCGGGGCTGATTTACCTGGTCATTAACAACTATCTCCCGATGCTGGGGCTTGTAGTTGCTTTTAAAAAGGTGGATTACCGTCTGGGAATCTTAAACAGCCCCTGGGTAGGTCTGGATAATTTTGAATATCTGTTTAAAACATCCGATGCCTGGATTATTACCCGCAATACGATATGTTATAATTTTGTCTTTATTTTGCTGGGAACAGTGGTATCCATAGCAGTGGCTGTCCTGTTAAATGAAATCAGGGGTGTTAAGAAGAAGAAAGCTTATCAGACGCTGATCCTGATACCGTATCTGATCTCCACAGTTGTAATCAGTTATCTGGTATATGCATTTCTCAGTGCGGAATCTGGATTTATCAATAACGGTATCCTGCAGAAATTGGGGATGGATCCTGTTGCCTGGTACAGCGAGAAAAAGTATTGGCCGTTTATACTGGTGATTGTGAATCTGTGGAAAGGCTTCGGATACAGCTGTATTATTTATTATGCAACGATTCTGGGGATCGACGGTTCTCTATATGAAGCGGCAGTTATGGACGGAGCCAGCAGATGGCACCGGATAAAGGATATCGTACTGCCATCGCTTAAGGGCACCATCATTACCCTGACACTTATGAGCATAGGCAGAATTTTCTACTCCGATTTTGGACTGTTCTATCAGGTACCAATGAACAGCGGTCCGTTATTTGATGTGACGAATACGATCGATACCTATGTATACCGGGGGCTTTTACAGTTAAACGATGTGGGAAGGGCATCTGCAGCAGGTTTTTATCAGTCACTGGTAGGGTTTGCAATAGTCCTTCTGGCAAACTTCATCGTCCGAAAGGTGGAAAAAGAGAATGCACTGTTTTAACTTTGACAAAGGGAGATTACTATGGTAGATAATAAAAAAAGTTTTCATATTACAATAAATATAGTCATGATTCTGCTGTCGCTATGCTGTTTGCTGCCGTTTATCCTGCTGGTGGTTTCCTCCTTTACGGATGAAGCAGCGCTGATACGGGATGGGTATTCCTTTTTCCCGGGAGCGCTCAGCCTGGATGCATATCAGTACATTTTCTCAGGGTCAGCCAAGATCTTAAAGGGATATGGGGTTACGGTGTTTATTTCCATTGCCGGTACGGCGATAGGGATATTGATGACAATTCTCCTGGCTTATCCTCTTTCCAGAAAGGAACTGCCGGGAAGAAACTGGATTTCATTTTTTATCTTTTTCACCATGCTGTTCAATGGCGGACTGGTGCCCTCATATATGATCTGGTCCAATACCTTCCATATAAGAGATACCATTTGGGCATTGCTGCTTCCTAATCTGCTGATGAACGCATTCAATATTATTATGATGAGAAATTATCTCAATGCAAATGTCCCCGATGAGATCATAGAGGCGGCGAAAATAGACGGAGCAAATGAATTCCGAATACTTTTTAAGGTAGTATTCCCCATGTCGGTGCCAATGGTGGCTACCCTGGGACTGATGGTGGGGCTTGGATACTGGAACGACTGGCAGAACGGTTTGTATTATATAGCCAGCCGTACCGAACTTTACTCTATACAGAATATTTTAAACCGCATGCTCCAGGATGCCCAGTTCCTGGCAAGCGGGCAGGCAGGGGGAAATGTTGGAGAAATGGCAGCCAGCCTCCCAAGCGTGGGGATCAAGATGGCGATCGCAGTAGCAGGCATTCTCCCGGTTATGCTGATTTATCCCTTTGTGCAGCGGTATCTGGTAAAGGGTATTACGATTGGAGCTGTAAAGGGTTGATGAGATTATAAAAAAATGGCAGAAATGAAAGCGAATGGCTTTTGTTTCTGCCATTTTTTTATTATAAATCTTAAATGGGAGATGAGAAATGGGACGCTTTGTAGATGGTGGTTTACCTGATCTGCAGCCTTCACCTGATCCGCACTTTTTCCATATATAAAGCGTTACTTAATCGGCTTACACTTGTATGAATAAAATGATCATATAAAAAATAAATATTCATATAAAAACATTGAAATGAACTTAAAAATGTAGTAATATAAACATATCAATTAAAACGAACATAACAATAATGAATTATATGAATATTTAAGGAGGAACAGTAAATGAGTAAAGTAGATGAAATTACGAGAGAAAATTGGATTTTAGGAGCGTTTCCGGAATGGGGGACCTGGCTGAATGAAGAGATTGACGCAGAGGTTGTGGAAAAAGGTACCGTAGCGATGTGGTGGCTTGGCTGCACCGGAATTTGGGTGAAGTCCCAGGGGAATGCAAATATTGCAATTGATCTCTGGTTTGGAAACGGAAAAAGAACAAAGAAAAAACCATATATGGATGAATACCATCAAATGAGAAACATGACGGGCGGCAGGCTGATGCAGCCAAATCTAAGAGCAATGCCCATTGTCTATGACCCGTTTGCAGTGACAACCGTGGATGCAGTTTTATCAACGCATTATCACAATGATCATATCGACCCGTTCTTTGCAGCTGCAGTTCTGAAAAACTGTGAAGATAACGTACCGTTTATCGGACCGTTGGAAAGTGTTAAAAAATGGCTCAGTTACGGCGTGCCGGAAGAACGCTGTAAAATTGTAAAACCCGGCGATGTGGTGAAAGTAAAAGATGTGGAAATAGTTGTCCTGGATTCTTTTGACAGAACCTGTATCGTTACGGCTGAAAAGCCCCTTGCAGGAATCTGTCCCACGGATATGGATGAAAAAGCAGTAAACTACCTGATCAAAACACCCGGTGGAAATATATACCACAGCGGAGATTCTCATTATTCTGTTTATTATGCGAAACATGGAAAAGATCATAAGATAGATGTAGCATTTGGTTCTTATGGAGAAAACCCGGCAGGAAATCAGGATAAGATGACATCTGTGGACATTTTAAGAATGGCTGAAGCGCTGCAGACGAAAGTGGTTATACCGTTTCATTATGATGTATGGACGAATTTTAAGGCAGATCCTGCAGAAATTATGATGCTGTATAATTTCAAGAAACATGTACTGGATTATCAGTTTAAGCCATTTATCTGGGATGTTGGCGGTAAATTTATTTACCCTAACGATAAAGATAAACTACAGTATCATTACCGCAGAGGATTTGAAGACTGCTTTACGGATGAACCAAATGTGCCGTTTAGAAGCGTCCTGTAAAATAAGAGCGTGTTTTAATTGCATTCTGACAGCTCCAACAGCCCGACGGCCGTTGCTTCGGTTTGCGAAAATGTTTTTATGAAATATTTTAATTCGAATTTTACGTATCAATGAGAATATTGCGGGAAAGAAGAGAGGTAAGTATTTATGTTATTAAAAGAATTAGTAAATCAGAACAGAGTATGTTTTCATCAGAAATTTGATACCTGGGAAGAGGCAGTAGCGGCGTCCTGCCAGCCTTTGCTGGCAGATGGCTCTATCGAACAGGCATATGTGGATTCTGTCATTGGCTGCGTGAAAAAATATGGTCCGTACATTGTTTTTGCTCCGAATATTGCAATGCCGCACTCCCAGGAAGGTGCGGTAGGCGTAAATGATACGGCGGTATCCTTTATGAAAGTGGAAGAACCCGTCCATTTTGAAGAAGGAAATCCGGAAAAAGATGCCAGATTATTCTTTGTGCTGGCATCCAAGGATCACACGATGCATATGCAGAATATGGAGAAGCTTGCCAATATGCTTTTGACAGCAGATATCATGGATGCGCTTTTAGAAGTGAAGACTGTAGAAGATCTGCTGGCATTGGATGAAAAATACTCCTCTTTATAATATGATGGTGAGAAACTTATTTTATACTAATTGGGAAGATGCAAAAAATAAAATAAAAAACAGTGAGGGTGTGATTCTGACTTTAGGCTCTGTGGAAGAACATGGATTTCACCTTCCAATGGGAACGGATACCATAATTGCAGAGGCGATGGCGGAAGAAGTCAGCCGGAGAGAGGATCTGTATTATTATCCCTGTGTCACTTTCGGGCAGGTATGGTCCGCCAGGGACTATGAAGGAACTGTTTCTATTTCCCCAGCCTGTCTGGAGGAATATTGTGTACAGGCGGCAAAAAGCATACAAAGAGCCGGGGTGAAGCGGTTATTTATATTTTCGTTTCATAACGGCAATCATAAAGTAATCACGGAAGTGCTGCGCGTATTAAAGGATGAGGACAGCGGGGCTCTGGTGTACCATATATCCCTTGGCGGAATCGAAAGAAAAGTACAGGATATTCTAACAACGCCCCTGTGGAATGGAAAAGTGTGGCATGCGGGGGAACTTGAGACTTCACTCATGCTCTATCTGAGACCCGGGCTGGTTCAGATGGAGAAAGCAACCTGTGAATTTCCAGAGGTGCCAAAGGCGTATGCGGCATCGGCAATTCCATGGAAAAGTTTTTTGAAATCCGGAGCGTTTGGGGATGCAGCCAGTGCAAGTGCAGATAAAGGCATGCGCTTGTATGAACGGATGTGTGAAGAACTCTGCAGGCAGATAGCAGAGATAAAGGAGGTGAATTAGGTGGATGATATAAAGTTAATTGTATGCGATCTGGATGGAACGCTTTTAAACAGTAAGAAGAGAATAAGCAGCTATACCAGAGAGGTGCTGATGAAAACAAAGGAACTTGGAATTCATATTTGTTTTGCATCCGGCAGAGATGAGCAGATGATGGCGGTATACAGCAGATGCATCGGCGGATGCAGCTATATGCTGTCTAATAACGGGGCGCTGGTACGTGACAACAAAGGAAACATCCTATATGAAGCAGCACTGGAGAAGCCGGATATACAACAGATTCTGGCTTTTCTTACGCAGCACCAGATGGTATTTATGATGTATACGGCTCAGACAATGTATTTTTCAAATGACAGTGAGAAACTGAAAAAACGCATTACCGGTTATGAGAAGCTTTCTGATGAATTGGGGTATCCGATGAAACTGGCGGCAGAATCCATTACAGCCAGTGACATATACCGGGATTTTGATGATGTGGCTAAGATTGTTGTCTATGAAGATAGTGAGATACGGATGAGCGGATTTCTGGAATTTGCCGGAAATCTAGCAAATGTTCATTGCGAGTCTACCGGTTATGGGCTTCAGGGAGCATTTCATAAATCTGTTTCTAAAAAAACGGCGCTGCTTAAAATTATGGAGCAATTGGGAATTGTGGAAAACCAGGTATGCGTGTTTGGTGATTATGACAATGACCTCAGTATGTTTGAATGTGCGGGCCGAAGAATCGCTATGGGCAACAGTATTCAGTGTTTGAAAGACGCTGCCAGTGAAATTACCCTCAGTAATGACGAGGATGGTGTGGCTGTTTATCTGGAAAATGAACTGAATTTATGAAAGTAACATTAGTAAATGAACGAAACGACAAAATATATGAATGTTTTAAGGGTAAAAATATCATTAAAGTATAAAATAATCATATAATAATGAAATAATCGTAAAAATCAATTGACATATTTCATAAAAATAATTATAATAAGCATATAAGTTAAAGCATATTACACACGATAACATTTATTCAATGCCAGTGCCTCCCGGTGTAAATACGTCGATATATAGTACCTGATATCTGTGTCAGGTGTGAAACTGTGAATCGACGGCGTAGCGGGCTACGGCTAGATTCACAGTCGTGCAGCTGGCGCAGATAGCGGGTGCTATATATCGACGTATTTGCGCCGGGCGGCACTAGCGGGCATCAGGATGGGGCGGATAAGCGGAACGTGGGAATACGAAAGGAGAGGGATTATGCTAAACTATATTTTGGATTTACTTTTGAAACAAATTTTTGGACAGCCATTCTTACTGATGGCAATCATCGTTTTCATTGGCTACGTTGCAATGAAGCAGAAGATTTCAAAGGCAATTACGGGGGCTGCGAAGGCTTCTATCGGCGTCATTGTAATGGGAATGGGTTCCGGCGCCCTGATTGCAAATTTTGGTAAGTTACTTACAGCATTACAGAATGCAACCGGAATTCAGGGGGCGGGCCTGAATACTTATCCTACAATGACAGCGGCTTACGAGAAGATGGACAAGATTTTAGGGGATGGAACAGGGGCTTCCTGGGGGATTTATACGTTATTAGTAGCGTTTATCCTGAACCTGGTATTGGTAGCACTTCGTAAATTTACGAAGATCCGTGCCGTTTACTTAACCGGTAATGCAATGATCGTACAGGCTGGTATCAGTGCTTATATAGTCTGGAGATTCTTAGGACTTGGCATGATTCCCACCGTCTTAATTGCAGCAGCAGTGACAGCATTGTATTGGGGAATTTGTTCTACTTTATTAATTAAACCTACTCATGAGATAACAGGTGCGGATTTTACAATCGCACATCAGCAGATGGTTGTCAGTTATATTGCTTATAAAGTTGCTCCAAAACTGGGACATCCGGATAAAGACGATATTGAGAAGAAGAAAATGCCGGAATCCTTGAATTTCTTACAGGATAACGTAATTGCAACAGCACTTGTTATGTTTATTTCAACGGCAATTATCTTCCTGGTAATCGGCGGAGACCAGATCGACTGGCTTAGAAGTGCAGACGGCTTGAACCAGGGCGGACTGAAGAACAATATTGTATTCCTGGTGTGGATTGGTATCACACTGACCGCAAACATCGTCGTTCTCTTATATGGTGTCCGGATGTTTGTAGGTGAATTAATGATTTCCTTTAAGGGTATTTCTGAAAAACTGCTTCCGGGTGCGGTTGCAGGTGTTGACTGTGCTGCGATGTTTGCATTTGCACCGAAATCCGTAGTACTTGGACTTCTCTTCGGAGCATTGGGACAGTTAATCGGACTTGGCGGATTATTAATTTTCAAATCCCCGATTTTCCTGGTTCCCGGATTTATACCGCTGTTTTTCGACAATGCAACGATTGCAATCTTTGCCAATAAGTTTGGCGGATGGAAAGCAGCAGGAATTATATGTACGGTTAATGGTATTATCCAGATCTTAGGTTCTGCACTGGCTGTTCAGATGCTGCAGCTTACCTGGTGGCAGGGAAGTGCCGATTATGCAACACTTTGGGTAGCAATTATTGCCATCTTCAAGGGTATCGGACAATTATTTGGAATACCGATTGCAGGTTAGAGAAAACAGGGTTAAAATAAAAAGTGACAAATAAAAATAAGTAGATTGCTGAAAGGAGCAAAAGAGATGTTAAATATTTTATGTGTATGTGGAAACGGAATGGGAACAAGTACAATATTAAAGATCAGTGTTAAGAAAATCTGTGATCAGAACAATATTGATGCAACAGTTGAATCATGTTCATTCGGAGAGGCACTCTCTTATATTACAACTACTGATATTGTATTGACCAGCCCGGAATGGGCAGGTATGCTGCCTCCAAGTAACGCGGTAATTGCAGAAACCAAGAATCTGATCGACACAAAGGCAGTAACGGAAACCTTATTAAACGCTGTAAAGGAACATTTTCCAAATGAAATAAAGTAAGGAAGGTAAGGAGAAAGATATGACAGGATATGAAATTATAAAAGGAAACATTAATTTTACAGGACCGGACCGAATCGGACTTCGCTTTGACCGCATAGCCGGGAAAGGTGATGTATGTCGTATCTTCGTACTCCCACCGAAAGATAAGAGGCCGGAAGGTAAGTTTTCGGTTTCGAAAAAAGTGCGTCCCGCCAATGGAGAATATGACGAATGGGGATGCCTCTGGGAAAGTGATGATGCAACCGGTTCTGACATGGGTCAGGTAACCAACGTACCCATTGAAGAATGGGAAGACATGGAAGACTATGTATTTCCAGATCCCAGGGCGGAGGGACGGTTTGACGGTCTGGAAGAGGCTCTGGACAAGGCGGAGAAAGCAGGGTTGTATGTACAGCTGAACAGCCCGCAATGTATTTTTGAAAGAATGCATTTCTTAAGAGGCTTTGAAAATACGCTTATGGACTGTCTGATTGAGCCAGAAGAAATAGAAGCCATGGCTGTAAAGCTGGCGGATTATCAAATAGGAATTATCGAAGAAGCTTATCGTCTGGGGAAAGGCAGAATCCACTGCTATGACACCACAGATGACTGGGGAACCCAGAATAACCTCATGATTTCCCCAAATGTATTCCGCGAGATCTTTAAGCCCCAGTACAAAAGAATTTTTGATAAAGCCCATGAATGCGGCATGGACATCCGGTTTCATACAGATGGAAAAATCAATGATATTTTAGAAGATCTGATTGAATTGGGAGTTGATATCATTAATATCCATCAGCCAAGGCTGGTAGGTATTGATGAAGTATCTGAAATTGCAAGAGGAAGAATCTGCTTTGAAGCGGCTATTGACATCCAGGCCACGCTGCCTACCGGAGACAAAGCCCTGATCGAACAGGAAGCAAAAGAACTGATAGAAAAATGGGCAACGCCAAAGGGTGGACTGATAGGTGTGGAATACGGCTATCTGGATGCCATTGGAACAACCAGGGAATCCATGCTGTATGCCCTGGAATGCTTTGAAAAATACGGCAATTTTAAGAGTTAAATGAATACGGAACAGGGCGGCGTTTCTATAATGCCGCCCTGTAATTGTTTCACCGAAGCGTATCTGTCGGTAATTTCTCTATATGAAAAGAAGTGCTTGACGCTTATATGAAATGTTCATATAATTGGAGATATATCATGAGTTACTAAACAGGTACTGCCTCATTATTAGTGCAGCGCCAGACAGCAAGTGTGGTATAGAAAACTAAAGGAGAGCGTGTTATGAAACGAAGCCGGGCATTAGTAGATAATCGAAGAAAGAAATTATTGGAAGCCCTGAAAAGTAATGGGTCAGTGAAAGTGGGGGATCTGGCCGATGAATTTCAGGTTTCACCGCTTACAATCCGCAGGGATCTCCAGTATCTGGAGGATCACAAAAAACTAGAGCGATTTTACGGAGGTGCTACCGTAAGCGGAGAGGACGATGAGATCGTCACTCAGGAAGATGAGATTAAAATGTACCGCAAGAAAATTGCGCAGTACGCAGCATCGCTGGTAGAAGACGGGGATACTATTTTTATCAATACCAGTTCTACGGCATTACAAATGATTAAATACATTAAAGATAAACGAGTTACGGTAATCACCAATAACGGTAAAGCCATTTTTATGGAACATTCTTCGAAAGTATCCGTCATTCTCAGCGGAGGTGAGCTTCGGGATATTAAAGAAGCCATGGTAGGAGAATTTGCCACCAACAATATCAGCAAGGTTACGGCTAAGAAAAGTTTCCTGGGCTGCAGCGGGCTGTCTGTGGAGAGCGGTATGACAACAGAGATTCTAAGCGAAGTGAACATCAACGAACTGATGCTAAACCGTGTAACCGGGACGTCCTACATATTGGCGGATTACAGTAAACTTGGGCGCAACAGCAGTTTCGTAAGCTGCCCCACAGAACGGATCATCAACATTATCACAGATGAAAAGGCGCCTCAGAATATCCTGGAGGGTTTTCAGGAAAATAAAATCAATATCTTTCAGGTGAGAAGGGATATGGAATTATAAAAGGTAAGGGAAATAAAAAGGGATAGAAAATGGAAAAGCCGCATTCATGCAGTAGAAAAAGAGTGCATAAACGGAAAGTTCCCAGAGGACAGACCATAACTGGACTGTATAGGGAAACGGTCTGTTTATGCACTTTTTCTTATAATAGAAGAACGATTCCAAATACAAGACAAAACGATCGTAAAATTGCTGAAAAATATCATATAATTAGGAACATAATGATTGATTTGTGAATTATTATATGATATAATGAACGTATAAAAAGAAAGGGGCGGATTTTATGATTATTTTGAACTATGCGGTATGTATATTGTTGATAGGGTGTCTGATTGGGGAAGCTTACTTTATTATCCGGAGAAATAAATCCATTGTTAAGAAGGGAAAAGATGACTTTTTTACTTATACACTGGTGATGTTCTTTGCTCTTTTAATATTTCCCATCTCGTCGGCTAACAGCATGATTGAGGATTTTCGTAATATCCTGGTGCTGGTTACGCTGTTTGCATCAGTGGGAATTAAAAGAGGGTTGTCCCAAAAGGGTGTGGAGAAAATTTGCTTTACAGTATCATGGAGCCAGATCAAAGAAATCCGCATTGACGCTTTTCAGTATTCCAAAATGCAGATAATCTGTGTGACCGATAAGAGAAAGTACAAACTGCTATTTAGCAAATACCAGTTAAAAGATATTTTAAGGGAACTGGAAAAGCATGTTTCCAATATCTATATCCAGAATTCCCTGGATGATGTTTTGAAGATGAAGAAAGCTAAGGCGTAGAGGTATAGGGGCATTAAGAATTCTTGAGCATAAAACATTTAGAATATGTAAATATAGAAAAACTATCTAAAAAAAGGAGAAGATAAAAATGGTTAGTGAAAAAATTACAGTTAAGAACAAGTCAGGATTACATTTAAGACCGGCAGGAGAACTTTCGAAAATTGCAGCAAAATGTCCATCCAACATCACACTGGTAAAAGGAGAAAAACGTGTGAATCCCAAAAGTGTATTAATACTCATGAGTGCAGGCATTATGTGCGGAGATGAAATTACAGTAGAGTGTGTCGGAGAAACGGAAGTACAGGATTTAAAAACTATTTTAGATGCAATTGCAAGCGGTTTAGGAGAATAGGGGATTGGTATGAAAACGATACAGGTTGAAAAGACTTCTTCCAAAGGAATTGTTATGGGGCAGGTTTTTCGAAAAGAAGATCAGGATCTGTCTCCGGAATGTTATGCTGCAGATAACGCCGTGTCTGAAGCAGAAAAATATAGAGCGGCTGTTGACGAGGTAATTAATGAACTGGAGCCGCTGGCTGCAGAATCAGATATTTTTGCAGCACATCTGGAACTGGCTAAGGATATTGCCCTTATGGAAGGGATTCTGGATAAAATAGAAAATGGAAAAGAAAATGCCCAGATGGCTTTAGCGCATACGGCTGAGGAATATTGTGCCATATTCGAATGTATGGAAGATGAGTACATGAGGGAGCGGGCAGCAGATATTAAGGATATCAGAAACAGATTGATGAGAAAATTAAAGGGATTGCCCGACGAAGACTATGACGGAATCCGGGAAAAAGTAATTTTAGTGGCATCTGACCTGGCACCTTCCGATACCGCAAAATTAAATCTGGATTACATACTGGGATTCATCACAGAACTGGGTGGAGTTACCAGCCATGTATCTATTATGGCCAGAAGCCTGGGACTGCCTGCACTGGTGGGCGTAAAAGGGATTCTGGAACAGGCATCTTCCGGTGACTTTGTCATCATGGATGCGTCTGAGGGCTGCATCATTGTGGACCCTGACCGGGAACAGATTGAAGAATATCAGGAAAAGGCAGAAGCATTTGCAAGGCACCAGAAGGAACTGGAGTCATTGAGCCACCTTCCGGCTGTTACGTCCGATGGCAGGAGTGTTAAGGTCTGTGCCAATGTCGGAAGCATTGAAGATGTTAAGAATGCAATAAAAAACCACATTGATGGCATCGGATTGTTTAGAAGTGAATTCTTATATATGGAAAATTCTCATTTTCCAACAGAAGAAGAACAGTTTGCAGTATATAAGGAAGCTGCCGAACTGGTGAAAAGTGAACTGATTATCCGGACGCTGGACATCGGGGGAGATAAAGAACTTCCTTATTATGAATTTGAAAAAGAAGAAAACCCCTTTCTTGGATGGCGTGCAATCCGCATTTCCCTGGAAATGGAGGATATGTTCAAGGATCAGCTGAGAGCCCTCTTAAGAGCAAGTGCATTCGGAGATATCCGGATCATGTATCCGATGATTATATCTATGGAAGAGCTGAATAAAGCCAATGAACTGTTAGAGGTCTGTAAACTGGAATTAAAGGCAGAGGGTGTGGCATATAAAGAAGATATCAAGGTAGGAATGATGATTGAGACTCCGGCTTCTGTAATGTGCGTGGAAGAATTTGCGGCTCATGTGGACTTCTTCAGCATTGGGACAAACGATCTTACCCAGTATATTCTGGCGGTAGACCGGGGAAATAAAAAAATTGCATCCCGTTATAATACATTTCATCCGGCAGTGCTAAAAGCAATCCAGCGTATCATTCAGGCAGGCCACGCACACCAGATTCCGGTAGGCATGTGCGGTGAGTTTGCAAGCGATGAAAAAGCAACAGAAATGCTTCTGGGAATGGGACTGGATGAATTCAGTATCTCAGCCGGGGAAGTGGCTAATATTAAAAATGTAATCCGAAACAGCAGCTATGAAGAGGCAAAACAGACTGCGTATAAGGCTGTATCGGCGTATACGATTCAGGATGTTATGGATGCGATACAATAAATTAAACCGCTTATTCAGCAAAGGATAAGCGGTTTTTTTAATCTCCGGAATCAAAGAGCAGGAATAAGCGATCCTTTTAATATTCTGTAATTACATAGCAGGAATAAGTAATACCTTTGCATTACAAAATTACAGCACAGGAATAAGCATTTAATTTAATTCCAACATCCTCCTGGCAGCATACTGGTCAATAATCAGTGTGTCAATATACCCGCCACGGACAGCGCCCAGAACGGCTTCTGCCTTTTCTTCCATGCCAGCCACACAGATCACTTCGTTCACTTTTCTGATATCATCCAGATCAATACCGATCATTTTCTGGGAAAGGCTTGTCAGGATTTCCTGTCCACTGACATCGTAAAAGTGTCCGCCGATATGCCCGATGGCGCCTTTTTCGGAGAGCTTCTCCAGTGATCCGGGCTGGATGAAATCTTTCCAGGATTTAGAGGCTATGGAACCGACACTGGTTAGAATTACATTAGCGCGCCTTGCCAGATCCAGTGTTTTCTTAATATTTGGTTCCTGAATCAGACTTTCCCGCAAAGTTTTTGATTTTACAAAAAGGGGAGCGTAGATATAGTGGTAGGTGCCTCCATAGGATGCCGCAAGTTCTTTGGAGAGATCCAGGGAATCACGCTCCGGTTTGTGGGTAATGGCTGCGCCCATGATGGGCACAACGGTAAGGGGAATATTTTTGCTGGTCTTAATTGCCTGAACCGTATGGTAGACCGTATTCCCCCAGGACATTCCCAAAATCGTATTCTTATCGATAATAGAATCCAGATAGTAGGCAGCGGCTTCGCCCAGCTTTTGCAGCACATAGGAAGAATTCTGCTCCTTCACCGAGATAATCCTTACATGCTTTAAAGAGAATGTCTCCATAAACTTCTGCTCCAAAGCACTGTTCCGTTCCCAGGGTTCATGGATCGTTATTTCTACTACACCTATCCGGCGGGCTTCTTTCAGCATCCGGGATATCTTGGAGCGGGAAGTATAGAACCGGTCTGCTATTTCATTCTGGGTCATATCGGAATTGTAATAAAGATTAGCAACGGCTGAGAGAAAATTCCATTTCTCCGTATCATTCATCATTTCATAATTTTTCACATCTTCCACCTCATGCAGCTCCTTTCCAGTCAGTATTCATAATGAAATCTAATAATCATATTAGCAATTATGGGGGCGTTTGTAAAGGAGATCTGTTGTATCTTCAGGTATAAAGGGAGAGCTAAGAGCATGTCAACACGCTCTTAGCTCTCCCTTCTGATATCCCTATTTCTGTCCATAATACGCATCTGCTCCGTGTTTTCGCAGGTAGTGCTTATCCTGCAGCACCTGGGGAGCTGGTTTTACGGAAGAGTTTAAGGTTTCGGTACGGTAAGACATTTTTGCGATTTCTTCCAATACCACTGCATTGTGCACCGCATCAGCCGCGTCTGTTCCCCAGGTGAAGGGCCCGTGATTGCTGCAGAGAATACCGGGAACGGACATTGCGTTTTTGGCAGAAACGGTTTCTATTATGACTAATCCGGTGTTTTTTTCGTAAGCAGAATTAATTTCTTCTGGTGTCAGGCTTCTGGCACAGGGGATTTCTCCGTAGAAATAATCTGCATGGGTGGTTCCGTAGCAGGGAATCCCTCTTTTTGCCTGCGCCCAGGAAGTTGCCCAGGGGGAATGGGTATGTACGATACCGCCGATATGAGAATAAGCTTTGTATAATTCCAAATGGGTAGGAGTATCGGAAGAAGGATTGTAAGCACCTTCAATTTTGTTCCCGTTCAGATCCATGACCACCATATCGGAAGGAACCAGTTTGTCATAGTCAACACCGCTTGGTTTGATTACAAACAGTCCGCGTTCACGGTCGATGGCACTTACATTACCCCAGGTAAAGGTTACAAGATTGTATTTTGGCAGGTCCATATTTGCTTCGTATACTTTTTGTTTTAATTCTTCTAACATTATTTTCTCCTTCTATCAAAATCATTTTCACCAAATCCTTCGGCTTTTTTGAATTGTATCCCCAGTAAACGGAGACCCACTGTCTCAGCCAGGTGCACGTCTGCAAAGCTAATTGAAGCCCACTAACCTGTCGCTTCGCAGACGTACACGTGCCGCAGACAGCAGGCAAAAGCAATTTTCAAAGACGCTCTAGATTTCTATATTTTCAATATGGTATATCGCGCTACTTCATCGATTTCCCGGTTTGTGGAAATGAGAATGTCTTCATTATTATATGAAAAGTGAAAAACATTAGCGGGACCACAGTCCTTATCCAGAATATCAGCATGATAGCAGCCGTCTTCAGGGTCATAGGTAAATGCGATTAAATTGCGCTCTCCCTGGCGGTGTCCGATGATTGCTGCAGGACCGCACTCCAGCATCCCTCCCCAGATTGCATGGGTAAATGGGGATTTGACCGGATATTCGTAAACTCTGGAAAAGTGATCACCCAGTTTTTTATAGATACAAATGGTATCTCCGTGAAATGGTGAGAGTACTACTAATTCTTTGTCCCCGTCAGAATCCAAATCAACCAATACGGCATCACTGGCAGGTGTGTCAAGCAGCTGGTTGATCTGCCAGTCTGCCCCGGGCTGTGCAGGGGGATAAAATTGGAAGACACCCTGTTCACATGAGATTACACAGGTCTGTGTATTTCCCATAGCTATTTTATAATAGCCATGGTTTTTCAGCATTCCATCTTTCAGTATGGTCATGGGCAGCTGATTTTCTTCGTTATAGGGACTTAAATCACGGGGGAGTTCTGCGATGTAGACTTTACCCGGCATGGACCAGTCGTCTTTGTATGCGTGTCCGGATTTTAAGGTACAGGCAATCAGATAATTGATGCCCTGGTTTTCGATAATATCAAAACGGTGTACGTGGGGAAGACATACCAAAGTACGGATGCTCCATGTTCCGGATTCATCAGGGGTGGCAATTACAATTTTAGCTTCTTTGGAGTCATTTGGTGAGTAGAATTTATGTGTAGCCAGAAACTGGCCGTTTGTGCCGGGAACCTGTACCATGGACATCACTCCGCCCGGCTCATTCCAGACAGTAGCTTTTTCCTTTCCATCCAGGTCAAATAATATACACCGGTCCGTTTTTTCAGCGGCAACTAAGAAGTGCTGGCTGCCATTGTAAGTTAAAGGGGCAATCGAGTAACACTTTGTAAGGTTTGAGATCACTTTTTTTTCTGCTTTTAACATATTATGCTGTCCTCCCTGCTTTTTTGTTTTCCTGAGGCGGTGGCGTAAGAAGTCCCGCCTGTTTCATTTTATCTTCCACAAACATTCTGGCTTCCCGGATATTGTTAACGGCATCATCAAAGCTGTTGTTTATAGTATTATCTGCCCACATTTCAATTAAGAACATACCGGAATAGCCCAATTCCTTTAATTTTCGGAAAATATCCGTAAATCTGACGCAGCCTTCACCGAAGGGAACGCATTTAAAGACGCCGGGTTTGGTTTCTTTCACGTGTATGGCAACAATATCCGCAAAGCCAAGCTCCAGTTCCCCTTCCACATCGCTGCTGAAGTTGCTGAGGTTCCCCATATCCGGATAGATCTTAAAATATGGAGAAGGAATCTCCTTTAAATAGTGCATGGCGCGGACGATGGTGCCTACAAATTTTGTATCCATAATCTCCATTGCCAGTATGACACCCGCTCTTGCCGCCATGGCTACGGATTGTTTCATGCCGTCCAGAAAAAGGGCTTTTGTTTCTTCGTCTGACTCTTCGTAGTACACGTCATAGGTTGCCAGCTGGATACAGCGGATGCCTAATTTTACGGATAAGAGAATTGCTTTTTCCATAATTTCAAATGCTTTTGCGCGGATATGAGGGTCTTTGCTGCCAAAAGGATATTTCCGGTGGCCGCTTAAACACATGGTGGGAAAAGAAATTCCGGTTTGCTCCATGGTAGATTTCAGAGCATCAATTTCTTCTTCACTCCAGTCCAGACGGCTTAAGCGTTCATCGGATTCATCAACGGATAGTTCCATATAATCAAAGCCTGCAGCTTTTGCAGCCTTCATTTTTTCCTCCCAGGAAAAGTTCCCGGGGAGTGCTTTTTCATATATGCCAATGGGTATCTTATGGATATTATACATTAATTCTACACTCCTTTTCTACATGAATTCTTATTAAATTCAGCATATCATATGGTGCGCATATGTTCAACAAATTCTCAGTTATTGCACATATGTGCAGAAGGGTTTGGATAGAATTACAGAATTCCACTTTGAAGATGGACATTTTGCGATTCTTCCTGTAAAATAAGGGAGAAAGTGTGAAGTGATCACTGTTTGAAAGTGCATCTTGTGATTCATTCGCACAGGGAAAGAAAGATACTTTTCTGCGTATATTTTAGCCGTATAAAACCGGCAGAGGAGGAAAACATGTTTGTAATTGCAGGACTGGGGAATCCGGGACGACAGTATGCGCATACGCGGCATAATGTAGGGTTTGACACAATAGATAAATTGGCGGACAAGTACCGCATTCATGTAGACACGAAGAAATTTAAAGCTTTGTGTGGCAGCGGGATTATAGAGGGACAAAAAGTAATTCTGGTAAAACCCCAGACATTTATGAATCTGAGTGGTGAAAGCGTCCGTGAGGTCATAGACTTTTATAAAGTCGATTTTGAAACGGAGCTGATTGTGATATATGATGATATCAGTCTGGAACCGGGGCAGCTGAGACTTCGGGCTAAGGGAAGTGCCGGAGGGCACAATGGAATTAAAAATATTATTGCCCATCTGGGAAGCCAGGAATTTCCCAGAATTAAAATTGGTGTGGGAGAAAAGCCGGAAGGCTATGATCTGGCGGATTATGTGCTGGGACATTTTCCAAGGGAAGAGCGAAAGCTGATTGACGAGCTGCTGGAAAGGGCAGGAGATGCAGCAGTCAAAATTATGACAGGAGATATGGCGTCGGCCATGAATGAATATAATAAGAAGGTGTGAGATGAAGACTTTTACAAGTCCACTAAAAAATTTAAGCGAGTTTGAGGATATCAGGCGGGAGCTAATGTATCATCAGGGAGTACTTCAGGTATCCGGTTGTATTGATTCGCAAAAATCACATTTTATGTATAGTGCAGGGGATGGTTTCCAAAAGAAAATCATCCTTACTTACAGTGATTTAAAAGCAAAAGAAATCTATGAGGATTATAAGTTTTTTGATCCCAGTGTAATGCTGTACCCGTCAAAGGATTTGATTTTTTACAGTGCTGATATTCACAGCAACCTGATTGGGCAGCAGAGAATAGCGGTTATGAAGGCGCTATTGGAAAATGAAAAGGTTACGGTTATTACTACCCTTGCCGGGTGTATGGATCATTTACTGCCCCTTCAGTATTTTGCAGAGCACGTGCTTTGTCTGAGAAATGACAGCAGTATGGATCTGGACCGGCTGTCGGAAGAACTGGTAGGCATGGGCTATGAGAAAAGCAGCCAGGTAGAAGGCTTTGGTCAGTTCGCAGTTCGCGGCGGTATTCTGGACATTTATCCCCTGACAGAAGAAAACCCCATCCGAATTGAACTTTGGGGAGACGAAATAGATTCTATCCGCAGCTTTGATGTGGAAAGCCAGAGATCCATTGAGAATCTGGAAGAAATAAAAGTATATCCGGCGAATGAAGTAATTGTGGATAAGAAGCATCTGGAGCAGGGACTGCAAAAGATTGAAGAGGAGTCGAAGAAACTCTATCAGACTCTGCGCAAGCAGATGAAAACGGAAGAGGCTCACCGAATTCAGGAGCTGACGGAAGAAATCAGAGAGCGGTTAACGGATTTCCGGGGAGTTACCGGGTTAGACAGTTATATCCACTATTTTTACGACCGTGATGTTTCGTTTCTGGAGTATTTTGATCCCAAGGAAACTATTTTTTTCCTGGATGAACCAAATCATCTGGAAGAAGAAGGATATGCGGTAGAAGAAGAGTTCCGGGAAAGCATGATGAACCGTCTGGCAAAGGGCTATATACTGCAGGGGCAGACAGAAGTTCTGTACAGCTATAATGAAATCATAGGCAGGCTGAATAACCGGAATTGTCTGGCACTCAGTACACTGGAAACGGCAAAAGGGGACTGGAAGATCACGAACATGCATCACATGAATGTGAAATCGGTGAATCCCTATAATAACAGCTTTGAACTTCTGGTGCAGGATCTGCGCAGGTTTAAAAAAGACGGATATCAGGTGGTTCTCCTGTCCGGCTCCAGAACCAGGGCAAAGCGTCTGTCGGAGGACCTCAGGGAATATGATTTAAACAGTTTCTACACGGAGGATCTGGACCGGAAGGTGAAGCCGGGAGAAATTCTGGTCACCCATGGAAATACCCACAGAGGTTATGAGTATCCCCTGATTAAATTTGTCATTATATCCGAAAGTGATATATTCGGAAAAGAAAAGAAAAAGAAGAAAAAGCGCAAGAGCTTTGAAGGCCAGAAGATTGAGAGTTTTAATGAACTGAGTATAGGGGACTACGTGGTTCATGAAAATCATGGACTGGGTGTCTATAAGGGAATTGAAAAAGTAGAGGTTGACCGGGTTACCAAGGATTATATGAAGATTGAATACAGCGGCGGCAGCAATCTGTATATCCTGGCAACCCAGCTGGATGTGATCCAGAAATATGCCGATTCGGATGCAAAGAAGCCGAAGCTGAATAAGCTTGGAACCCAGGAATGGAATAAGACCAAGACCAGGGTGCGCAGTGCGGTTAAGGATATTGCCAAAGACCTGGTGGAACTATATGCCGTCCGCCAGGCGAGAGAGGGTTTTATCTATGGTCCGGATACGGTTTGGCAGAAAGAGTTTGAAGAGATGTTTCCGTTTGAGGAGACTGAGGATCAGCTGCTGGCGATTGAAGCCGCTAAAAAGGATATGGAAAGCACCAAGATCATGGACCGCCTTGTCTGCGGCGATGTGGGTTACGGTAAAACAGAGATTGCCATCCGGGCAGCATTTAAAGCGGCGCAGGAAGGAAAGCAGGTGGTATACCTGGTTCCGACTACCATTCTGGCACAGCAGCACTACAATACATTTGTCCAGAGGATGAAGGAATTCCCCGTGCGGGTGGACCTGCTTTGCAGATTCCGGACGGCGGCGGAACAGAAAAGAACGATTATAGACCTGAAAAAAGGGATGGTAGATATCATAATCGGAACCCACAGGGTCCTGTCAAAGGATGTGGAGTTTAAAGATCTGGGACTATTGATCATTGATGAGGAACAGCGTTTCGGCGTTACCCACAAAGAAAAGATCAAGAAATTAAAAGATAATATTGATGTACTGACCCTGACCGCTACGCCGATTCCCAGGACGCTGCACATGAGTTTAATTGGGATCCGTGATATGAGTGTACTGGAAGAAGCACCTATGGAGCGTATGCCGATACAGACCTATGTAATGGAGTACAATGATGAGATGGTACGGGAGGCAATTAACCGGGAACTGTCAAGAGGCGGACAGGTATATTATGTCTATAACAGGGTAAATACCATTGTTGAAATGACCAATACCATTGCAAAACTGGTGCCGGATGCCAATGTGGCGTTTGCCCACGGGCAGATGAAGGAACGGGAACTGGAACGGATCATGTTCGATTTCATTAACGGAGAAATTGACGTGCTTGTGTCCACGACGATTATTGAGACGGGACTGGATATCTCTAATGTTAATACCATGATCATCCACGATGCGGATACACTGGGGCTGTCACAGCTCTATCAGCTGCGAGGCCGCGTGGGAAGGTCTAACCGCACCGCATATGCATTTCTGATGTACAAACGCAACAAGATGCTCAAAGAAATAGCGGAAAAGCGTCTTCATGCCATTAAAGAATTTACGGAACTGGGATCCGGATTCAAAATAGCCATGCGTGATCTGGAAATCCGTGGGGCAGGGAACCTGCTGGGGGCAGAGCAGCATGGACATATGGAAGCCATTGGATATGACCTTTACTGCAAGATGCTGGGTGAATCGGTTCGGGAATTAAAAGGCGAAAAAACAATTGAAGAATCCTATGATACGACAATCGATTTGGATATCGATGCATTTATACCGGAACGCTATATCCGCAGCGAATTCCAGAAGCTGGATATCTATAAACGCATAGCAGGAATTGAGAGTGAAGAAGAATACGATGATATGTTAGAAGAACTGATGGATCGTTTTGGAGAACCGCCGAAATCCGTGCAGAATCTTCTGATGATCGCTAACTTAAAGGCCCTGGCACATAAGGGCTTTGTGGTGGAAATATCCCAGAAGGGTGACTTTATTAAGTTTACCATGTTTGAACGGGCATGTGTAGATCCGGTAAAGATCGAAGAAATGTTAAAGCGCTATAACGGAAAAGTAAAGTTCACCATTGAAGCAAATCCATATTTCGTTTACAGTAAACCGAGAAAGAGCCTGAAAGATAATGATGATATTCTCATGGTGGTAAGAGATATCTTAAATGATATTCTTCTCCTTCGGAATTAAAGAGCGAAATTTACGAAAATCGTGGAAAAAAAGTGAACTTTAGGTGAAAAATGAACAAAAAGGATTGCGGGGAATTTGAAAACAAGCTATAATATAAGGAATTGAGACTTTCTAGGAGGAAACTTATTTATGAATAAGCTAGGTAAAAAACTTGTGGCTGCCGGAATCTGTATCTGTATGGCAGCAGCGTCCCTGACAGGGTGTGGAAATGTAAATGCAGATGCGGCAGTGGCAACATTAGACGGGGAAAAGGTACCTTTCAAAATTGCAAATTTTATGCTTCGTTATAACCAGGCTCAGATGCAGAGTTCTTATGGTTCAATGTTTGGTGAGGATATGTGGAATACCGATCTTATGGGAAGCGGAACTCCATACGGTACCACATTTAAGACACAGATCATGGACAGTCTGGAAGAAATGCTGATTTTAGAGAAGCATATGGCTGATTATGACATTACGGTTACCGATGATGAAAAAGCCAAAATTGAAAGCTCCGCGAAGCAGTTTATGGAAGAGAATTCAAAGGAAACAATTGAAGAATTAACAGCATCCCAGGAGACAGTTTCCAGGGTGTTAACACTTTATACGATTAACAACAAGATGAAAAAGGCAATTGAAGCAGAAGCGGATACAAATGTATCGGATGATGAGGCTGCTCAGAAGACAGTATCTTATGTATTATTCAGCACGGCTGATACCACAGATGCAGACGGAAATACAAAAGCGTTAACAGATGATGAGAAGAAAGCGTTAAAAGACAATGCACAGAAAGTTCTGGATGCCGTAAAGGGCGGAAAAGAAATGGATGCTGCCGTAAAAGAGATAGATGAAGAAAAATCAGCTTCTACTTCTTCTTATGGAACAGACAACGGAACATTACCGGATGAAGTGAAGACAGCAGCAGACAAGTTAAAAGATGGGGAAACTGCAGACAGCGTGATTGAAACGGACAGCGGATATTATGTTGTGCAGATGAAGAGTACCTTTGACAAAGAGGCTACCGAGACCCAGAAAGAGACAATTATCAACCAGAGAAAGAGCGATAAGTACGAAGAAGTTTACACCGCATGGAAAGAAAAGGTTGAATTCAAAGTAGATGATAAGGTTTGGGGTAAGATCACTTTTACAGATAAGGTTACGGTAAAGCAGACGGAAACCGAAGCCCAGAGCAATGCGACGGAAGCAGGAAGTGAAGGAACCACAGGCACTGCAGCAAGTGAAAATTCTTCAGAAGCAGTATCCGAAAAAGCAACGGAGGCAGGTTCAGAAGCAGCGGCAACCGAAGCTGGTTCTGAGGCAGCAACAACAGAAGCAGCAACAACGGAAGCAGCAACCCAAGCAGCGACAACAGAAGCAGCTGAATAAGTAAATAGAGTGATGGTATTTAAAAAGAAGCGCCAGCTAAGTTGACGCTTCTTTTTTTGTGAAAATCAGATCTTCATCCGGAGTTTATTTGCCAAAGGACACATTGATCTCTACTACTTCACTTTTGGTCCCAACACGCATATTCGGTCCCCAGACGCCTACGCCGGAAGTAACGATATTGTGCATGTCGTCCTTCTTCAGGTACCCGTATGGATTTTCCCACAACAGGCCAATTGTAAGATTGCCAGGGAACATCTGCCCGTCATGAGTGTGGCCGCAGAGGTACAGGTCAACTCCCGCATCGGCTGCTTCCTGGAGGGCTTTTGGCTGATGGTCAATAAATATGACCGGTTTCGATTTATCTAGCTTTTCGGTTAACTGGGAAGGGGTTTTCCTGGTCTCTTTATCCTTTTTGGTAACGGAATAATCCTCCCTTCCGGTGAGGTAAAAATTATCATTGACCAGAACTGTCTGATCTGTCAGCAGAGTAATGCCGGATGCTTTTAAGAAATCCACCATCTGGGTATCCGCACCGATCTTTTTTTGAGAGCCAAAGGTAAATCCGGCAAGGATGGGTTCTTCAATATCGTGATTCCCCCAACATGCATAAACACCGTATTTACTTTTGATCTGGCTCAGAGTCCGGGCAATTTCATCGGGATTTTTAATCGCTTCGAATTCATTATCGAAGATATCTCCCGCAATACACACGATATCCGGTTCCATGGCATTAATTTTCTCCACCATCTGTTTCATATGCCAGCTGCCGATACTATAGCCAAGGTGCATGTCCGCCACCAGGGCGATCTTCAGGGACTGATCAGTGCCGCCGGATTTATCTACCGTGACATCATAGCTGGTATTATAGATATGCCGCGCATGGAGGGAGCCATAGACACTCAGTGAGATAATGACCACGGCGCAGATGGTACCGGTCAGGACGAAAGTTCTTCGGGAACGCAGCTTGTCCTGATTTACACATTTTAAATGGCGCATGATAATACGGACCAGATCCACCACAGCTACGGTGAGCAGGATATATAGAAAGGTTCCAAGATAAAGATTACTTACCGTTTTTAAAAACCGGTGGATGATAACGGGTTCTTTGATCAGAAAAGCAGTTAACAGGGAGGTAGATACAAAAGCATAAGCTGCAATAAATACGACCCGAAACCATTTTTTCTTAAAATAATGGGTACATGCCCCCATCCATTTCAATATCCATCGAAGAATATAGAAGTTCACCAGGAGATAAACTGGTGATAAGAATAGTGCAATCATAATACTTAAGCCTCTTTTCTGTTTTGTTTGAAAAATTGTAACACAGAATCGAAAAAAAAGCACGGGGTTTAAGTTGCGAAGTGGGAAAAGTTGTTTTATAATAAAAAATATAACCGACAGAATGATTACAGATGGGTGGAATTAAATATATGTGGAAGCGTCAAGAACTTAAGAAAAAAGGGAAAAAGGTGCTGAAAAGGAATTACTGGGCTGCGGTAGCGGTCTGTTTTATTCTTGCCTTCCTGGGAGCGGAATACAGCTCATCTGCCACGGCTATCCACAAGTACAGCCAGCGGGAAGAGGACAGGCAGATAAACGAAGTGGAGGTTGTCAAACCGGAGAACAGGGTTGATAACTGGGAGACTCTGCGCAGGCTTATCCGGGGAGAAGAGAGCAAACAGCCGCTGTTTGACCCGAAGATTGATGAATTTTTATCTTCGTCCTTTAATACCTTTACCGCGCCGGTATCATTTGTATTTAAGGTGGTTCGTGCAGACAGCGGTCTGTTTGAACAGTATCCGGTATTGGAGATGCTGCTGATTCTGATTGCAGCAGGAGGAGAGCTTGCGTTTACACTGCTGGTAACAAATGTGCTGCTGGTTGGAGGAAAGCGTTTCTTCCTGGAGAGCAGGCTGGAGCCGGGGACCAGAATCGGAAGAATTACATTTTTGTTTCACAGGGGAAGGTTCTGGAATGCAGTCAAGGTCATGTTTTTCCGGTCTTTATTTACCGGATTGTGGTTCTTAACCATTGTAGGAGGGATTATCAAGTATTATGAATATCTGATGATTCCATATATTTTGGCTGAAAATCCGCAAATAGACCGCAGGGAAGCATTTCAGATGTCTAAAAAAATGATGAAAGGGCAGAAGTGGCGTACTTTTGTAATGGAATTTTCATTCCTGGGATGGGAACTGCTGTCCGCTGTTACCTTTGGGCTTGTATCCATATTTTTTACCAATGGATACAAAGGTGCCACTATGGCAGAACTGTATGTGGCGCTGAGAAATGACGGTGCAGAAAATCCGGCATGATACTTTTCTATATAACCATGCATTTTAAATGATGAAATGATACGCTTTGGATAAAAGAAAAAAGGCGATGGGGCTATACAGTCCTGTCGCCTTTTAATGGTGTGCCAGGCATGGCACTAATCTAGCTGGTGAAAGTCCAGTCACGGGTATTTACCGCCAAGTGTAGCGAACCA
>OKVW01000022.1_pt1 | contig 165137 bp, 128 predicted proteins | sample 1606991 | NCBI WGS metagenome assembly OKVW01 (sample SAMN03281021, study PRJEB24777) | human gut metagenome | isolation source: fecal sample PR177 from 1 month old male Malay infant, vaginal delivered... | reverse complement strand
GGCAGCGTCAGATGTGTATAAGAGACAGTACAAAAAGGAGCTGGAAATAATGGGAAAAAAATATGATACAATTATTATTGGATCAGGACCGGCGGGTTTGTCGGCGGCGATCTATGCGGAAAGAGCAAAATTGGAATGTCTGATTATTGAAAAGAATTATGTTAGCGGAGGTCAGGTAATCAACACGTATGAAGTGGATAATTATCCGGGTCTGCCGGGGATTAACGGATTTGATATGGCAACAAAATTCAGGGAACATGCGGATGCTTTAGGGGCAGAATTTGTTACGGCGGAAGTAAGTGACATTATAATAGAAGGAACAGATCGAAAAATAGTTACGGATCAGGGTGAATTTGTTGGAAAAACGGTCATTTTGGCTGCCGGTGCAAGACACCGCAAACTGAATGTTCCGGGTGAGGAAGAGCTGGCTGGAATGGGGGTATCTTATTGCGCTACCTGTGACGGTGCATTTTTTAAGAATAAGACGGTTGCTGTTGTAGGCGGTGGTGATGTTGCGGTAGAGGATGCAATCTTTCTGGCAAGAGTTTGTGAGAAAGTATATCTGATCCACAGGAGAGATGAATTGCGCGCAGCTAAAATTTTACAGGAAAAGCTGTTTGTATGTGACAATGTAGAAGTTATCTGGGATTCTGTGGTAGAAGGCATTAATGGGGAAGATCATGTGGAATCTGTAGCAGTTAAAAATGTAAATACGGAAAAAGAGGATAAAATTGTTGTGGACGGTGTGTTTATAGCAGTTGGAATCCTGCCTAATTCGGAAGTATTTCAGAATATTGTGGAGACAGATAAGAATGGATATATAGTAGCTAATGAAGATTGTGTTACAAATAAGAAAGGAATTTTTGCAGCAGGGGATATTCGGACGAAAATGTTACGTCAAATTATTACAGCCGCAGCAGATGGGGCAAATGCTGTAACTTCCGTACAAAACTATCTTATATACGCATAAACAGAGCGTAAGGCTTTCATTATTTCATTACAGAATTAAAAAAAATATTATCGGCATTGACAAATCATGTAATATTTGTTATGATAGCAATGTAATAATTTTAATAATTTCGTAATAAATAATAATTGAAAGATAAGATATATCGGAGGTCGAGGATAAATAATGAAGAAAAGGATGATGAAGATTGCAGCCTGTATGATGGCAGCATCTATAACATTTGGAAGTACTGGGATATTAACCATGGCAGCTGGCGTTGATGTACCATTAGCAGGTTTACAGGCTAAGGTAGAAGAAAAAAGCGAATCCAATCAGTCAACTGAGAACACTGCCCCGGCAGAGCCAAGTAAATACGATGGACTGGCTATTGCCCAGGTAAATGATGATGCATATGTAAATATCAGAGATGCAGCAAGTACCGAAGACGGAAAAGTACTTGGTAAGCTCTACAACAATTCTGCAGCTGAAATTCTCGGCCAGGAAGGTGACTGGTACTTAATTAAATCAGGTTCTGTAACAGGTTATGTAAGCAAAGATTTTTTTGCTACCGGAGCTCAGGCTGAAGAACTTGCAAAAGAGGTAGGGGAAGAGGTTGCTACTGTTAATACAACAACATTAATGGTACGCCAGGATCCTAATACAGATTCTGATGTTGTCACACTCGTTGGAGACGCAGAAAAATTGCAGGTAGAGGAAGACCTGGGAGACTGGGTAAAAGTTGCAGTTGATTCTGATGTGGTAGGATATGTAGCAAAAGATTATGTAGAGTGTGATACAAAGTTCGTTGAAGCGGAATCAAAAGAAGAAGAAGAAGCAAGAGTAGCAGCAGAGGAAGCGGCTTATCTGGCAGCAGTTGAAGAAGCAAGAAAAGCTGACGAAGCAGCGGCGGCAGCAGCAGCAGCTGAACAGGCAGCACAAGATAAAGCTTGGTTAGAGTACTTAGATTCTCAGGAACAGGCAGCAGCAAATCAGGCAGCACAGGAAGCAGCAGACGCACAGTCCGCAGCAGATGCTTTAGCAGCACAGCAGGCAGCGGCAGAACAGGAAGCAGCCGATGCAGCAGCGAAAGCTCAGGAAGCAGCTGACCAGGCAGCAGCAGAGCAGGCGGCAGCAGATGCACAGGCTCAGGCGGAAGCGGCAGCACAGGCAGCAGCAGATGCACAGGCTCAGGCGGATGCGCAGGCAAAAGCAGCGGCAGATGCACAGGCAGCAGCAGATGCAGCAGCACAGCAACAACAGCAGCAGCAACAGACTGAAGGAAGTCAGTCTGGCGGAAATACAGCAGATAACCAGGAACAGCAATTTGGCGATTCATCAGGTGGATCTACAGAAGCTCCTGATGCAGGACAGTCATCAAGTGCTTCCGGACTTAGACAGAGCGTTGTAAGCTTTGCATTACAGTTTGTTGGAAACCCATATGTTTGGGGTGGTACAAGCTTAACAAACGGTGCTGACTGTTCCGGATTTACACAGTCGGTTATGGCGAACTTTGGAATCAGCATACCGCGAGTTGCAGCATCTCAGGCTGGCAGCGGAAGAGCAGTAGATCTTGGAAGCATTCAGCCGGGTGACTTGTTATTCTACAATGGCGATGGCGGAATCGGACATGTATCTATGTACATTGGCAACAATCAGGTAGTACATGCTAGTAGTTCCACAACAGGAATCATTGTTTCTGACATGGGTTACAGACAGCCATGCAGCGCCAGAAGTTACTTAGATTAATTCTTATCAATAAAATAAATCAGAACAAAGCCTTCACTCGAAAGAGTGGAGGTTTTTTCATAGATAGAAAGCTCCTCGGAAACAGAAATGTAATGGCTTAAAAAATTTAGTACAATTCGAAAAATTCCTCACAATTCAGGGGATATACAAGATGCACAAAATTTGTCGAAACTTGGAAAATGGTGTAAAAATCGTGTGTATAACTGTGTCGAGTTATCCACATTAAAAATGTCGGAAATAGTGGCAAAATGGAGTTATACACTAAGTTATGCACATTATCCACATAAAAGATCGAATTTTCAGTGGTTTACATAGTATTTTTTAGGAACAAACGTTTTGTAAAATGTGATAATTCGTATTTTTGTGTGGAAAAAGATCCGATTGGGTATTGACTTTTTTATCGTCATAATATGGTTTTGAAAAAATAAAGATGATTGCCATTTTCAGATAATAGAACTAATTGTGTATTAATTATTGGAGATAATATTGAATGTGCAGGTGATGAGCTGTGGTGACATAGAAGTTGGTGAAGATCTTTTTCTTTTAGGTGAATTGGATGAACAGATTCTAATGATATGCAAAAAAGCTGGTTTTCTCAACATGAGACTCCGGGGGTGTGGTGTAGTCCGTTTTATCATTTCCCGGTTAAATCCTAATTTAATGTTTGATAAGCTGCAGGTTTAATTGATTTTGGTTAATAAAGTGCTGGATTACTTGTAGTCTGTGTGTAGTGAAAACGTTCGCTCTGGTCTTATAATCTTGTAAGCTTTTATTTGGCTCATTTAACCAGTTTACCAATGAACAAAGTATTCTTTACCCAATGAAAAGTAAATGTACCTGAATGAGGCTGTCAGCGTGTTTAAGCAGAGATAACGAAACTTGAGACAATTATTGTAGAATAAAAAAGAACCAACTGTTTACATTTACAGTTGGTTCAGATTTTTTTGTATTTAGAATTACTACTAAACTATGCCCAGTAACGCATTGCCGAAACTGGTTTCGTATAGTCAAATTTAGATATAATAATACCGTCTGTTGCATTGCTGGCATGAATGATCTGTCCATTGCCAATATAGATTCCCACATGCCCTACCGGGCTGTAATAGAATACCAGATCTCCCGGAAGAAGATGTCTCTCATCGGGTATCACGGATTTTCCTTTATTATAGATACCGCCCCAAGGTGAATAACCATTTGCCTGGTCTTCTGCAACTCGTGGAATGGAAATGCCAAAGTGTTTCATGACACTCATCGTGAAACCGGAACAATCCGCGCCATTTGTCAGGCTGGTGCCGCCCCATGCATATGGGTTACCGCGAAATTTCTTGGCATAAGCGGCGATCTGCTCGCCTTTTGTAGCATCTGCCGGGATATCCGGATCAATATATGCACCGTCTGCATCAAATGAATATGCGATGCCGTTAATCATAATTGTAGTTGATGAAACCATGGAACCGTCGGTATTAAAATAGTATGTATGGGTTCCAATATCTATTAAGCCTGTTTGCATGACACCATTTAAATCAAAATAAAAGCGCTTATTATCAATTGTCTGCCAGCCTTTTACTGCGGCATAATCACTGCCGAAATAATATCGCTTGCTGTCAGTCGTTACCCAGCCGGATACCTTATTATATTTTTTATCGTTATAATAGGTTTTTCCATTTTCATAAAAAAGGCCTCTGCTGCGGGTTTGTCCATCGCGGTATCCGCTTGCTGTTACATGGTATTTTCCTATCCATTGGTCGGAAGCCATGCTGCCATCACTCTGAAGGTAACATTTCTTTTTAGTCGGTCCGTAGGTCACCCATTTATTTTTAGCCATAACGCCATTTTTATCAAAGTAGTACCATTTGCCGTCTAAGTTCTGCCAGCCCGTCACTTTCTTGGCGGTTGAAGGGCTGAAATAATAGCGTTCACCCTTAATCGTTGCCCATCCGGTTAACATAGAGCCTTTTTTTCCGGCGTACATTGTTTTTTTACTCAGCCAGCGGTTCTTCTTTACAATACCGGATTTAGAGGAATAGTAGCGCTTGCGGCCTACTTTATACCATCCTGTTTGTAATTTGCCGGTTGATTTATTGAAATAGTATGAGGATCTGCCGATCTTTGTAAATCCGGTTTCCATCGCTCCTGTATCAGGATCCAGGTAGTATTTTCCGTTGGGCAGTGTAAGCCAGCCCTGGGCTTTCTTACCCTGGTCATTATAATAGTACCAGGTCTTTTCACTAATGGACTGATACCAGCCGTTTTTCTTCTTCTTTGAGCTTGAGCCTGTACCGGAATCTCCGCCGGAGGATAATACTTTATTGCCATATGCGTCAAACGCTACTCCGTTTACCGTAGTATTACGAGCCATGGAACCGTCAGCCGTTACATAGAAATTACCAATCCACGTATTTTTAGCCATTCTACCATCGTACTTTAAATAGTACCATTGGCGGTCTGCATAAACCCACCCGGTTTTCATGATGCCCTGTTTATCAAAATAGTACCAATTTCCTTTTATCTTCTTAAAGCCAGTTGCATAGCCAAGTGTAGAATTCGTTGTGTACTGTCGTCCCTGATCCGTCACTTTCCAGGCCGCCTGAACATCAGGTGCAGGCATAGAAGCAGTTAATATACCTACCAGGGAAAGCACGACAAGAATTTTTTTCTTCATCACTATACTCCTTTGATATTTTCATTTTCTATTTTCACTCTTTTAATTATTGCGAGTATGTGTAAATACTTTACAAAAATATTACACTTCATTTAAAATAGTAGCCCATCTGGAAGGAAATGTCAACATTTATTCATAAAAAAGCAAAAGAAAAGTCCATATCTATGGATGTTGCACAGATATGGACACCAGATTTTGTATGCTATGACGAAGTAATTTTTGTCATATTTAGAGCTATTTGGAATGCATACGTTTTATAACTTTCAGTCTTGTAAATTCTTCACGTTCTTTTTCTTCCAATGCATTTTGAATACTCTTTGTGAGGTCTGTATAAGTAGGGATTGTAATGTTTTTCAAAGCATTGGCACGTTTTTGAGTTTTCTTGATATTGGTTGCAAGCCGGTATGCTGAATTCTCGATCATGGAAAGTCTGATCGTCAGTTCCTTTACTTTCTCGAAGGAAACCTTTGCCTCATCCAGTGACCGTTTCGTCGTATAATAGGCGTATGTCGGTTCATTTACAATAGGATCTGATTCCACAAGCGGAATTTCAGTTCCCATAACGCTACGCGTTTTTATACGAATGGAATTCTCAACCGGTACGGAGAATGAAATCTCCTGTACGTAGTTGATACCGTGCTCTATATTTGCTCTTTGGAGAGCAGCATAGGCGGTACGGAATGTTTCATCAATCTGTGATTGAATATCCTGCGCCTGGTCAATCAGCCCCATAATCTCTTTGATCAGGATATTTCTCTTCTTATCCATCAGATCGAAGCCCTGTTTTGCAAGAGCCAGAGAGTTTTTGGCTAATATTAAGTTACCCTTCGTAGGAAATGTATTTGGATTCATTAAATCACCTCTGACTCGGCAGGTTTGTAGTATTTATCAAGAACCTTAGTATCGATACGGTCAAGTTCTTCTCTAGGAAGCATTCCAAGAAGTTCCCAGCCTTTTTCCAGAGTATCGATGATGGAACGGTTTTCGTTTTCGCCCTGGCCAACAAATTCCTGTTCAAAAGCTTTACCAAATTTCAAATAGATTTTATCCAGAGGAGAGAGTTCATCTTCACCGATAACGCTTGCCAGTGCTCTGGCATCTCCAACCTTTGCGTAGCAGGAGAAAAGCTGGTTGGCAACGTCCTGATGATCTTCTCTGGTATATCCGGCTCCGATACCATCCTTCATCAGACGGGAAAGGGATGGGAGCACGTTAATTGGCGGATAAATTGCCTGACCATGTAATTCACGGTCCAATACGATCTGTCCTTCGGTGATATATCCCGTAAGGTCAGGAATCGGATGTGTAATATCATCATTTGGCATGGTCAGAATCGGAATCTGGGTTACAGAACCGCTGATGCCCTGTACAATTCCGGCTCTTTCATAAATAGTAGCCAGTTCACTGTATAAGTAACCAGGGAACCCTTTTCTACTGGGGATTTCACCCTTTGATGAGGAAACCTCACGCATTGCTTCTGCAAAGGAGGTCATATCCGTTAAAATAACCAGGATATGCATGCCTTTTTCAAAAGCCAGATATTCCGCAGCAGTAAGTGCTACCTTCGGTGTGATCAGTCGTTCTACAACCGGGTCGTTAGCCAGGTTTAGGTACATTACAACGTGGTCGGAAACGCCGCTTTCCTCAAAGGTTTTGCGGAAGAACTCGGCTACGTCATATTTAACACCCATAGCGGCAAAGACGATTGCGAATTTTTCATCTGAGTTATCACCCAGAGAAGCCTGCTTTACGATCTGTGCTGCAAGTCTGTCATGAGGCAGACCGTTACCGGAGAAGATGGGAAGCTTCTGTCCACGGATCAGTGTGGTCAGCCCGTCGATTGCAGAAACACCGGTACGGATATAGTTACGTGGGTATTCACGGGTTACCGGGTTAAGGGGCAGACCGTTTACATTTAATTTTACTTCACCGGTAATTTCACCCAGGTCGTCAATAGGCTGGCCGATACCGTTAAAAGTACGTCCCAGGATTTCCGGAGATAATGCGATCTCCATCGGATGTCCGGTTAATTTTGTGTGGGTATTTTTCAGGGACATGTTCTCATTTCCTTCAAATACCTGAATGATTGCTTTGTCTTCATATAGCTCTACGATACGGCCCAGCTTCTTTTCAGTTCCTTCTACCGTAATCTCTACGATTTCTTCGAAAGAAGCATTCTGGACTCCTTCTAATACAATAAGGGGGCCGTTGATCTGACTAAGTCCTAAATATTCAATTGACATGATTAACCCTCCTATGCATTTTTAGCTAAAACTTCATTGTAGAATTCGTCGATTTCTCTTGTGTAATCGTCGAATTTTTCCAATTGATCGTTTGGAACATCATATTTAATAGAAACAATTTTATCGAAAATGCTGCTTTCTTTTAAGATGGACATTGGCATACCCATAGTAACCAGGGCTTTTGCTTTTCTATTCAGGTAAAGAATAATTCCCATCATTTTGAACTGTTTGGTCATCGGAACACAGGTATCATCTTTGTGGAATGCATTTTGCTGTAAGAAACCAAGACGGATTACCCTTGCGATTTCCAGGGTAAGCTTCTGGTCATCCGGCAGTACATCACCGCCGATCAGCTTAACGATTTCCATTAAACTGCTTTCCTGGTTCAGAATAGCCATGATCTGATTTCGGTAATCCACAAAGTTCGGATCTACATTGTCTTTGTACCATGGACCCAGGTCTGTTAAATATTCACTGTAGCTGGTAAGCCACTGGATAGCGGGGAAATGTCTTGCATAGGCAAGGGATTTATCAAGTCCCCAGAAACATCTTACGAAACGTTTGGTATTTTGTGTAACTGGTTCGGAGAAATCACCACCCTGAGGAGATACAGCTCCGATGATAGATACGCTTCCTTCTGTTCCATTTAAGTTCTGCATAAGTCCGGCTCTTTCATAGAAAGCAGATAATCTGGATGCCAGATATGCCGGGAAACCTTCCTCAGCAGGCATTTCTTCCAGACGTCCGGATAATTCACGAAGAGCTTCTGCCCAGCGGGAAGTGGAATCAGCCATGATGGCAACATCATAACCCATATCACGATAATACTCAGCCAGTGTAATGCCGGTGTATATAGAAGCTTCACGGGCAGCAACAGGCATGTTGGATGTATTGGCAATCAGAGTCGTTCTGTCCATCAATGGATTGCCGCTTCTGGGGTCAACCAGTTCGGAGAATTCTTCCAGAACCTGTGTCATCTCGTTTCCACGTTCACCGCAGCCGATGTAGATGATAATGTCGGCGTTGGACCATTTTGCAATCTGATGCTGTGTCATGGTTTTACCGGTTCCGAAACCTCCGGGAACTGCAGCGGTACCGCCTTTTGCGATTGGGAACATGGAATCAATGATACGCTGTCCTGTAATCAGCGGCTTGCTTGCTGCGTAACGTTTTTCAGTAGGTCTGGGAACACGAATCGGCCATTTCTGCGCTAAGGTTAATTTTCTTTCTGTGCCATCAGGCAGCTGGATGGTAACAATTGGGTCATTAATGGTATATTGTCCGTCATTCGCAACGTCTAAAATGGTACCTTTCATATTTGGAGGAACCATTGCTTTGTGTGTGATAGCAGGAGTTTCCGGTACTTCAGCGATAATAGTACCGCCGCAGACGGTATCGCCCGGTTTTACTGTGATATGTACGTCCCACAGCTTGGAAGTATCCAGAGAGTCAACACTTACACCACGGTTAATATATTTACCGGAGTTTTTCGCGATCTCACTAAGAGGACGTTCAATACCATCAAAAATATTATTTAAGATACCTGGTGCCAGTGTTACGGAGATAGCATCGCCGGTAGCGATTACTTCTTCCCCCGGTTTCATGCCGGTTGTTTCTTCGTATACCTGCACGGTGGTGGTATCTGTTGTTAAGCTGATGACCTCACCAACTAATTTTTCCTTACCAACATAAACCATCTCAGCCATTTTAAAGCCGGTGTTGCCTTTTAAGTAGACAACAGGTCCGTTGATACCATAGATAATGCCTGTTCTAGTCATGGGTCATACCTCCGTCAAATGTAAATTCTGCCTTTGCCTCTTCTAATTTTGTTGCAAAGGAATTATCAATTAAAATATGCCGGTCGGCAAGAACTGCTCTTGTGCCGCCCATAAACGAATATTCGGATAAGGATACCTGTTCATTCGTTGCGGCGCCCAGACTTAACTGCTTGGAAGAATCGGCAGGGTCAATATAAATGATAACGCTTCCATCTCCAGCCAGTTCTTTTATTTCATGAATCTGATTAACTAATAATTTGTCGTAGGCAGGAGAAGACATATAATCTTCCAGCATTGCCTTAACTTCTACAAAAAGCTTTTCTTTTAACTCATTATGCTTTTTGGTTATTTCTCTTTTTATCTGAAGCTGTTCCTTTGAAAGAGCCATATTGTTTGCTCGTTTTAAGCTTTCTGTCTCAGTTTTTATCTGAAGGGCAGCCTGCCGTTTTTTAGCAGTTACGTGCTCAGTTTTGATTTTTTCAAGAGCAGTTTTATGTTCTGATATAATCTGAGTTGCCTGTTCTCTGGCATTTTCTAAGGAAGATTCTTCGAAATGTTTTAATTTTTCTTCGGTTGTCAAAATCTTCACCCTCTTTACAATTTTATTCCAATTGCTTCATTTACGTAAGAAGTGATAAAGTCCGGCTTACGTCCCGTACCATGCCTATCCGGTATTTCAATGATAAGTGGAAGTCTTCGGTTTAACTTTACATCGTCAATTATTTCCGGGAATTCTCTGCCGAATTTCTCGGTCAGCAGGATGATGCCAATTTCTTTATTGGCAACCGTGCGTTCCAGGGCTTCCCTTAATTCAGGTTTCTCATGAACTACGCATCCTTCCACTCCTGCTAGTCTCATACCGGTATAAGTATCTACATTATCACTGATTAAATACATCTTCATAAAATTATAATTTACCTAAGATCATGAAGGAAATGATCAGACCATAGAGGCACACACCTTCTGCAAGACCTACGAAGATAAGTGATTTACCAAGGATACTCTGGTCTTCACTGATTGCACCAAGGGCAGCACTAGCAGCACTAGCAACGGCAATACCACCACCGATACAGGATAATCCGGTTACTAAAGCAGCAGCCAGGTAACCAAGTCCTACGGATAAGCCTGGAAGAGCTTCACCTGTAGCTTCTGCAGCCATAGCAGTTGATCCGTCTCCGCCGAATGCCAGGATAGCACCGAGAACCATAGTTCCAAAGAAGAAGAAGCAGTTGATGCCCAAAGAAGTTTTATATCTGCCTTTATTTCTCTCTCCAATTAAAAATGCTCCAAAAGGTACGATGATGCTGATAACCAATGCGATTACTAATACGATTGATGTTAATGTTGTCATTATATTATCCTCCTAAAATAAAAAATGTTTTTATATTCAAAAAACTGCTTTAGCAATTTTTGATTTAATTTTGATTGGCGTCTTTCTTAGGCGGCCTTATCTTTTTTTGAAAATGGTTTGAATTCACGTCCGGTGCCCTTGTAGAAACGGCTGAACATTTCATAATATTCAAGACGCAGTACCTGGATACCAACGATCAAACCTTCCATACCGCAAACGATCAGGTTACCGAGAATGATAACCAGCCAGTTGGGGGAACCGCCGTTTTCTGCGCCGGCAAGCATAAGTACAACTTCCATCATAGCTCCGTGGCTGACGGCAAATGCGCCGATACGGACGAAGGAAAGTGTATTTGAGAAGTAGCTTAAAAGCACTTCAAACATTTCAAATATGGTTTGAACAATAAACATTCCTTTTTCTTTTGGCAAAAAGTCAGCCTTTTTCTCTACCAGTTTGGAGAGAGGCTCTTTTAAAGCAATCAGAATTAGCGGAATGACAAACATAACGACTAATACGATACCTGCCGGTAAGGTGTTTCCTGTCATGAAAAGCACGATGACTGCAACGATTGCCCCGTAGAATACCAGCCCTGCAAGGCCGTTTGTATCAAACCAGGTGTTTTCAGCATCTTTTGCTTTAATACCATTAATAATATGAAAGATCATTGTTACGATAATCAGGAACATACCAAAAGCAATTGCCACGATAAATACCGTATTTAAATTGCCGATAAAAGGTATCGTCGACATGTGGTTTACCGGACGGAGCCATATGGGTTCAAGAACATCTTCAAACCCGAATAAACTGCCGAACAGGAACCCGAATATCGTAGAAAAAAATCCGGCACAGCTGATGATCGCTGCCAGATCCAGTTTTTTGAAGCGGTACAATAAAAATCCGCCGATTAAAAGCAATAATCCCTGGCCTACATCTCCGAACATGGCGCCAAAGATAAAGGCGTAGGTGAGGCCTACGAATATCGTAGGGTCAATTTCGTTATAAGCCGGCAGCCCATACATGCGTACAAACATTTCAAATGGCCGGAACAACTTGGGATTCTTCAATTTGGTAGGGGGAGAATTCACAATATTGTTATTATCATCCTCTACAATGCAGTATAGATTTTCATCCTCCGAGATATCCTGCTGGAAAGATCTTGCATCTTCCTCAGACATCCATCCACATAAGATGTAGAATATCTGTTTTGATTCCTTGGTGCAGGCTGCAAGCTTGCGGACATCAAAGTTGGTGGACAATGCCTGTAACTTCGCCTGAGCAAGAAGCAGCAGTTCCTTGTGTTCGGTAAGGGCACGGCTGATGGATTCATTACAGGCGGCAATTTCGCTGCTATACTTATCAATATCTGCTTTCAGGTCGTCATATGCCTCTTTTGGCGTTCCGGCATATTCATCCGGGAGATAAATACGTTCGAAATGCATGGAAGAGTACACCGCATCTATTTTGGATGCCTGGGAGGCAGGTACAAAGTAGACGCCCCACACATAATCTTCATCTGTGTGGCATTTGTAGAATACGGTATCGAAATCATCGTAGACATATCTCTCTAATTTCGTATAGTAATCATGAGCGATTTTACCAAAGCGGTACTTGATAAATTTAAATTCCAATACGGCATGTATGTTGTACTGAAATTCTAAGAATGGCTCGATTTTCTGAATGGAAGCTCGTAAGGATTCCCTTTTGGCATCCAGTTCATTTCGCTTCGTCCGGATATCACCGATTTTGGTATCCAGCTCATTCACAACATCCAGTGCCTTTTCCAGCGTGATATGTTTGGTTGTAGTAAAATGCGGATCTTTTACAAGCTCAGCATATTCATTTGCTTTCAGGAGCCATTCACGATATGGATTAATTTCCATAAATGGCCTTAAATGTTCAACCGTTTTTAAATCAGATAAGGCGTTCTCCAAATGAATTTCATATTTGGACAAGTATTCGTTTACCACGCGGTCAATATCCGCCTTGGGACCCGTAATACTTAAAAATTTCATTTTGACAATCACAAGTTACACCTCCTCTGCTTTAAAGAATATAGTCTAGTGTCTCGTTTGGATCGATGCCGTAACGGACACACTCTAAAGCCGTTGTAAGTTTGTCAATTTCATGCTCTTTCTCATAGAGATAGGAGATGATGGTTGCTACTGAATATGGGTCTTTTTCAGCGTTTCCCCTCTGAACCTTCATACGTATTTTATTGTACATGGGTTCAATTGTTTTTACGCCATAGCCTTCATAATGCTTTCCATAATAAGTCTTCTTAAGAGCGGTATCGAATTCATCCATTGTGGGTGCTTCTACCAGTTCATGGATATCTGCCTTTTTCAGTTTATACTGAACAGGGATCAGTAATGCATAAATCTGAGGACCTGACATGTTATAGTATTTCTTAGAACGGAAAATCCATTCTATATTAAGTAAGTCCATCTTGGTACCATAGGCTGCGGTTACACTTTTTAAGGCATCCTTTTTCAAAAGTTTGTCTTTCTCTTTCCAGAACTTCTTAAAATAGAACAAATCCAATGCCATGCCGTAATCCCAAAGTGTGGGGTTGGGAACATTGGACAGCCTGTTCAGACAATCATAGAACATGCTTCCTTTTAAATTTGTAACCAGATCTTCCAGGGTGGTACAGTTTGATAATTTGGTGATGTCAATGTCAGAGTGCTTTTCGAAGAAATCTTTGAAAATCGTTAAATCCAGTTCCAGGCCACGGCGGTCGAATACCATTCTCAGACAACTCTTCAATATAGCGACTTCATATCGCTTGAAGTACATATCCAGGAATTTACGCTGATACACGGTGGCAAAACGGTAGATTTTCTGGAAATCCACATATACGGCATTCTGCAGTGTTTTTTCAATGTCGTTACGATGCAGAGACGCTTCATCCGCGTGCGCAAACAAATCGTGATAACCGGGATGCTTCTTTATAAAGCTAAGGGCATCGGTGACAGTTGCCATAGAAGCCAGTTCACGGTAGTTATCCTCTGTAAACAGACGGCTTCTGATTGCACGTATTTTGGTGGTGGTCCCGCTGTAAGCTAACAGGTTTCCCATATGATTACCCCTCTACTAGTTTTTTTAATACCTCGGCAGCTAACTTTTTGTGATTTACATTATAATCAGCTTCCAGATTCGTTACCAAACGCTGAGTCTCAGTCTTTAACTTGGCAAGGTCTTTTTCCATTTCCTTTTGAAGATCTGCTTGCAGCTGCTTGAGCTTTTGTTCGGTATCTGCATCTACTTCGGCATCATATTTCTGTAATTCATCATGCAGCTCATCGTCCAGCTCTTTTTTCTGAGCGTTTGCTTCATCGATAATCCTGACAGATGCTGCCTCGATTTCAGATAATCGGTTCACAACCATATCCATAATTCATGCCCTCCTATCTATTCATTATTCATTATATAATCATACACCATTTTCAAAAAAAATCTATAATAAAATTACCAAAATTAAAAAAAATATAATTTATTTTTTGTATATTATTAAGTTTTGTGTTACAATCATTCTTGGCTATACAGTAAAAGTGCTTCTTAGAAGGCTTGACAACTGTGAAATGTTTACAAAAGACTATTTTGAAAACTACAGAAAAAAATAATAATGTAAGGAGAAGCATGAATTTCATGCAGAGAAATTATGAGATTGAGAAATATTCCCAGAGCAGATGAAATTATAGCAAAAAGCAGTTATGTAATCCAAGATGGTAAAACGGTGAGAGGCGCATGGAAACAAGCATTTGGCAATGATCACCCAATTCATATAGAAGTTGGAATGGGGAAGGGGAGGTTTATTACCCAGTTGGCATTCGATCATCCTGAAATAAATTATGTGGGAATCGAAAGGTATTCCAGTGTTCTTCTCAGGGCATTAGAAAAAAGAGAAACTATGACTGAACTTCAGAATTTATTTTTCATGTGTATAGATGCCAGAGAACTGCCGGAAATCTTTGGGGAAAATGAAGTGGAACGCATCTACTTGAATTTCTCGGATCCCTGGCCAAAGGATCGGCATGCAAAGAGGAGACTCCCTTCCAGAGAGTTTTTGAGCCGATATGACAAAATTCTGGTGCCGGAGGGAACCGTGGAATTTAAAACAGACAACAGAGGGCTGTTTGATTTTGCATTGGAGGAAGTGGAACCTGCAGGATGGAACCTGGATGCATGTACGTTTGATCTGCATCATGATGCAGTATTGTCAGAGGGGAACGTCATGACAGAATATGAAGAAAAGTTCTCGGCACTTGGTAACCCCATTCATAAGATGATCGTATCCAGAGTGAAGAATAAACCTGCACAGGATTAATGGACGGGAATATACTATAGTAAATGCTTATGATGGGTGAGAAGGCATGATCAAGAATAAAAGCCTGAAACAAAAAGTGGAAAGATTCTTCAATGATAAAACAACAATGGACCGCCAGCTGCTGGCAATTAAAAAGTCTGTTGATGAGGTGAGCAGTAAATTAAAGGGTGAGGATAAAAAGAAGGGGTAATCTGCCGTATGGCGGATTACTCCTTCTTTTATCCTCGTATGCTTATCATAATCTTTATTCAATATTAAAATCGTGGCTGTTCCTAAAGTTCCTTTTTTCAAGGCGGTACTGCAGAAAACGGTTCAGAAGATACCGTAATACAGCGATGACAGGAACGCCCAGGAACATACCCAGAACACCTGCAATACTTCCGCCTATGGTTATGGCAAAGATAATCCACAGTGGTTTCAGACCAGTCGAATCTCCAAGTATCTTGGGACCCAGAATCAAACCGTCAAACTGCTGCAGTACCAGGATCAGGATAGCGAAGATCAGGGCTTTAATCGGACTTACCAATAACATGATCAACACACCCGGCACGGCTCCGATAAATGGTCCGAAATAAGGAATCATGTTGGTCACGCCTACAATGGCACTGATCAGAACCGCGTAGGGCAGCTGGCAAAGGCTCATGATAACGAAGCAGAGCAGACCAATGATCAGAGAGTCTATCGCCTTACCAATAATAAAACTGCTGAACAGCTGGTTACAGGTTTTCAGCGTATCAATGGTTGAACTGATATGCTTAACCGGAACAAATGCGTAGATAATTCCCTTTATGGAATTCAACAGCGGTTTCTTGTCTGAAAGCATATAAATCGATACGATAATCGCGATAACCACATTTAAAATCCATTGTAAAATAGAAACGGATACGGTATAAAGCGCCGGAACAAGATTAGTGGCAAAATCTTTTAAATAGGTAATGAAATTTGGAATGGCATCATTGATCGCTTTTCTGATTACCTCCACATCCAGGTTCGGGAAATGTTCCTCCAGGTTATCAAAGAAGTGGTACACATTATCAACCGTTGTGGGAACGTAATTTACTAATTCTGTAATACTTTCTACGATCTGGGGTACTACAAAAAGCAGCGTGACAATTATCAGTCCCAGAAGCAGAATGTATGTAGTAGCAATGGATAAACCCTTGCATACCGACTTGTTGCTGATCCTGCAGATCTTGTGGTAGAACTCATATACCTTTTTCACAGCCGGATTCAAAATGAATGCAATTAATGCTCCGACGAAAAACGGCATCAGAATGTTTGTGACATCCTTTAGAAATTTTAACGTACCGTCCAGTGAAACAAAGATCTTGACGATAATGGCACCAAAAAATATAACCGCAATTGCGTAAACACATATGGTGAAATAGCGGTTACTGGCATGAAACTTTCTGTTCGGGTTTTCCGGATCGTAAGGTTCATGGGGTGCAGTACAATTACATTCGTTTTTCGTTGAGGTACTATTTCGGTTTCCCGGTTCCGACTGTTGTGTTTGGTCACTTTGCTGTGATTCATCTGCTATAAAATCATGCAAACCAGCATCTGATTCCGCATCCTGATCCGCCGAAGCGGCAATATCATCGGTGTTCTTTCTGTGCTTCCTTCTTAGCAGTGTATGTTTGTTATATTCTTGTGAAGCCTGCTGATGCTTTGTTGACTTTTCATTGTCCATATTACCTGTGCACCTCAAATTTCTTTAATAATTTCTATAAAAAAAATTGTCGCTTTACGCGTATTTTTCCCTAGTTTATATTCATTATAAATGGTTTGCAGTAATCATTCAAGGGAATACAAAAAAATATTTCTTATATTTTTATAAAAAAATACTTGCAATTCTGGAAATTATATAATATAATATCCCTTGCGTTGAGGAATTACCTCAGCATAAACAAAATATCGACAAGCGCTTTTAGCTCAGCTGGTAGAGCACCTGACTCTTAATCAGGGTGTCCAGGGTTCGAGCCCCTGAAGGCGCACTAAACACTAGCTTTTTGGACGTATGAGCCTTGGGGCTGGTGTTTTTTATTGCCTGAAATGAAAGAGATCAGAGGGAAAGCATTTCCCTCAGTCCATTAATAACGGGGTGATTAGCCGGCAGCCATTCCACGGTATCCAGATGATCTTTATCCAGCCATTTTGCACCATTATGCTCCAGGAGCGTAATGGTGCCTTTTTTTATACTGCATAGATAGCAGTGCATAGTCAGATGAAAATCAGGATAGTCGTATTCTGTTGTCATAAACAGTTTTTCAGGAATTACTTCCACGGCTAATTCCTCCTGTAGTTCCCGGATCAGTGCTTCTTCGGTGGTTTCGCCGGACTCAATTTTCCCGCCGGGAAACTCCCAGAGATTTATAAACTGCCCGTAACCTCTGCGGGTAGTCAGGATTTTGTGATCCTTCATTATAATAGCAGTTGCGATTTCAACCTGTTTCATAAGCACCTCCGGAAATTATTATTTTTAATTATAGCATGAGTTTTTCGGGGATGCAATGAATGCCGCACTTACAACCGCAAGTACGATAACGGAAATAAAGAGCAATACGCAGCATAACATTTTCCATCAAGTGAATATGGCGAAAAAGGTCACTTTATGGTATAGTGAAAGAAAACAGATGAAAAGGAGACTGCCATGCAAAAAGTATTAATGATGATTTTAAAAGACTGCCCGCATTGCCATAAGGCACTGGCACTTATGGAGGAACTGAAAACAGAGCATCCGGAGTATGGTAAGGCAGAGGTCAGAATCGCAGATGAATCAGTGGAAACAGAGCTTGCAGAATCTCTGGATTACTGGTATGTTCCCACCTTTTATGTGGGGGATAAAAAGGTGCATGAAGGAGTTCCAACCAAAGAAAAGGTGGAAAAAGTATTTAAAGAAGCGTTGACGGGGTTATAATGAAAAAAATACAGGTAAATAAAATATTAGATAAACTGGATGATATGTATGGAGTGGATAAGGATGGATTTCTTCACAGAGAGCCCTGGCAGCTGCTTCTGGCGATTATGATGAGCGCCCAGAGTACCGATGCCCAGGTAGATTTGGTACTTCCGGCACTTTATGACAGATATCAGAAAGTGGAAGAGATGGCCGAGGCTGAGATTGAGGAGCTGGAAGGAATGATTAAGACCATCGGGCTTTACCACAGTAAGGCTAAAAATATGAAAAAATGCTGTCAGCAGCTGGTGGCAGAGTACAACGGACAGGTTCCGGATAACCGTGAGGATTTAATGAAGCTGGCAGGGGTAGGAAGAAAGACCGCCAATCTTTTTATGTCAGATGCATATGGTGTCCCTGAGATCACGGTGGATACCCATGTGAACCGGATATCGAACAAACTTGGCTGGGCGCATCATTCGGATCCGCTGAAAGTGGAACTGGAATTACAGGAAGTGCTGCCAAAGGATCACTGGATCAGGATCAATATACAGCTTATCCGTCACGGGCGTGCGGTATGCAAAGCCAGGAAGCCTATGTGTGGGAATTGTGCACTATCGGAATGGTGTGAATTTCAACTGGCTGAAAATCAATTAATCAAAAGTAATGAATCAAAAGCAGTGTAATAAAAGTAAGAGGTGTAAGGATGAAAATTATCGCAATACAGGATATCATAGACTGCAATCAAATGCTGAAAGAAAAGGAATTGGCATTTAAATTACATATAAGGGACGCCTGCGGCAAACAGTCCTTTTGGATAGAACCCCTTGGAAATGAAAGCGGGGAACTGCAGTATAAGGATATGTATCAGGCTTTGGATGCTTTTTTCGGGGAAAGAGGATGTAAGATATCATATAGTGAAGACAAGATTAATTTTTGGGTGGGCTGAAGAATGTTTTTGCATTTTTCTGTCATCTTTGGTATTATGGATGAGGTAAATTGTTAGTTGTTATGAGATAGGAGTATGTATAATGATAAAAATGGCTTTGATAGATGATGAACAATCTGTTCTTGAATGGCTTGAGAAGTCATTGCCCTGGGAACAGTGTGGAGTCAATCTTGTTGGAACAGCAGAAAATGGAAAACAAGGCCTGGATATCATCCAAAAAGAAATGCCGGATATTGTAATTACCAGCATAGACATGCCCATAATGGATGGACTGGAAATGATGGAAAAAGCGGTCGGTATGGGAATAGATACGAAGTTTATTGTTTTAAGCGGATATAATGAATTTGAGAATGCCCAGGAAGCGATCCGGTATGGAGTAAAGGAATATCTTCCAAAGCCGGTAACGGAAGAGCAGATACTGGAAGCTGTGAAACGGGTATCCTGCCGGATTGAAGAGAGCAAACGACGTATGGAATGGGTAAAGGAAATGTGCCAGGAACCGCACCAGGATCAGGATATGCTGACCATCGGGCTTTTTCAGCAGCTGATTATGCAGATCCCTGTCCAGGATGAAGTCATACAGGATTACCGGAAGCTGACGGGGCATGGCGAGCGCACCAAATACCAGGTGATTTTAATTCGGGTAGAGGAGCAGGAGGCCCTGTCAGATCCCATTGTTCGTATGATAGAAGAGTGTTTTCGAAAATATCATTTCGATGCGGCTGCGGTGAATTATCTGCCCGGGGAAATTATGCTGGTGATCAGTTATCTTGCAGATAACCTTTTGTATATTATCTTAAATGAAAATATGAAAAAAGTGACAAAGATGGTTTCAGACCGTCTAGAGAAGGAGTTCCAGCTGTCCTGTACCATTGGTATCAGTGAGATACAAAAAGGACTGGAAAGTGTATATGGCTGCGCAAACCAGGCAAAGAATGCATTGGTTTTTACAACTTTAGAAGAAAATCACAATATAGTGTCGATCAGTAATCTGATGTTTGAGGATGAACAATACCATTCACCTATAAAACGGGAACGCCAGCTTCTGAATGCCCTGAAATCCGGGGATGCAGACGAAGCGGAAAACGTATTGGATTTGATCTATGAGGAATTTTCCGAACAAAAGAAAAATTCATTGTCCATAAATAAAAAGATATGTACCGAATTAATTGTGGTATGTATCAAGGGGATTTATCCACTTGGCATGTGCCTGAACGAGCTGTTCCAGACAGAAGATGATCCGATCTATCTGATACACGATCAGAAAAGCATTACGGATGTTAAGAAAATCGTGTACCGGGCAGTACGGCAGATGGCGGAGTGTATTGGAGACAAAAAATGTGAAGTACCGGAAAATGATGCCGGAAATAAATAGCACAGTAAATATAGAAGCACCGTACCTTTCATGAAAGATGGAAGATACGGTGTTTTTTAATGTTTTTACATTTATGTTTCTTTTTTTGATGAAAAAGTTAATTATCTTGATAAGTTCGTTCTTTGAAAATGATAAGATACAGGCAAGTTAAAATATTTCAGGAAAAGGAGGACGGACTGTGGCAAGTACGGTGGAATTTAAAAACATTATAAAAGAATTTCCCGGTGTCAGAGCACTTGACAATATAAGCTTTCGGGCAAACGGCGGAGAAGTAGTGGCGCTTGTGGGAGAAAACGGAGCGGGAAAAAGTACGCTGCTTAAGGTGCTGAATGGTGATTACCAGCCTGACGGAGGAGAATATTTAATTGATGGGGCGGCACGGCATTTTAAGACACCTCAGGAGGCAATCGCAGCAGGGGTAGGGATTATCTATCAGGAAAGGCAGATTATTCCTTATCTGACGGTTGCGGAGAATATTTTTATGGAGGATATTCCGGGAAAAAAAGGAGGCTGGGTAGATTTCAAACAACTTTACCATGATGCGGCACAGATCATTGATGAATTTAAACTGCCGATCAAACCATCTGACCGGGTTAAAGATCTGTCGGTAGCCTATCAGCAGATGGTAGAGATCATGAAATCATACCGCAGGAATCCCAAGATTCTGGCTTTTGATGAACCTACCGCCAGCCTGTCAGATGCAGAAATTGATACCCTGTTCCATATCATTGATAAACTGAGAAAAAAAGGCATTATTATTCTGTATGTCTCCCACCGGATGAAGGAAATCTTTCAGATAACGGATAAGCTGATTATTATGAAGGACGGCAAATACGTGGACACCTTAAATACGAAGGAAACCACAGAGAAAGAAATCGTCCGGCTTATGGTGGGAAGGAATCTGGGTGATATCTTTACGGATCTGGAGCGGAACCAAAATGTAGGCGGGGTGATGTTAAAAGCGGAGCATCTGACGAATGATTATATTAAGGATGTTAGTTTCCAGGTAAGGAAAGGAGAAATTCTTGGATTTGCCGGGCTGGTAGGTGCAGGCAGAACGGAGACTATGCGGGCAGTCTTTGGAGCAGATGCCATACATAGCGGTTCAATTTGGCTGGATGGAGAAAATATAGAGCCAAAAGCACCGGAAGATGCGATTGCAAAAGGGATAGCGCTGTGCCCGGAAGACAGAAAAGACCAGGGGATTATTGGAGAGCGCAGCATTGAGGACAACATCAGCGTTGCAATATTAAACAGAATCAGCAGGTTCGGCTTCATTGACGGTAAAAAGGAAAAACAGATTGCCAGAGACGGAGTACGGGAGTTCAATGTGAAAACCCATTCCATAGATAAGAAGATAAAGGAACTGTCCGGAGGCAATCAGCAAAAGGTGATCCTGGCAAGATGGCTTGCAGCAAATCCTAAGGTACTGATCTTAGACGAACCTACCAAGGGGATTGATGTGGGTTCCAAATCTGAAATATATAAGATGACCTGTGATCTGGCGAAGAAAGGAATTGCCGTAATTGTAGTCTCTTCCGAGCTGCCGGAAGTGCTTGGACTTTGCGACCGGATCATCGTGATGTGCCAGGGACACATTACAGGAGAAGTAATGCGGGAAGAAGCTACAGATGAAATGGTTTTGAGTCTGGCTATGAAAGATATGTTAGGAGGGAATGACAGTGAATCAGGCAGTAAATAAAAAAGAAAGTAGATCAGGAAATACAACAGGAAGTATCAAAGCTGAACCGGTGCCGGCAAAGTCAGTGCCGATGGATATGTTAAAAAAAGCAGTTCAATCGGAAAAATCAGGATTGATTCTTGCCTTGGTTATCATGATTATCGTTTTTTCAATTCTTACCGGAAATAAATACTTTTCCACAGACAATATCATTAATATATTTATCTCGTCTTCTATTGTAGGACTTGTTACAATAGGAGAAGGATATCTGCTGATCGGAGGCCAGGTGGATTTATCCCCGGGTTCGGTGGCAGCATTTTCAGGAGTGCTGGTTTCCCTGCTTCTTTCGGCGGGAATCAGTATGTGGCTGGCATTACCCATTGTAATCATTGCAGGAATGGTGATTGGAATGGTCAACGCAACGCTTGTAAATAAGTTAAAACTGGAGCCGTTTATTGCTACGCTGGCATCTATGTCTATCTTCAGGGGGCTTGCACATATTATCTGCGGTGGTAAAGCAGTATTTATCACGGACAGCCATTTTCTAAAACTGGGTGTAGGCAGGGTTGCAGGAATACCCATTCCGGTAATTATATTCCTGGCGCTGTTCATACTGTTTGGCGTAGTACTTGCCAGAACGAAGTTTGGGCGCAGTGTTTATATGGTGGGCGGTAATGCTGCAGCTTCCAGACTGGCGGGAATCAATGCAACGAAGGTGAAAATGAAACTGTATATGCTAACATCTGCACTGGCAGCACTTGGCGGATGTATTCTGGCATCCCGTATGAGTTCCGGACAGCCTACGGCAAGTGAAGGATTGGAGTTTGATGCGGTTACGGCTGCAGTACTGGGCGGTATTACTATGAGCGGCGGCATCGGAGGTCTGGGCGGGGCTTTAATCGGACTTTTGATAATGCAGGGCTTCAATAACGGACTGCTGATGCTAAATGTACAGTCCTTCTGGCAGATCGTAGCACGCGGGCTGCTGCTGGTAGCGGCACTTTCGTTTGACTTTGTGAGAAATAAAAAGAGGAAATGACAGCCTTAATTGCAGAATGAAGTGACAGACTAAAATAACAGAATGTAGTTAAAGAAAAGAATAGTATAAAAGAAAATGGAGGTAGTTGAAATGAAAAGAAAATGTATTGGTGCTTTACTGGCAATGGCAATGACAGTATCCTTACTAGCAGGCTGCAGCTCCGAAAAGGCAGGTGCGAAAGCAGAGACAAAGACAGAGACAAAAGCAAATGGAGCGGCAGAGGGAAACACAGGCAATGCAGCAGATTCAACAGAGGCAGGATCAGCAGACAACACGGGAGATGATACTGCATCAGGGGAGGCACCGGTGATGGGATATATCTGCAAAGACCTTTCCCAGCAGTGGTTTATTCAGGTGACGGATGAATTGCAGAAACAGGCAAAAGAATTAGGGGCAAAAGAAGTTCTGCTCGCCGATACTTCTATGAATCCTGAGAAATATCTGACCGCAGTGGACAATATGATTGCCCAGAAAGTGGATGTATTAATTGTATGTCCACCAGACCAGAAATTAAGCCAGGCAACAGTAGACCGCTGCAAAGAAGCAGGAATTAAATTATTCGCAGATGCAGATGGATTAATTGATGAAGACGGCAAACATATTGCGCCGGCACTGGAGTTAGATGCATATACCGTTGGCAGGAGCCAGGGTGAATGGATGGGACAGTATGTGATTGACAATAAACTGGAAGAAGATCCGGACACCGCTTATCTCTGCCTGACTATGGAAACCGTATCTTCCTGTAAACCACGTTCCGACGGAGCGGAAGACGCATTTAAGGAAAAAGCAGGAAAATTTGCAGCGGATAAAATCATCAAGGCAGATTATGACGGAACATCTGAGAAGGCATTTGATGTAACGGCAGCTACGATCACAGCTAATCCGGATGTAAAAAACTGGGTGGTAACCGCACCGAATGATGAAGGGGCGCAGGGAGCAACCCGGGCAATGGAACAGGCAGGCAAGGATCAGAATGCAGCTGTCAGCGGACTGGGAGCATATCTGGCAAAGGATGAATTCAAAAAGGACTACTCCTGTTTTAAATCAGCCGGATATTTTATGGCATCGGAAGATGGTCAGGTAATCGCCGAAGCAGCTGTTAATTGGGCAAAGGATGATTCCAAGGTACCGTTTACAGAGTATACCAAAGAGGGAGAAGAGTTTGGTGTGTATCCTCTTGGTGCTGTTATGGTTGATGCATCAAACTATGAGGAAATCATGGGAGCTGATGCAAAATAAAAAGGATGACATGTTTATGGGGGAATTAAGATGACTAGAAAAGAGAGAGTACTTGCAGCACTAAATCATCAGGAAACGGATATCGTACCGTATTTTGCAGAGTTTACGGAACAGGAAGCAGACAATATGGCTGCTTATCTGGGAGAGAAAGATTTTGAGAAAAACTGGGGACTGCATCTGCATTATATACAATACTGGGGCTGGCCTACAGAACGGGAAGACAAGCCGGAACATTTTATTGATGATTTCGGTGTGGAATGGAACAGGTCTGGTGCAGACAAGGACATCGGAATGGTGGATATACCCATGTTTCCCGACCCGGAGGAAGATATCCAATATACCTTTCAAACCGTAGATGAAGCGCGTCTGAGAGCAGAGTATCAGCATTTGGTAGAGACAAAAGAGGATAGATTTTGTATGGCTGGATTCGGATTCTCTATGTTTGAACGGTCCTGGAGCCTGATGGGGATGGAAAATGTGTTGATGCGAATGCTGATGGACCCGGAAAGCCTGGAAGAACTGTATGATCAGATTTGTGAATACAATCTGCATCTGATTGACATTGCGCTGGAATACGACATTGATGGAGTTTATTTCGGGGATGACTGGGGACAGCAAAAAGGAATGATCATGGGACCGGACCATTGGCGGCAGTTTATCAAACCAAGAATGAAGCGGATGTATGACCGTGTTCACAGCAAAGGCAAATACGTATTCCAGCATTCCTGCGGAGACTGCAGTGAAATTCTGGGCGATCTGGTAGAAATAGGACTGAACTGTTATCAGACGTTTCAGCCGGAGATCTACGATATAGAAGCAGTAAAAAGAGATTATGGAGATAAGCTGACCTTTTGGGGCGGGATATCAACGCAGCAGCTTCTGGTTCAGGCGTCGCCGGAGCAGGTTCAGGCGGAAACGGTGCGTATAATGAAGATCATGAAGAACGGTGGAGGATATATCGCAGCGCCCACCCACGCAGTGGCTTTTGATGTGCCTCCGGAAAATATCATGGCAATGCTGCAGGTGTTTCAGAACCAGGAAAAATATCTTACAGATGGAAGTGTATGATCAGGCGGAGATTTAACCGATGTAAAGATCTAACGCAAAGGAGACCAGATCCGTGAAAAGACTAAAGATCAAGCATTTAAGCATTCGAATGACGCTGTATTATTCAGCCGTCATTCTTATCTCTCTGATTATCCTTGCCGTAAGCGTCAGTACCATATTTACAACCAGATGGATCGAAGAAATGAATCTGGTGATTAATCAGAAGTTTGACCTGGTATCCAACCATTTGGACAGCAGTATCAATAAGGTACGGAACCTGCAGTTCAGCATGGTTAATAATGAGATTATATACAGCCTGATGGAAAAGGCAAAAAAAGAAGGTTCCCTGGATATGGAGGATGAGACGACATTGCGGCGGGAGTTTGAGAAGTACCGCCAGAAGGATTCTTCTATAGTATCCTGTTATGCCGTGAGCAGTGAGAAAAAGATTCTGGATCCCTGGTATGTGAACAAGCCCTACGATATTCTGGTATCTGACAATCCGGATTTTCAGTATTTCTGCGATAAAAAGATGCTTGGTTACTTTACCACGCCGAATACATTTCCTTTGCAGATCGAAAACCCCGGATATGACCAGCTCAGTACACTGACCTACTATGGACAGTATTATGACACGGAAAATTATGAGGCACTGGGGTATGTTGTTCTGAATCTAAAAAGATCGGGAATCTTTGCGGATATTGACAGTATATGCAGAGAAACCTTTGGAACATCCTATGTAGTAAATGAAAATAATGTTACTATTTATCGGAATGGGGAACCGCTTACCGGCATGGCGAAAGGTGCGGATAGAGTTAAGGCGCTGGAAAATTCTGAAAACCGGGGAAGCATGGTAACTGTGGATGGCAGAAAATATCTGATGTACAGCAAGCTGATTGCAAATTACCCCTACTGGCGTCTGGTGGGCCTGGTTGATTATCAGGATGTCTTAAACCACATCCGGGAGGTGAACGTTTTGATCGCTGCAATTGCAACTGTTATGCTGCTCATTGTGGTGATTGTCAGCTTCTATATTTCCCATAAAGTTACCAACCCAATCCGGAGCATTAATAAATCCATGGCATTGCTTGGAAACGGCATCTGGCCCCAAAAGGTAGAGGCTGTTTCCAGCGATGAGGTGGCGCAGCTGGTGGATGGATTCAACACCATGTCGGAGAATATTAAAAATCTCCAGGAAAAGATTCTGGAAGAACAGGATCAGAAGCAGAAAATAGAACTTACGATGGTCAAGTCCCAGCTGGATCTTCTGGAATCCCAGATTAACCCGCATTTTATACATAACACGCTGAACACCTTGAAATATATGGCGCAAAAAGAAGGGAATATGGAGCTGTCGGAGACAATCACTTCCTTTAATACCCTGCTAAGGGCAAGCATGTCTCAGGGAAATGACCTGATTACGGTTGCAGAAGAAATTAATAATATTCAAAATTATTTGAACATCCAGAGGCATCGGTATGATGTAGACATCATCATACATTGCTATGCCTTTCAAAATGCGGAATACGCCCTGCTTCCCAAGCTGATTTTGCAGCCGCTGGTTGAAAATTCCCTGTTTCACGGAATTGTACCTAAAAGAGGCGGTGAAATCGCCATATCATTTGAAGCAGATCAGCGCTATCTGTATGTTTCGGTGAGTGATACCGGGGTGGGAATTGAAGAAGAAAAGCTGAAAAATATCCTGGAAATAAAAAAAGGAAGCAGCAGGGGATATAATAATATCGGACTTGCAAATGTAAATGAACGCCTGGTGATCTATTATGGGGAAGAAAGCCATCTTCAGATACTGAGTTCCAGAGAATATGGAACTTTTATCTCATTTAAAATACCATATACCAAGTGAGCTGTTCGAACATACACCGCAGTGTGTGGGAACGTTTATGCCGGGCCATGATAGAATACATTCTGATGGAGGATGCACTATGTACAAAGTTATGATTGTAGATGATGAAAAGCCGGCAAGAGAACTGCTTAAAATGGCACTGGACTGGGAGAAGGCAGGATTTCGGATTATAGGGGAGGCACTGGACGGACAGGAGGCCTTTGAGATGTTTGAGAAGACCAAACCGGATTTGATTATTACGGATATCCAGATGCCCGTTATGGATGGTATTGAATTAATCAGAAAAGTAAAAGGGGTAAATCCCAGCCAGAAATTCGTGATTTTAAGCTGTCATGAAAGCTTTTCCTATGCAAAGCAGGCTATGAAGCTGGGAGCCAAAGACTATCTGATCAAAGATACTTATACCAGCAACGAACTTTATGCCACTTTAAAAAATGTAATTCATGAGGAAGAGGAGTACAGCAAAGAAAAGGAAGAGAAAATAAGGTCACATGAGATTCAGGAGGATGAGAACTGTTTTCGTAACATTGCCCAGGGGAGAGTGAAAGACACAGATCAGATGGATAAGTATTTTCAGGAAAAACAGCGGAGCTGTTTTATAGCATGTTTATCCGTAGATGATTTTAAATATAATAAGAATGCGGTGGAAGAGGACATACGGGATCTGATCTATACGGCGCTTTCCGGTGCTGCAGGGGGGCTGGCATGCTATGACGGCAGTGGAAAATTCCTGGTGTTTGCCTCTTTTTGTTCCAGCCACAGTCTGCTGGAAACGATGAATATCCGTTACAATATTTTGCAGAATGTGAAAGGAAGTGTGGAAAAGTACCTGGGTGGGAAGTTAACCCTGGGGGTAAGCCAGACTTTTTACTGCTCAGCAGAAATTGCAGTCAGGACGAAGGAAGCGCGGGACGCACTGAATTTCAGTGTATTTTTGGGAAAAGGAAAAATTCTCTATTATGAGGCTGTCCGTAATAATGAGCAGAGTGTGAAAGTAGATTTGATCAATCAGAGATTTGAAACGATACGCAAAGATTTTGAGTCTAAAAATTATGCTCATGTAATGGAAAATATGGACCGCATTTATAAAAAGGATCTTCCGGGAATGATGCAGTGTCATTATCTTCATCATATTAATACCCTTTTGCTGGGACTGCTTACCCTGCTTTGTTCCAATCATAAGATCCCATATAGAGAGGTATTCGGACAGGAGACAATATCCCTGCAGGAAGTGGAAGAGCTGGAAACGGTTGCCCAGATACACAGCTGGTTCGTGGAGAAATTTAACCGGATGATTTATCTTCTGGAACATCAGATTACCTATAGCCCCAGGGTAAGAAAGATAATTGAATATATGCAGCAGAATTATGAAACGGATATGGGGATTGAAGATATTGCAGATGAATTCGGACTGCATAAAGTGCATTTAAGCCGGGTATTTAAAGAAGAGACCGGAAAAAGCCCCAATACCTATTTAAATGAGATTCGTATAGAGAAAGCAAAGGAAATGCTGAAAGATCCCAACATAAAAATTCACGATATTATATATGGCACCGGATTTAACAACCCCCAGAGTTTTTATTATATCTTTAAGCAGGTTACGGGGAAAACACCAGGAGAGCTCCGCTTAGATTTGTAAAAATTTACTATAGACAGAATGGAAAATAAAGGTTATCATAATCATGAGGATAAAAAACTACAAGTGTAATATTTAAGCATGACCCAGATAATAATTCATTATACCATTATATTATAAAGATCATGGGACATGCAGACTAACGAGGAGGAACATTATGAAAAAAATACATAGATACCTTGTAAAATCCCTGATTGTGCTGTCGCTTACATGTCTGCTGCCTTTGACGGCAAAGGCGGCTGTATCCAATATCAGAGGGATTGATGTATCCTTTTATAACGGGGACGTAAACTGGAACAGCGTGAAGCAGCAGGGCTACTCTTTTGCTATGCTGAAGACCGGAGACGGCGCTCAGACAGGTACTTACGAAGAGGATCTGGACCAGCAGTTTGAAGCAAATTACAATGGTGCGGGAAATGCAGGAATTAAGCGCGGCATCTACCACTTTTGCTGTACCACTACCGTGGCGGGGGCAAAAAAAGAAGCAGATTACTGCCTGAAGATTTTAAGAGGAAGAAAGCTGGAGTATCCGGTAGTCTATGATATAGAACAAAACGGTACGTTTAAGAAGGGGAAAAAGAATACCACGGCGATTGCAAAAGCATTCTGCGATAAAATCAAAAAGGCAGGCTATACGCCAATGATCTATTCCTCTGATTACCGCTTAACCAATGATTTTGACTGGTTCAAGCTTTCCGGGATTAAAATATGGGTAGGCAGTTATGGAATTAAAAAGCCGGCATTTTCCGGATCATATGATATGTGGCAGTATACAGACAAAGGAAAAGTGCCGGGAGCAAATACAGACAAAGGGTATTGTGATCTGAATTATTCATTTATGGAAGCAGAGCAGATACGTCTGAATACGTCGAAGATAACTCTGGGTGTAAAAGAAACCTATACGCTGAAGATTTCTGTAAAACCCAGCGGATGTACGGATTCCATTAAATATACCACATCCAATAAAAGAGTGGCAACGGTGAACTCATCCGGTAAAATTACCGCAAAGAAATCCGGCAGTGCAACGATTACCGTAACCACAGGCAGCGGGAAGACAGACCAATGTACCGTGAAAGTAAAAAAAGCGCCGGCAAAAATAAAGTTAAATAAAAAGTCCATCAGGCTGAAGAGAGGTAAAACTTACCAGATTAAACCAATCATATCTTCAAAGTCCCAAAGCAATAAGATTACATATACCTCAGAGCGAAAAGCGGTGGCTTCCGTAAACGGGAAAGGTCTGGTACGGGCAAAGAAAAAGGGTATCACTCATATCATCGTGGAGACTTATAATAAGAAAAGTACCAAGCTAAAAGTAACGGTCATTTAATGTCACATTATGAATGAAATATGAATAAAATGTTTTCAGAGTTTTCATAGAACGTTCAATAGTTCATCATTGATAGTACACATTTAGAAGTTATGATATAAGCATAACAAACAAAGAATTGTTATATAAACTTTTTCATAACTCCTTCCTTTTTAGCCCTGCAGTCGTGAAGCAGGGCTTTTTAATGTCCAGAATTTCTACAGCATGTCCGGGATGAGTGAAGCAAGCTTTTTAGCCAGAAGCATATGGCTGTTCAGATCCAGATGCATGTGGTCCTTTGGATGCATACGGATTCCCGGTATGGTGGATGCATCCAGAAAATATATGCCCAGCCGTTTGGCGATGTCCTCATAATACAAAGCCAGTGCCCGGGATTTTTCTACACAGCCTTTTCCCATTTCATCAGCTATAAACGTAGTTTCATAACCTTCTTCAATGGGAGCCGGAGCAATTAGTAAGATCCTGGGACCATGATGCCAGGCATCCGTGACGGAGAGGGCTTTTCTGGTCAGGCGCTCCATGCCTTTTGCAATGTTTTCAGCGTTAGAGCTGAAACGTTCCTTCGTATCATTTGTTCCCAGCATCAAAATCAGAAGATCTACAGGTTCGTGGGTCATAAGGCTTTGGAAAATTGCTGACAGACCGTTTAACCCTTCAAACAGAGGATCTTCGAAGACCGTCGTTCTTCCGCTCAGCCCTTCCTCACAGATCAGATAATCATCTCCGAGATATCTGCCTAAAAGAGATGTCCACCGTTCGTCTTCGGAAAAGCGTCCGTTTGTCTTGGTGCAATAGCCATGGGTGTTGGAGTCTCCGAAGCATACAATATGTTTTTTCACTATAAAACCTCCTCGTAAATGAATGTAGATAGAATAACCAAAACGTATATAAATAGAATAACATAAACATATGTAAAAAGGATAACATAAACGTATGTAAATAGAATACCCAAAACATATATTAATAGAATAATCACAGTGTATCATGGAATATTTCTTAATATAATAGAATGCTCAGGACAAAAGAGCCATAATGCAGAGAAGTCTTTACTTCCATGTATATGGCTCTTTTTCTTTATCACCTGCCGGAAAGCAGTTTTCACAATACGCTCTCAGGGTTTCCCGCAAAAACCCTGAATGTATGTATTACCAGCCCTTTGTCTCTTCCACAGCTGCGCGGATATCTTCGTACAGCTTTCTGATCTCAGGATCTTTTTCATCTACCGGAAGGAATGGCAGGCGTGGGTCGCCGATGTTCACACCATCCATACGGATGATCGTTTTACAAGCTCCATACATGGAAGGGAAGGAGCACAGGCGGTAAATGAACATGGTTACCATGACCTGCAGTTTCTGGGCAGCAGCAATATCGCCCCGGCGGATGAGTTCATCCAATTTTAAATATAATTCCGGCATAGCCCCATAGGTACCGCCAATGGCTGCATCTGCGCCCATCAGTCTGCCGGCTAAAAACTGCTCATCCGGTCCGTTAAATACGATAAAATCTTCGCCGCCTGCCTGTTTAAATCTTAAAATATCGTGGCAGGGATCGGAAGAACACTTGACTCCGGCAACCCGTTCATTTTCAAGCATCCGGTGGAATAGGCCCATGGACAGGTTAAATCCGGTGAGCTGGGGAATGTTATAAATAAAGAAAGGAAGGTCAGCAGCTTCTGTAATCGCTGTCCAGTGGCGGTAGACGCTTTCTTCACTGACATGATAGTAGACGCTTGGTACGGCGGAAGTTCCGTCAGCCCCTGCCTGTTCGGCATGTTTTGCAAGCTCCTGGGAATGCCGGGTATCTGCACAGCCTACATGCACGATAATGGTCATTTCATCACCGGCCTCCTGGGTAACGGCCTCTACAACTTTTTTTCTTTCGCCGCTGTCCAGGAGAAAGCCTTCTCCGGTGCTGCCGCATACGTACAGGCTCTTAACACCCTTGTTAATATAGTAGCGGGTCAGTTTTTTTGCAGCATCCAGATCGATGTCTCCGGAAGCCGTAAATGGAGTGTTTAAAGCTACAGTTACATTTTTGAAACGTGATACATCGTATTTTGACATGATTTTACCTCTCTTTGTCGAATATTGTTGAATTATGATAGCAGTTACTTCTTTTATATGCTGATTATATCATTGTTGAACAAAAAAAACAATGAAAAAAGAAAAAATTTTTTTTCTTAAAAAGATATTGAAAAATTTACCCTCATGTGATATAGTCTATTTATCGGACGGAACAACAAAGTTTAGAATTAAGATCTGCTCATTTGGGAGCGGAGGGAAAGGAGGATATGGATGACCAAGAAGGAGATAATGGACCAGATCCAGGGAGGGCTTATCGTATCCTGTCAGGCATTAAAGGAAGAACCTCTTTACAGTTCGTATATCATGTCTCGCATGGCATATGCGGCGATGCTGGGAGGTGCATCCGGAATCCGGGCAAACACAGTGGAAGATATTACAGAGATTAAGAAGCTGGTAAATCTTCCTATTATAGGTATCATCAAACAGGACTATGAAGCGTGTGAGATCTACATAACGCCTACTATGAAAGAGGTAGATGCACTGGTAGCATGTCAAGCCGAAATAATAGCGGCCGATGCAACCGGAAGGCTCAGGCCGGACGGTATGACGCTGGATGAGTTTTTTAAAGAGGTGCGGTTAAAGTATCCGGATCAGCTGTTTATGGCTGATTGCTCCAGCATAGAAGAAGGGCTTCATGCAGCAGAAATCGGATTTGATTTCATTGGAACAACAATGAGCGGTTATACACCATATACGGAAGGAACGCAGCTTCCAAATTATGAAATGATGGAAACACTGGCAAGAGAGAGCAAAAGGCCTGTTATCGCAGAAGGAGGGATCTGGTGCCCGGAAGAATTAAAAAAGGCATTGGAAACCGGGGCATTTGCAGCCGTTGTCGGAACAGCAATCACAAGACCGATGGATATCACAAAACGGTATGTGGAAGCAATTAACCTGAAATAATTAACAGGACGTTAATTATCATAAACGAAAATTAAACTATTTTAAGGAGGAAAAGAAAAATATGAAAAGGAAAGCAATAGCACTTTTACTGGCTTGTACTATGGCACTTTCACTTGCAGCCTGCGGAGGAGGGGCTTCAAGTTCAGGAACGACAGAGGCGAAGACGGAAGCGAAGACAGACGCAGCTACCGAAGCAAAATCAGAAGCGGCAGCAACTGAGGCAAAAGCAGATGATACACAGGCAGCAGATGCTGAGACGAAAGAGGCTTCAGCCGGTGGTACAACGGAGATTACCTGGTGGGCATTCCCTACATTTACACAGGAAAATGCAGGTGATGCATTTGGATCATATGAACAGAAAATTATCGATGCTTTCGAAGAAGCCAACCCGGATATCAAGGTTAAACTGGAGACAATTGACTTTACATCAGGACCGGAAAAGATTGTTACGGCAATTGAAGGCGGGACAATCTGTGATGTGTTATTCGATGCTCCGGGACGTATCATTGACTATGGTAAGAGCGGCAAGCTGGCAGAATTAAACGATATGTTTACCGATGACTTCGTAAAAGATGTTGGAAACGATCAGCTTCTTCAGGCATGTAAAGCCGGAGACACTGCTTATATGTACCCAATCAGCTCCGCACCTTTTTATATGGCATTTAACAAACAGATGGCAGAAGATGCAGGCGTTGCTGATTTAATCAAAGATGGCTGGACAACCGATGATTTCACAAAGGTAATTACCGCTTTACATGACAAAGGATATAATCCTGGTTCTGTATTCTGCAGTGGACAGGGCGGCGACCAGGGAACACGTGCATTTGTTTCAAACCTCTACAGCAGTTCTATTACAGATGATGCTGTTACAAAATACACCATTAACGATGCAAACGGTGTAAAAGCCCTTGAATTTATCAAAAAAGCTGTGGATGACGGTACTTTAATGAATGGTTCCGCATACAACGGCGGTGATGATATCCAGAACTTCGCAAACGGACAGACATCCTTCACACTTTTATGGTCTCCTGCACAGCCCGAAACCCAGAAAGAGCTGTTAGAATCCAGTAAAGTAGAGTATATCGAAGCTCCATTCCCATCCGATGACGGAGTTCCGGCATTAGAGTATCTGGTAAATGGTTTCTGCGTATTTAATAACGGTGACGATGCCAAGATCGAAGCTTCTAAGAAATTCATCCAATTCGTATGTGATGACAGTGAATGGGGACCAAAAGATGTAATCAGAACAGGTTCTTTCCCGGTTCGCCAGTCCTTTGGAGATCTGTACAACAATGAAAGAATGACAACTCTGGCAGGCTGGACCAAATATTATTCACCATATTACAACACCATCGACGGATTTGCTGAAATGAGAACTTTATGGTTCCCAATGCTTCAGGCAGTCATGAATGGAGATAAAGACCCACAGGCAGCAGCAGATGAATTCGTACAGCAGGCAGATGCTTCCATTACAAATGCGGCAGCAACAGCGAAATAAGAATTCAGAGTAAATTACAGAGGGCGCTGCAATCAGATATTAGCACCATAATTGCAGCGCCTGATCTGTAACATCATCTATTTATTACACTTATGGGATTTGGAGGGAAAACATGAAAAAAGTAAATAAGCTAAGAATGAGAGAAACAATAGTATCTTATTGTTTTCTGGCTCCAGCGTTACTCTTTTTTATAATATTTGTATTAATACCAATGATAATGGGGGTATTTACCAGCTTTTTCCGCTATACAATGAAAGAATTTACTTTTGTGGGATTAAATAATTACATCACAATGATTCAGGATTCGACGTTCCAGAAATCACTGGTCAACACACTTATTATCGTAATCGGCTCCGTTCCGATTGTAGTAGCATTTGCGTTATTTGTTTCTTCACAGACATATGAGAGAAAGGCATTTGCAAGATCATTTTTCAGATGTGTATTTTTCCTTCCGGTTGTTACTGGTACGGTTGCCGTAACAGTAGTCTGGAGATGGATATATGATCCGCTTTCCGGTATTTTAAATTACACCTTAAAGGCTGGTCATGTGATAAGTCAGAATATTATGTGGCTGGGAGATAAGAAATATGCCCTTGGGGCAATTATTATCATCCTGTTGACAACTGCGGTTGGACAGCCAATTATTTTATATATTGCTGCAATGGGTAATATTGACAAATCTTTGGTGGAAGCAGCAGAGGTTGACGGCGCTAACAAGTTCCAGGTTTTCTGGAAAATTAAATGGCCGAGCCTGCTTCCCACAACACTTTACATAGTAGTAATTACAACCATTAACTCTTTCCAGTGTTTTTCGCTTATCCAGTTATTGACTTCCGGCGGACCAAACTTTGCCACTACGACGATTATGTATTACCTGTATGAAAAAGCATTTAAGCTGTCCGAGTATGGATATGCCAATGCAATGGGTGTATTTTTAACCGTGGTAATCGGTATCATCAGTCTGCTTCAGTTTAAATTCCTGGGCAGCGATGTAGAATATTAGGAGGGAGGACATAAAGATGAACAAAAAATCCACACCATTTACCATTGTATCAACTGTTATTCTGAGCATATTGACTGTCATCTTTGTTTTTCCTTTTTACTGGATTATGACAGGTGCATTCAAGTCACAGGGGGATGCAGTAAAGATTCCGCCCCAGTGGTGGCCAACCAATCCGACGATTGAGCAGTTTCAAAGGCTGCTGGTGCAAAATCCGGCGGCAAGATGGCTGCTAAACAGCGTTCTGATAGCGCTGATCACCATGCTGGCTGTCTGCCTGACTTCTGCACTTGCAGGGTACGTTTTAGCGAAAAAACGCTTTTATGGACAGAAAATTTTATTTACAATATTTATCGGTGCAATGGCACTTCCAAAGCAGGTTATCCTGGTACCGCTGGTTAATATGATCAGCTGGATGGGAATTCACGATACAATGGCTGCGGTTATCCTGCCGCTGATTGGCTGGCCCTTCGGTGTATTCCTGATGAAGCAGTTCAGTGAAAACATTCCAACGGAGCTGCTGGAATCAGCAAAAATTGACGGTTGTACCGAACTTCGTACTTTCACCAGCATTGCATTCCCAATTGTGAAGCCGGGATTTGCTGCATTGGCAATCTTTACCTTCATTAACACCTGGAATGATTACTTTATGCAGTTAGTTATGCTGTCTTCCAGAAAGAACCTGACGATTCCCCTTGGTGTAGCTACCATGCAGGCAGAGCTTTCTACGAATTATGGACTGATTATGGCAGGTGCAGCTCTGGCAGCAATTCCCATTGTTGCGGTATTCCTGATTTTCCAGAAATACTTTACACAGGGCATTACCATGGGAGCAGTGAAAGGCTGATTGCAGGATATAAGGGAAGCTATCTAACACGGATATGATGAAATGTCATTGTGTGAAAAGATGGTTTCCCTTTCTTTTTGCCAATTTCTTATGGAATCAGCACGAGAGACACTCAATTACAGATCAGAAAGGAACCAAAAAAAGATGATATATGATAATTTAGAGAATATACAGCGTTATCGCGGAATAAGCAGATACCTGGACATAGCAGTTGATTTCCTGGCTGCCAATGATCTGCGTCTATTACCCCTGGGAAAGACAGAAATTATGGGGGAAGAGGTATTTGCAAATGTAATGGAAGCCCAGGCTCAGGAGGAATCAAAAGGTAAATTTGAGATTCACAAAAAATATATGGATATTCAGATAGATCTAGAAGGAACAGAAATGATACAAATTGGCTTAGGCCAGGCGGAGACATTGGACTGCTTTAATGAGCAGACAGATTTTGGGACAGTTTCCTGCGCCACATCCGCTTCCTGTGTTATGGGACCGGGTCGATTTATCATCTGTATGGGCGAGGAGCCCCATAAGCCCGGAATTATGGTAAGTGAGGAGCGTTTTTTAAAAAAATGTGTAATAAAGGTTGCAGTAAGATAAATTGTTAGTTTGTAAAGAGAGGAATCAGTATGAAGATAGCAGTGCTTGACATCGGTGGAACATCTATAAAATCAGGAGAGTTTACGGATGGGCGTTTATGTAATATAAGGGAAGCTGACACAAATGCGCAAAAGGGCGGTGCCTGGGTAATGGAAAGGGCAGTGGAGATTCTTGCGGAATACCAGGGGTTTGACCGGATCGGAATCAGTACGGCAGGTCAGGTAGATTCTTCAAAAGGCTGTATCCGTTATGCCAATTCCAACATTCCCGGCTATACGGGTATGGAGGTAAAGCGGATTATGGAAGAGCGGTTTCATGTGCCGGCAGCAGTGGAGAATGATGTAAATGCCGCTGCTCTTGGAGAGGCGAATTTTGGTGCCGGTCGGGAATTTCAGGATTTCTTGTGCCTGACTTATGGAACCGGCGTGGGCGGGGCAATTGTTATTGACCATAAAATCTATCGGGGAAGCAGTTTTTCAGCAGGAGAGTTCGGTGGTATCGTGATACATCCCCGGGACCGGGATGCTTCCAAAGATATTTTCAGCGGCTGCTACGAGCGCTATGCTTCTACTACAGCGTTGGTTCAGAAGGCAATGCTGCTGGATGAGAGCCTTTGCAATGGAAGAAAGATATTTGAACATCGCACAGAGGCTAAAGTGGCAGGGATTATTGATGACTGGATTGAAGAAATTGCATTGGGACTGGTGTCTCTCACACATATTTTTAATCCTTCCTGTATAATTTTAGGCGGAGGGGTCATGAAACAAAAATACATACTGGATAAAATCTGTAACATTCTGTATAATAATGTCATGGAGAGCTATCGTGACGTAAATATTAGACAGGCACAGTTAGGGAATACAGCCGGATTGTTGGGGGCTGTACAGATAGCCTTGGATTTAAAGGGAGATTGAGAGTAAATACCAAGGAGGTGAATAGGTGGATAATACAAATATCATTTTAGAGATTCAGTCATCTTACAATCAATTTACAAAAGCGGAGAAAAAGGTGGCGGATTACGTAATCAAGAATCAGAGTAAGGTATTGTACATGTCGATAACAGATCTGGCAGATGCCTGTAAGGTAGGTGATACCAGTGTATATCGGTTCTGCAGGACAATGAAGCTGCAGGGATATCAGGAGTTCAAAATGCGGTTGTCACTCAGCCAGGGAGCTACTTCCAGCAGCAGTACCAAGACGGTTCTGGAAAGCAGGCGGTTTGACGACAGCCTGGGCGAGATGGCGGAAAAGGTTCTGCAATTACATTTAGCTGCAATCAAAGAGACTTATATGCTGCTGAGCAGAGATAACTTTGACAAAATACTGGATATGTTTGACCAGGCAAAGAGGGTTTTCTTCTTTGGGATTGGAGACAGTCTTCTGACTGCAGAAGAAGCAAGGAATAAATTTTTAAGAATTACCAACAAGGTAATCTGCATCACGGATCCTCATATGCAGGCCATGGCAGCGTCTATGACAACGGAAGAGGATCTGATTGTAATTATATCTTACTCAGGAGCGACAAAAGACAATATACATGTTGCAAAAGTGGCGAAGTCAGCAGGGGCAAAAATTGCATGTATTACGCATTTCCAGAAATCACCGCTGACATCTTATTCGGATGCCATTTTATTATGCGGTTCCAGTGAAGGTCCGTTAGAGGGCGGTTCCATGACGGCAAAGCTTAGCCAGTTGTATTTAATAGACCTGTTATATCAGGAATTTTATGAGAAAAATTATGAAAGCTGCAAGTATAATAATGAAGGAACATCACGGGCAGTAGTAGAAAAATTATTCTAAAAATGACATGCTGTCTGGTCAGAAGGTGTCTTCTGTCAGGCAGCATATTTTTATAGCTCTTCATTCATAGCTCTTCATAAGAAAAAGGCAGAGGTGCTTTGAGACAGAAAGAATTCTTGCCAAATGAAATATTTTATGATATGATTTTCTAAGTTTTAACTTCATAGAATGCTTTTAAAGCTATATGTTTGCCTGTTTCTGAATTAAACAGGAAAATATATAGCTTTTTCTTTGTGATTATCTGTATACGCTGTCCGGTCAGAAACTATAGTAACTGCACTGTCACTACACTTCCTGGCTGAATAGAGTAGATAAGGTATAGATGAAAGCAGGTTTTGATAAAATGGTATTTGACTGAAAGAGGAGGAAGATGAGTTATGGCAGTAAATCAAGATAAAATGAAAACAAGGGCTATATTTCCGCTGCTGATGTCCATGGCGGTGCCCATGATGCTTTCTATGCTGATGCAGTCACTTTATAATATAGTAGACAGTATCTTTGTGGCGAGGCTTGGACCGGAGGCGCTGACTGCAGTCTCTCTGGTATATCCGCTGCAGAATATTGTGGTCTCCGTTGCCGTGGGAATTGGAGTCGGAATCAGCTCTGCCATATCCATCAGTATAGGCGGAAAAGATTTTGAGAAGGCAAATAAGACAGCTTCCATCGGAATGCTGCTCACGGTGATTCATGCAGTTCTGTTTTGCGCAGTTGGAATCATTGTTACGAAGCCATTTTTAAGTATGTTCACGGAAAATGAAAAGATTTTACAATGGGGCTGCGAGTACTCTTATATTGTGCTCTGCCTGGCATTTGGCTGTCTGCTTCAGATCAGCATGGAGAAGATCTTTCAGGCAGTTGGGGATATGGTAACCACGATGGCACTTTTAGCCAGCGGCTGTATCATTAATATCATCTTAGACCCCATCATGATTTTTGGGCTCCTGGGATTTCCGGCACTTGGGGTAAAGGGTGCGGCAATTGCTACGGTTATCGGACAGATCTGCGCATTCCTGCTGTATGTGCTGGTCTACAGTAAAAAAGATATCGGAATTAAGATTTCGTTACGCTATGTGAGCTTTGATAAGGGAATTATAAAACAGATCTATGCGGTTGGAATACCGTCCACGATTATGATGGCGCTGCCGTCATTGCTGGTGAGCATATTAAACGGTATCCTCTCCAGATTTTCAGACCTTCATGTGGCTGTACTGGGGATTTATTTTAAGCTCCAGACCTTTATCTATATGCCTGCAAATGGCGTGGTCCAGGGGATGCGTCCCATCATTGGCTTTAACTATGGAGCCGGTGAGAAGAAGCGGATGAAGCAGACGGTGCGATTAAGTCTTCTGGTGGTTCTCTGTGTCATGCTGATTGGGACGATCGGTGCGCTTGTATTCCCAAGGCAGATTCTCATGTTATTTGATGCTACAGATGAAATGATGAAGATAGGGACAGAAGCGCTGCGGGTAATCAGTCTGGGCTTCCTGGTATCCTCTCTCGGAATTGTAAATTCCGGAACTTTTGAGGCGCTGGGAAGAGGGAAAGAGTCCCTGATCGTTTCCCTGCTGAGACAATTTGTTATTACGGTTCCCCTGGGATATATTCTGTCAAGGTCCATGGGTGCACTGGGATTATGGATTGCATTTCCCGTTGCAGAGGTATTGGCAGCTGTTGTAGCGCATATATTATTAAAACGGATTTATCGGAAAATCTCCTGTAATTAGCAGGTGCCTCTGGTACTCCATCCAGACAGTAATATTTCTGTCCCGATGGAGTACCAGGAGCGTGGGTGGAAGTTAATTTTCAATTGCCCTCCGGGAACCGTTGAAGGACTTGATTTGTTTATAATATTTTAACAGAATGTTTAAATTTACACGGGGCTTAAAGGTATACAATTGCAGATAAGTGGGCTATAATGGAAGAAATATAGTAATTATGTCAGGAGGCAGTGTAATGGAGCATTATATGGAGATTTTAAAACAGTTTGGGGTCGTTATGACGGTAGCTGGTGTAATCATTGGCATTATTATGTCGTTTGTAGTATTTTTTGCATTTATGTCAAAGAAAAATGTAAACCGTTTTCATGGTTTCTTTGGCTGGCTTTATGATTATCTGCAATTTAAGAATTTTATTATCGAAGGATTGTTAAAGTTCTTCTATGTACTTGGTGCTTGTGTCTGCACTACGGTGGGTGTTTTTAATATTCTCTGCCTGCAGATGGTGCTGGGCTTTGCAGTACTGATTTTTGGAAATCTGGTGCTTCGTATTTTTTATGAATTTGCATTGATGATTGTGGTTATCTGCAGAAATGTAAGTGAGATTAATAAAAAAATGGGGGGCGGCGTGGATCACAGAACGCAATTTAAAGAGTGTGAGATTCCTCCTATGCCAAAAAAAGAAGATTTTGTTATGAGAGATCCACAAAAAGATGCTATGCGTGAAACAGCTGCCACCCAGAGCCAGCCAGTATATCAAAACACTGGAATGCTCCAGCCGCAGACAGCAATGGTGAGTGCAGCAGCACCGGCAGCAATGGCAAGCGCAGCAGCACCGGCAAACGATGGGGTGTCTCAGGCAGCAAATGCAGTATCCTCAGCCACAGTTACTTCAACGGCAGCAACAGAGATGTTATCAACAGAAAAAACGGAAAATGTGGATAACTCTAAAAAAATCTGTCCGTCATGTGGAAATGAGGGCGGGGCACAGGATGCTTTTTGCAGCAGGTGTGGAAGAAAGTACTAGTACTTGTTTGAAAATTGTCAGAAAAAGTTAAGATCCATATTCTTGACATAGAAAATACGGTATGATATATTAAATTTACATAAAAGGGAGTAGCCTAACCGAAAGGTGATTCGAAATCGTCAATACGATATTTTATATCCGTATCGAATGAAATGTGCAAGACTTTTATTGTAGCGAAGATTGCTGCGATAAGAGTCTTTTATTTTTGCTCTTTGTAACCGGCAGTCTTCACAGTAACCAGACACCAGTTAAGAGCCAGTAAAGGCTCATCATGGCTCAAAAGGCCGAGAGAGGAGAAAGATTATGTACGATGCAGAAAGAAATAACAGGGAAATTGAGGAGGCGCTGGCGGCGGGAAGAGCAGCATTAGACAGCCTGAACCGTGTAAACCATTCATTGTCCAGTGCAAAAGGTTTTGGGATCTGGGATATGCTTGGAGGCGGTTTTATCAGCGGCATGCTTAAGCATTCTAAGATTGACAGTGCCAGTGCAGAGATGGAAAATGCAAAAATGCTTCTTGGAAAATTCCAAAAAGAATTGCGGGATGTAAGTATGCATCCGGATATGAATATTGATATTGGAGGTTTTGCAGTATTTGCTGACTTCTTTTTGGACAATATAGTATCAGACTGGTATGTGCAGTCAAAAATCAACCGGAGTAAGGAACAGGTTGAGGAGGCAATAGAGCATGTGGAAAATGCACTTTATGAACTGGAAAGAATGAGGCGCTAACAGAAAAGAGATGCTCAGTGTATGTACAGGTAATATAAATAGTACCGGAAATAGCGGAATATAGGAGGATCGAATATGGGATGTTTAGGTAATATTTTGTGGTTTATTTTTGGAGGATTTATATCAGGGCTCAGCTGGCTTCTGATTGGCTGTCTCTGGTGTATCACCATTGTGGGTATTCCTGTTGGAACCCAGTGTTTTAAATTTGCAGGATTGTGTTTCTTTCCATTTGGGAAAGAGGTGGAGTATGGCGGCGGCGTTGGTTCGTTACTGTTAAATGTATTATGGCTGATTTTTTCCGGTATACCCCTGGCAATCGAGTCTGCAGTCATCGGCGCAGTTTTGTGCATTACCATTGTAGGAATACCATTTGGATTACAGCAGTTTAAAATTGCGAAACTGGCATTAATGCCATTTGGTGCCAGAGTAGTTTAGATTAAAAGCGGCAGAGCTAATTGACGGGCCTGCCGTTTTTTTGTTGGAAGTTTTCTCCTTTTGCTGGTGGAGGTGAAGATATAGTAGAAAAACGGCAGCAAAGAGTTTATAATAGGAGTATCCGAATAAATGGAGGCATAAATCAGGCGTATATAATAAAGGATAGGATATAGTAAAGTTTAGTTTAAATTACAGATGATAAGGAGATGATTATGAAGATTATCATATCTCCTGCAAAGAAAATGGTGCAGGATGAAAACTCTATGGCTGTGAGTGATGCTCCGTCTTTTACAAAACAGGCTGAGGAATTACATAAGATTCTAAAGAAGCTTTCGTATGAGGAACTGAAAGGAATATTAAAGTGCAATGATAAAATTGCTGAGTTGAATTTCAGGCGGTATCGGAATATGAGACGGTTAGATGAGTCCGGGGGATTCACAGATATGACCCCGGCGCTTTTAACATATGAAGGCATTCAGTATCAATATATGGCACCCCGGGTATTCTCTGACGAACAGTGGGAATATGTACAGGAAAATCTGCGTATTCTTTCCGGTTTTTATGGGATTCTAAAGCCTCTGGATGGTGTGTATCCATACCGGCTGGAGATGCAGGCTGTTCTGGCTGCAGGCGAAGCCAGGAATCTGTACCAATACTGGGGAGAACGAATTTATCGGGAGCTTGTACAGGATGATAAGGTCATTCTGAATCTGGCATCTAAAGAATACAGCAAGGCTGTGGAACCGTTTTTGGAGCCGGATGTGCGGTTTGTTACTTGTGTATTCGGGGAAGCAGTGGAACGGGATCAGATCCGTAAAATCCGGGTGAAAGGGACCCAGGCAAAAATGGCAAGAGGGGAAATGGTACGCTGGCTTGCAGAGAATCAGATTGCTGATATTGCAGATATCAAGCAGTTTCGGGGGTTGGACTATACTTTTTCAAAACAGGATTCCAGTGATGATACTCTGGTGTTTTTGAAAGAGGTGAATCAAAGAAAAAAGTTGAGGTGACCAAATGCTGACAGAAATCAAAGAAGTTGTAAGGGAGGCAGGGCTGATTCTGAAAAATGCCCATGCCGGGAGTGAAAATATATTTGAAAAAAGCGGGTTTGCAAATTTTGTTACCGCATATGATTGTCAGATACAGGAGTTTTTAGTAGACAAATTGAAAGAAGCTTTTCCGGAAGCAGGTTTTATTGGGGAGGAGAACCATCTGCAGGAACCTTTGGGACAAGGCTATTACTTTATTATCGACCCCATCGATGGAACAACCAATTTTATTCATGATTACCATCATAGCTGCATTTCTGTAGGGGTTGCCTATCAGGGACAGGGAATAATGGGGGTTGTGTATAATCCATATCTGGATGAGATGTATTGGGCAAAGAAAGGTGAAGGATCATATTGCAATGAAAAATGCCTGACGGTAAGGAATTCTTCTCTGGAGGAAAGTATTGTGGCATTTGGCTGCGCCAGGTACAACTCAGAGGAGACGGACCGCAGCTTTGACTTTGCAAAAAAACTGTATTTGCAGAGCCACGGAATCCGAAATGGCGGATCGTCAGCCATGGATATCTGCCACATTGCGTCCGGGAGAAACGGGCTATATTTTGAAATGCTGCTTCAGCCATGGGATTATGCTGCGGCATCGGTTATCTTGGAAGAGGCTGGCGGAGTCATCACGACAATGGATGGATTCCCCATAACACTGGATGCACCCTGCTCCATTCTGGCAGGAAGTCCTGTGGTTTGGAAAGAAAGCATGGATATATGGAATAAATAACCGGAAATATATTATTTTCCAACGCTGTCATTTGGATATGACGGCGGGAAAGGAGCGCGTATGAGAAATCATGAAGTTACGGCAAGCCAGCCGCTTTTAAAGAAAGATGGAAGCATTGCGGAGCCTGGATGGTCCAGGAGTCAGGTTCAGATCTATGACAGAGGCCAGATTAAAGCACCCAGATTCCGAATTAAAGAATGGGATTATTATCTGGTCTTGAATCAGGATTTTGCAGCGGCATTTACGATTTCAGATGATGGATACATCGGGCTGGAGTCTGCGTCTATTCTGGATTTTACCAGACCCTGGGAACATACGGAGACAATCTTGAAGCCGTTTACCATGGGAAGAATGCATCTGCCTTCTAATTCTATGGTAGGAAACACCAGCTATCATGATAAAAAAATGCATATGCGTTTTGAAGTTCAGAATGGAAAAAGGAGGATTCGCTGTAAATGGCCCCGCTTTTTCGAGGGCAAAGAATTTTCCTGTGATATTATATTAGAGGAAACCCAGCAGGATTCAATGGTGATTGCCACTCCGTGGAAGGAGAAGAAATCCGCGTTTTATTATAACCAGAAAATTAACTGCATGAGGGCAAAAGGCAGAATGCGGCTGGGAGACCGTGAATTTATCTTCTCTCCTGATACAGATTTTGGGACACTGGACTGGGGCCGTGGCGTCTGGACCTATGATAATAGCTGGTATTGGGGATCTGGAAATGGAATTGTTGACGGGAAGCCATTTGGATTTAATATCGGGTATGGATTTGGAGATACCAGTGCAGCGTCAGAGAATATTCTTTTTTATAATGGGAGGGGACATAAACTGGATGATGTGGCCTTTCATATTCCATCGGACAGTTATTTGAAAACCTGGACGTTTACTTCCAGTGACGGACGGTTTGAAATGGAATTTGAGCCGGTAATTGACCGTGCTGCAAAAATGGATGTTCTTCTTGTGGGCACAGACCAGCACCAGGTGTTTGGAAAGATGAAGGGGCGGGCTGTCTTAGATGATGGAACAGCGCTTGAGATAAAGGATTTTATGTGTTTTGCAGAGTATGTGCACAACCGGTATTAAAGTCTGCTTGATAAAGGTAAAAGGGAGTAAATAATTGTGATTGGGGGAAAATATGAAGATCTTGGTGGATGCTGATGCATGTCCGGTAGTAAAAATTGTTGAGAAAGTGGCTCAGGAGAAAGAGATTCCTTTGATTCTGATCTGCGATACTTCACATGTTATGAGTTCGGATTATGCGCAGGTTATAATCGTTGATAAAGGGGCAGATTCGGCAGATTTTGCCCTGATTGGAAAGTCTGTCAGGGGAGACATTGTGGTAACCCAGGATTATGGGGTTGCTGCAATGGCACTTGGCAAAGGGGTACATGTGATACATCAGAGCGGTAGAGAATACACAAATGAAAATATTGACCAGATGTTGTTTGAACGGCATATGTCTAAAAAGGCAAGGCGTAGTTCTTCCAAATTCCACGGAAAAGGTCCGAAAAAGAGGACGGAAGAAGATGATATCCGGTTTGAGTCAGCGTTTCGCAGGCTGGTAGATGAGGGACTTAAGATCTAGTGCTGCCCGGCGTAAATACGTCGATATATAGTGCCTGATATCTGTGTCAGGTGTGCGACTGTGAATCGACGGCGTAGCGGGCTACGGCTAGATTCACAGTCGTGCAGCTGGCGCAGATAGCGGGTGCTATATATCAACGTATTTGCGCCGGGCGGCACTAGAACAACAGCCAGCACTTATATGTGATGCTGATCCCATGGAACTATGGAACCCCGAACGGCAATTCGTATAGTTGCATAAAATTATAAGATACAATAGATAAATTACGTACAGCATCACACTTGACAAAGATTGTATACAATTATACAATGATTTAGGTATTGATCGTATAATCGTGTGCGGCGTTTTCTAAGCAGCCATTGGAATTCCTGGCTTTTTAGAAATTGCTGTACCAGTAAAGGTAAAAAATATGTGCAAAGTCCTGTTAAACAACAGGGTATCACATAGGAAAAGGAGAGATTTATGCAATTACTGGGTCAATTTGGGATTATTTTAATTATAACCTTTTTAGGGGAAATGATGCACTACTTTATTCCCCTTCCCATACCGGCAAGTATCTATGGTCTGGTATTGATGCTTTTTTGTCTGTCAACTAAAATAATAAAACTACACCGGGTAATCGATGCGGCACATTTCTTACTGGATATTATGCCGCCCATGTTTATTCCAGCCGCGGTAGGATTGATTGTAGTATGGGGGGATCTTCAGAAGATTCTGCTCCCTATAGTGGTTATAACTTTTTTGACGACAATTATTGTTATGGTGGTAACGGGCAAGTCATCTCAGAAGATTATTCAGAAACAGCGAAAGGAGGATGAAAGCAGTGAAAGAATTTCTATGTGAGTCTGTTTATTTTGGCGTTGCAGTATGCATTTTGGGATACGTTATAGGTATTCTGATTCGGAAAAAATTTAAAAAAGCTATTTTTAATCCCCTGCTGATTTCCATTATCTTTGTGATCCTGGTGATTAAATTGCTGGGGGTGGATTATGACAGCTTTAATGATTCAGCGAAATATCTCAGTTACCTTCTGACTCCGGCAACGGTCTGTCTTGCCATTCCTCTGTACCAGCAGCTGGAGCTTTTAAAAAAGAATATGGTGGCGGTGACATTTGGGATTGTATCCGGTGTACTGTCCAGTTTAGTCAGCGTGCTGGCACTGGCATATTTGTTTGGACTTGAGCATCAATATTATGTTACACTATTACCAAAGTCCATAACCACTGCAATCGGGGTAGGGGTGTCGGATGAATTAGGCGGAGTAACGACTATTACGGTTGCGGTTATCATTGTAACCGGCGTTCTGGGCAATATTGTAGGGGAACTGGTGTGTAAACTGTTTCGGATCTATGAACCGATAGCCGTAGGACTGGCACTGGGGACCTCTTCCCACGCAATTGGGACTTCAAAGGCTTTGGAGCTTGGAGAAGTTGAAGGGGCAATGAGCAGTTTGTCAATTGCGGTTTCCGGTATATTAACGGTAGTGGGAGCATCGATTTTTGCTAACTTTCTGTAAGGCAGGACGGACGTTTTAGAACAGGAATAGGGGGCAGTTATGAGAAGCTATAATACGATTATTATTTTGAATCCAAAAAAGGATCGGATATTATTTTGTAAAAGAATGAATGATCCGTATGAGGGTCTTTTTAATTTTGTGGGTGGTAAGATTGAACCGGGAGAAACTTCTGAAGAAGCGGCTTATCGAGAACTGGAGGAAGAGACCGGCATTAGCAGGGAGGATGTAAAATTATATTATTTTATGGACTTTTGCTGGCACTTACAGGATATGAGAATGGAAGTTTATGCAGGTGTTCTGCGGCATGAGGTCATATTAAAACCGGAAAAGCATCCCCTGCACTGGCTGGGATTTGAACAGAATTATTTTGATATGAGAAAGTTTGCGGGGGAAGGCAATCTTGGACATATGCTGGAAATCCTGAAAATGTCCAAGGAAATATTTGGTCCCGTCCCATTGACAAGAGAAGAATTGATTCATAAGGGCTGTATCTGTTTTGATAATATTGAGGAAGGCTTTCGAAATTATGAATGGGAGTATTTAGAAGGCTCAGGTGAGGATCTGCATCAATATCTGCGCCGTAAAATATCAGAAAATGGAATGGAGAATTGCTATCTGGATTTTTATTACGGCAGTTTAAAGCCGGAAGAAAAAGAGCGCATACAGGCATTTTTAAAACCGGAAGAGAAAGAATACCTGGAAAGGCTGTGCCTGAAAGAGGATCAGATATATTTTGCTATGACAGAAGAGCTGTTCGAGCTGGCATTTGGGCTTTCCGAATCCGAGGCGCTTTTCAGCACGTTTTATTTCGGGAAGCATCCTTGTACCATATGGAGTAATTATGGTCATAAATTCGTAGTATTTAACGGAAAAAGATAAGAATAGATGAGAAAAGACTAAAAACAGAGCATGCGTAAGAATGTCTTATGCGGTTCTGTTTTTTTGTATAAGAAAGTTTATGTGAAAAAGTAATGCCCTGACACAGACAGTCGGTCAGGGCATTGAGAATAAAATATATTTCAGGTTAAATGCCACGGGTAGCGTGTACCCTATGGGGGATATAAATTAATTTTTAGACAAGTTCTAATGTTCTGCAGCCAGGTTGCGCATTTTCTTATTGGTAACTAAGAAAATGAGATATGCCGGTACAGATGTCAGCATCAGGAAACCTCCGCTTATCATTTCCTGGGTGGAAACGCTGAATACAAGTATCAGTGTTATGACGGTGGCTAGAACAGCGGTAACAGGATATCCCCACATTTTGAAGGAACGCTCCAGGTTAGGCTGTTTTTTGCGCAGAACAATCAGGGAGATGCAGACGGCAACCTCACTCAGGCAGCCGACAAAAGTGCTCATCATGAGAAACGTCATAAAATTGCCTGTCCAAATGAAAATAACTGCGCCTGCTGCATAGACTAAAATGGTTATGTGTGGTGTCTTATATTTTGGATGCAGCTTTTTAAAGAATGGAAACATCATGTGGTTTTCTGCCATCGCATATGCTAGATGGGGGAAACTAAGCAGAGTTCCATTTGTAGATCCAAATATGGATACGGTTGCGCCAAGGGTGATCAAAGTGGCACCGATGCTGCCAAATGCAACCTGTGCAGTATCACTGACTGGTGTTGCAGAGCCAGCCAGATTTTCAAATCCGACAGAACCAACGCATGCTACAGTGAGAAGCATGTTGATTACGACAACAATGCCCATACCAATGATTGTCGCCAGTGGCAGGTTCCGCTTGGGATTTTTGATTTCACCACTCATATAAGAAAGGGTGTAGTACCCCCCCAGCGCTGCCATGGCAGGTACCGCTGTGGCAAATGAATTTCCCCATTCCATCGTTTCTGTTGTCATGCTCGTGAAGTTTTCGGGTTTTAGAACAAACAGTCCGCCAACGATTGCCACAACAAGTACGCTGACTTTCGCAATTGTAAATATATTTTGTACGGTAGAACCGCTTTTTACACCCAAAATATTAACGAAAGTGAGAATCAAAATTAAAGCAGTTGCTACCAGACGCTGACCGGTAATTGATAAATTCAGCCCGGGAAACAGAACAGCAAAATTACTTGCAAATGCAGTAGCCATCATTGCCATAACAGGCAAAAAGGTACCAAAAATCATAGACCAGCCGTACATGAAAGAGGCTCCATGTCCAAAAGCTTCGTAAATATAAACGTAGGATCCGCCGGCTTTTGGCATCGCGGGTGACAGTTCTGCATATACTAATGCACATAGTACAGCACTTGCGCCAGCGATTACCCATGCTAACATATTAGGACCAATGGAACCGGCAGAAGCGGCGATTTTACCGGGCGTTGTAAATATTCCGGAGCCGATAACAGTACCAACGAGAACGGCTACTGCTGAGAAGAGTCCCATCTCTCGTTTTAACTCATTTTTATTATTACTCATAGTTTGCATTTCTCCTTTTCTTTATCTTCTGGCTTTTATGCCAGTGAAAAAACAAACTTTATCCAATATCAAAGCTCTCATTGTAGTCATATCTGCGTTTCAGCCGTTGGTCCGGCGTAATGTCCCGTTTTAAAATTTTAATCGTCCGGTCTGTCAGATCTTCAATAGAATTCATATGCTCATCCAGCACGGTACTTGCTAAAAGACCGCCTAAGGGATTTGTCCACTTTTCATCGATGCCATCCGGTCCAAGCAGTGTCCCCATTACAGCGCCCACTACAGCAGCATTGGAATCTGTATCAAATGCAAACTGCACGCAGTTACCGATTGCCCGTGTATAATCACCGCCGGAATGGAGCAGAGAGAGCACCACTATTTTCTCATTGGGAATAATGTGACACCATTCAAATATGTTGCTTTCATCGTGCAGGCTATGTAACTTATCCAGGGATTCCTCAAGAGTTATTCCACTGTCATAGTCATCAACTACCGAGCGTACCGCAAGTGCAAGGCGGGAATTCTTCGGAATTTCGCTCAGACCTGCTTCGATAATCTCCCGCACGTCTTTGGTGCTCATGGCGGCAGCTACCATAGCTGCAATAAACATCTCTCCATAAATTCCGTTCCTTGTGTGAGATACGCAGGCATCCCGGAATGCCGCTTCGGCAGCGGCCTCGGGATTGCCGGGGTTCACCCAGCCGAAGATCTCGGCTCTGATCTGTGCGCCAACCCATTCCCGGTAAGGATTCTGAAAGGATGCAGTGGCAGGTGCAGAGAATCCCTCTACTGCATTTTTGTAAGCCACCCGTTCTGCGGTACAACATACTCCCGCCGGCAGCCAGTTCAGCCATGCATATAACACATCGCCCGGATCAAAATCATATCCAAATACCTCCATCACCTTCAGATTGAGTACGGTGTAGTTTGTGTCATCATCTATCGGGGCATAACCCTCAAGTTCGTCAATCCAAGGCTGGTTATTTAAAGGAGTGCCCGTAACGATCTTGTATTTCTTAATCATTTCCGGGGTGAAATCCTTAGTCGATACATAACGGGTTACGGGATAATTATTGGTTTCCTTCAGCATACTGCTCAGGGTTTGGCATTTCCAAAACTCCAGAGGTTTGCCCAGAAGACAACCAGCCACTCTTCCGGTCCATCCGCCCAGGATGTGTTCTTTCAGATTTTCCTCCGAAACATGGATCGTTTTAGGAGTTGCTTTCCATTTGTTTTCCGGTCTTTCTTTTAAAATCTCATCATAGTCTGATGGCTCTGTATACCTGGCATCTTTTAGTAATGGTGCGGTTCGCATTTGCTTTTCCAGAGTGCATGCAACTTCGTAATCACTGAGGGTGATCTGTCTGTCATCAGAGTAAAACCTTTTTTGTATTTCCTGACACACTTCTTTTAAATGTGCAACATCACGCCCCTCATCTTTTGCTTGCTGCCAGTCGTAATAGACCCGCGCAGTATATAAACCAAAAGTATCATATTCCATAAAATGTTTCATATTTTTTCCAAAGAGCATTTTTACGGGATGCTCTTGTTTCCTTTCCAGAATTTTTATCATTATCATGTTACGGTTTCCAGACTCGTTGGGCTTGGAGAACAGAGCAGCCAAGTGCACGGCACGGTCTGAACAGTAATCTTGGTCTTCTATGTATTTGACAATATACGCAGTGTGGTATTTACATTTCCACACGATTTATGCTAAACTTATATTATCCATATTTGGATACCTCCTTTGATATATTTTGCGGTTGGCGAACCTGTATTTATAATATCTTTGGGGGTTTTTACTTGTAGCGAAAGTGATCAGAGAGACACCTGATATGCAGGTACTCTAACCGTTAGTTATGGTCCTCGCTCCGAAATTGTATAGATTTTTGAAGATTTGCCTCTGGGCAGTCTTTTCACGATATCATCCTTTCCAGCTTCTATGGCGAAGTCTATGATTTTCTTTTCTTATACTGATTCCCGCATCACAACCTCACAGTTAATGAGCTTTCTGGATAATGGTTTGTCATCCCGAATTCTTGCTATTAACATTTCTGCGCATTCAGTGCCTACCTGATAGCCGTGTAGATCCACAGTGGTCAGAGGTGGAATCAGGTACTGGGAAATCGGGATATTATCTGTGCCGGTCACCTTGACATCTCTTGGCACACAAATTCCTTTCTTGTTAAGTGCCAGAAGGACACCCGCTGCAATCAGGTCATTGGCACAGACTACACCGTCAATCTCTTTTTCCGCAAAAACATCTGCAACTCCATCTATACCAGTTTCTGAGGTAAATCCGCCGTTTTGATATATTATCTGATCATCGACTGATATAACCTGGTCCCTTAAAGCATTTAGATAACCTTCGATACGGGTACTGGAACGGGTATCCGGTGATGGACCGATATATGATATTTTCTGGCAGCCTTCCCTGATCAGTAATTCCGTTGCCTTATAGATTGCCGTAATGGAACTGGAATCGATCATACCCATATCGGGAATGTCAAGTGACAACTCCCGGTCTACAACGATAATAGGGGTTTTAAGGCGCGAAACCCACTCTTCATTCTTAGCGGACAGAGAACGAAGAAATATAATGCCATCTACCATTTTAGAACTTAAAAATCGTAGGTCTTCCAGCTCTGACGACTTTTCCGGTGTTGTATTGCAAACAAGAACACTAATGCCATTTGCCTTAGAAACGGATTCAATCCCTTTTACAATCTCAGATACATAGGGATCAGAGATATCAAAAGTGACAACGCCAATGGTATCACTATTGTTGCTGCGCAGCCCTTTGGCAATCTGATTGGGAATATAGTTGTATTCCTGGACCAGTGCCAGAACTTTTTCACGGGTTGCCTCACTTATATGCATGTCCACGTTATTCAGTATTTTAGAAACTGTTGTAATCGAAACACCAGCTGCCTGGGCAATGTCTTTCATGGTTGCTTTTTTCAATTTTGGTTTCTCCTTTCAACTAGTCATTTTTTGTGATAAATATAGGGTAATAATTTAGATAAACGTTGTAGGTAAACGTTAAACTAATTTATTTATATAGATAATATCAATCCATTCTAAGTTTGTCTAGTGATTATATTCACAAAAATCAGGGGACCAACTTGTGCATATTTACAATCGTAACACTATCTATCCAGCCAGGAGCGCAGGCGGTGATCAATCAGAAGGATAGAACATACAGATGCTATGTTAAAGGTGTGTTAATGCGTTTATTTTCATAGGATTGCAAATTAATTTTTAAATTTCGTACATATAAGTTCTGAATATTGTACATGTACAAATATAGCCTATTCCGATAAAGTTATCATTGTCATTATAAAAAGGAAAGGGAGGAAAAAGATGAAAGCAAAACGATTTATTTATGGAACGCTGGCATTTGCTATGGTTTTCTGTTCTACAGGATTTTTGGCAATGGCGGAGGGAACCGGGAACGGCAATGATTACCAGCAGCAGGAAGTTAATGTGGAGGAAATGACCGTTCTGGCAAACAGTGAGCACAAAGGCGCTGAAATCGCAAAAGCGTTTGACAGGGACCGGAATACCTTCTGGGATGCTGCATGGGAAACAGGTGACAAGGGGTTAAATGAAAAGCCCATTGTAGTTGATGTTAATTTTAATACACCTAAAATGCTTTCAAAACTGGTATATACACCCCGCCAGGATGACAATCCCAATGGAATGATTCTGGAATACTCCATTTATGGGACAACGCAGGATGGAGAAAGGGTTACGCTTGCAGAACATGGCTCATGGGAAAATAATCATCGGGATAAGGAAGTGAAGCTTAACTTTGCAGAGCGTCTTTCAGCTGTTCAGATTCAGATTAAGAAGGGGAGTTTAGGGGGTGCTGATTCAGAGACAGCAGCTACCGCAGCGGAGTTTACCTTTTATGAATCCATTAAGCCGGCGGGAATCAGTCAGCAGACCATGGCTTTGACAGAAGGAGAGAGCAAAGTTCTTCAGCTGACCGAAATTGCCGGTGAGAATATTTCATGGAACAGCAGCAATCCGGAAGCGGTTACGGTTTTAGCAGACGGAACGGTAACGGGAATAAAAGAAGGTACCGGAACGATAACAGGTTATACGCAAGCAGGAGAAACAGCATCCTGTGAGGTCAGTGTATCAGCTGAAAATGCACCGGAACTTCAGGGAAAGGTTCTTGTGTTTGAAGATAACTTCAATGGAGATACGCTGGATCTTTCAAAATGGAATAACTGGTGTGTTGACTTAAAGGAGTCCGGATTGTTCCGTTACGGTAATTCTCCTGATGTTGCAGTTCATCCAGATAATGCATATGTCAGCGAAGGAACTCTACGGCTGCTTGGAAGTAAAGAAGAAACGGTGTTTGACGGAGTGACTAGTAATTACCGCTCTGCTATGGTTCAGACCAGAGATAAATTCGAAGAAAAATATGGATATGTAGAGGCAATGGTTAAAATTCCTGATGTACCGGGAAGCAATCCGGCAGTGTGGACAATGCCTCAGGCAGATGAAGCAAATGGGGGATGGCTCTGGGGAGATGCGGATAACTTCGGTGCCGAGATTGATATTCTGGAAAGACCCCATCCAAAGGGAGCACCGGAACATGCAGGACTGGCTGAAAAATACTGGATTACCATGCATTATGACAATTATACATATGATCCCCATGAGAAATTCCATGCACAGCCAACCATTAAAGATCCATATAAGTGGCACAAGTTTGGAATGGAATGGACACCGGAGTACATAAACTTTTTGCTGGATGGAGAGGTAGTGGCAACACAGGAAAATAATGTGCCAAATACCCCGGAAATTTTTATCTTAAGTTATGGGCTTGGGGGATGGATTGGTACAATTGCCGATGAGTATCTACCTGCTGAGATGGAAGTGGATTATGTAAGGTGGTATAAAGATATTGTGCCCCCTGCAGACAAGAGTGCGTTACAGCAGGCACTGGATTCTGCAAAAAATTATCTTCCGGAACTTTATACAGCGGATAGTTTTGAAGTATTAAAATCAGCAATTGTTACGGCAAAGGAAGTTTTTGAAGATGAGAATGCGAGCCAGGATGCTATCGATGAACAGGTTGAAAGACTGGAGAAAGCAATCGGACAGCTGGTGCCGGATCTGGCGGACCTGACCCAGCTTCAGGCATTATACAATGCGGTTTCCCAGATAGATTTAAGTATATATACGCAGGACAGTGTTTCAATACTGAAAAAGGCAATGGACCAGGCATCTGTTGTACTTCAAAAAGAAAAGACAGGAAAAGAGGAGGCAGCAAAAGCAGAATCAGAATTAATGACAGCCCTTGCCAGGCTGGATAAAAAAGAAGCAAAGCAGAGCACTGATAAGTCACTGGCAAAAATATTATATAGCGCTTATAAGGAACTTGATCTGTCCCGGTATACACAGAACAGTGCAGCTTTATTTATAAAAGCATTTGAAGAATTGCATAAGGTGATCGAAAGTCAGGATATAACGCAGGAGCAGGCGGACAAGGCGGTATCCGGATTAATATCTGCGGCAGCAGGACTTGAAATGAAAACGGCAGAAGTTCAAAAACCGGCAGCAGCGGCATTGAAAAAAGGCCAGGTCTTGACTTATAAAGGGTTGAAGTACCAGGTGACTAGTACGGCGGCAGGAAAGGCTGTGGTGCTTGTGAAAGGTATGTCCGGCAAAGGATATAAGAAGGTTACGGTACCGGCAGAAGTGACTTTAAAGGGAGTCAAGTGCAGGGTAACAAAGATTGGGCAGAAAGCATTTAAGAATAATAAAAAATTGCAGCAGATAACAATTGGAAAAAATGTGTCAGCAATAGGCAAACAGGCATTTTGGGGAGCTGAAAAGCTGAAAAAAATTACCATTAAGTCAAAGGTTCTGAATAAGGCATACAGTAATTGCCTGAAAGGAATCTCGGGGAAGGCTGTTATAGAAGTGCCCAAATCCAAAAGAAAAGCATATCAGGATTTATTTCAAAACAAAGGGCAAAGGAGCGGTGTTGTATTAAAATAGCATACAGAAAACATCACCAGGAGCTTTAGCAGTGTCATGTTACATTACATGATATAGAAAAAGTTTAAAAAAAGACATGCAGCATTTGAAAATATGCCATGTACGAAACTTACAAATTGTATTATTTTATAATTATCAATCAGAGAGAGGAGAAATAAAATGAAAAAGAAAAAAGTGGCAGCAGTCCTGCTATCGGCAGCAATGGTACTTTCACTTGCAGCCTGCGGGACAGGCAAAGATAATTCAGATAAGGCGGCAACAGCCGGCAAGGAGGTTACCGAAGCCCAGGGAGATACTGATGCGGAGGGAACTGCAGAAAGCAAATCCGGTGAGACACAGACAATCACGGCACTGGTACAGCAGTCGAGAAATTTCCCGGGATTGCAGAATATGATTAAGAAATTAGAAAAAGAGGAAAACATCAAAGTGGATGTTCAGGTAGTTCCGGATGATGAGTCGCTGAACATGATTAAAATGAAGCTGAATTCCGGTGAGTGTCCGGATCTGATCGATTACAATGTGCCTGCTATCTATGACATTGTGGATCCGGCTGCTAATTTTGCAGATATGTCTGGTGAAGAATGGGTAAGCAAACTGAAAATACCGGAAAATGTAACGGCTGATGACGGGAAAATTTATGGCTTTCCATTCCTGTCCGTACCAGGAGTACATGGATTTACCTATAACGAAGATGTATTTGAAAAGTGCGGTGTAACAGTTCCAAATACCTGGGAAGAGTTCCTGGATGTCTGCCAGAAAATTAAGGACAGCGGGGTAACACCTATTTTCATGCCAAAAGACACATGGGTGCCACAGGTTCTTATGACGGATAATTTTGCCAAGACCCTTGGGGATGATAAAGTAAAAGAGTTCAGCGAAAAGATAATGAAAAATGAGGCAAAATGGACAGATGTTCCGGAATTTGCAGAGGTAATTGATAAATACTTAAGCCTGTATGAAAAAGGATTTATAAATGATAATTTTGTTTCAGCCACGTATGACGATGCGATTCTTGCGGTTGCAGAAGGCAAGGCAGCCATGCATTTCAACGGAGATTTCTTTGCAGCCTCAGTGCTGGAGGCAAATCCGGAGGCTAAGATAGGGATGTTCGCAATGTCTATGAAAGATGGCGTGGATGTTATGACTGAGAATATGTCATCCGCCGGTTTTGTAGTTTATAAGAATTCAAAAAATATGGATACGGTCAAGAAGGTGCTGAATCTTTGGGCAACCCCGGAATATGCAGATTTATATTTTGAAGAGAGACCGGCATTCCCTGCATTCAAGGATGTAAATGGCGGAGAAGTTCCGGAATACCTGAAAGCTGTAAATGAAAAATATATTGAAGCCGGAAAAGTTATTCCTGAGTTTAACTACTCTGTTATGGATCTCAATCCGCTGTTCGAAAGTACTTTATATGTATATTACGTAGATGCTCCTGCAAAAGGTAATATGGATGGGAAACAGATCATGGAGAAATTCCAGGGCGACTTCCAACAGTACATGATTGATCAGGGCGCAGAAGGATTCTAAGATACAGGAAATGGGGGAGCTGCAATAGCAGCTCCTTTTGAATGAGAAAGAGGTGGTTGCTATCAATAAGAAACAGTTATCAAAAATTTATCCCATGTGGCTGGGAGCACCGGCGGCGCTGGTTTATACCATATTTTTTATTATACCGATTATTACTGCATTCTTTTATTCCTTTACAGACTGGAATATGGACCGGATGGACAATGCAAAATTTATCGGACTTAGAAACGTGATTAATTTATTTCAGGATGAAGTATTTCTCAGGTCCATGTGGAATACAATGCTTTTTGCTCTGAGTACTACTGTTTTTAAAACAGTGGTTGGGCTGCTCCTGGCGCTGCTGGTTGTGCAGAAATTCAGAGGCAACAGTATTTTCAGAACCTTATTTTATCTTCCCTGTGTGCTCAGCTGTATGATCGTAGGCCTGTTGTTTACGGGAGTCCTGAAACAGGACGGTCTGATTAATAACTTTCTGACGGCAATCGGACAGGGAAACCTCACCAGGGACTGGCTTGGAAGTTATGGGACAGCAATGCTTTGGATTATCATTATTGAAGTTTGGATGTGGGCAGGATTTACCATGTTTTTATTTATATCTGGTCTGCAGGCGATTCCCGGGGAGTACTACGAAAGCGCCCAGATAGACGGAGCGACAAAATGGCAGCAGTTTAAACGAATTACACTTCCTCTGCTGGCACCATCCTTTACAGTTGTGGTAACCTTAAACATTACAGGAGGCCTGAAAGTATTTGATTTGGTGTACTCACTCACCGGAGGGGGTCCCGGATTTGATACCCAGGTGCTCAGTACCTATACTTTCCGGGCATTTGGTATGGGACTGCTTGGTAAATCCAGTGCGAGTGCCTTAATCCTTTCATTTTTCATAGTGGGAATCACGTTTGCATTAAATAAATTTTTAAGATCCAGGGAGGTGGATACCTAGTGAAAAAGAAAAAGATGGGAAAAATGGTGACTATTCTGATTTTAATTCTCATTTCCAGCGTATATATTATACCGATTGTTATGATGGTATTCGGTTCCTTTAAGACCCAGGGAGAAGCGCTTCAGATGAATTTAAACCTGCCGAAACAGCTGCAGTTTGAAAATTACAGGCATGTAATTGAAACAGGAGGGATTTTACGGGGTTATACCAACAGCCTGATCATTACGGTTACGGCGGTAGCGGTGATTATAGTCTTCGGTGCAATGACCGGAATTATTATCTCCAGGAGGGATGACAATAAGGGCAGGGGCCTGTATTATTATTTTGTATTCGGGCTAACCGCTACAATGCAGATGGTTACTACATATGCATTGGTGTTGAAATTACATTTATATGGAACTTATTTCAGTGTGATTCTGGTTCTGGCAGCAGTGAACCTTCCATTTGCCGTCATGACATTTTCAAGCTATGTAAAAGGGATTCCAAGAGAAATAGATGAAGCCGCTGTTATGGATGGATGTCATGCATTTCAGCTGATTTTCAAAATTCTGCTTCCGATTATGAAGCCGATTACCATTACAAATCTGATTATCGCGGCTATCGGCATCTGGAATAACTTTCAGGTTCCGCTGTATCTCATGAGCAGTTCGGAGCGTACAACGATTCCAATGATGATTTTTAATTTCTATGGGCTTTATTCCAGAGACTGGAATTATGTGTTTGCGGCGCTTGTCATTACGGTACTGCCGATTGTTATTTTATATCTCTGTCTGCAGAAATATATTGTGGAAGGTATGACATCGGGGGCGGTAAAGGGCTGATTACCTAAAAAAGAATTAGCCTCTGTGAAAAGAGTTTGGTACTTCAAAAATTGATACAGATAAGGTATGATGAACAGGAGATGGGAAAAAGAGTGAAAGAAAATCTGAAATTGAAAGGGAGCCACATTTTGATGCTTTCATCTGCTTTATTTTGTGGCAGTATTGCAGGATTTTCTGTAATATGCAGCGGGAAGATAAATGAAAAAATTAAAATACCAAACCAAGTTTTTTCTGTACCATACTGTGATCATGATGATCATTATTTTAGGACTTGTGGGATATTTCAACAGAATTGTAGTAGGGGAAATGAAAGAGAAGGAAGAACAAGACTTTCGTATTATTACGGAAAAAACAGCCACACAGCTGGATATCCTGTTTTATGATATGGACAGAGCGGCGCTGCAAATAGCTGCTAACCCGGATATTGTAAGGGTTTTTCAGTCGTTGCCGGCAGAACCGGAAGAAAATTACTTTACCAGTCATCCCATTGTTACGGGGGAAGTCAAAAAGCTTCTGGAATCCTATAACTTTAAAAATGACGGGCATTCCAGAATCTGTCTTTATAACCGTTACAATGACTGGGTCTGCACTTCTAACCGGGCAGTTACGGAGAGAGGAGTGAAGCAGTTTTTCGCAGGAACCGCCTTTCGGGATGTCCGTGAGTTCTTTCAGGAGGCGGACAGATATGTGTTCTACCGGGAACCGGGGACGGATGTACTTGCATCCGGGGAGGCACAGCGGACGGATTATCTGGCGGTAGTGCGGGAAATTAAAGATTATTACTCCAACAGTTCCAGATGCGGTTATGTAGAAGTTCAGGAATCAACGGAAAAACTGGATGGAATTCTGGCGGACTTCGGACCGGGAATCCAGGCGGAAATCCTGAACCAGGATGGAAAAAGCATTTACCGTACAACAGGCGGGATGGATCTGGAAAGTAAAGATATCTACAGGATGGAGGTTCCGCTGGAGAATGCGCCTTATTCCGTAAAACTTTACAAAAATCCGGTTGAATTCAACCATGCCATGAACCAGTTTTACCTGGTACTGGCTGCAACGGTAGGAATTATAATGCTCGTTGCCGTTATGCTGGAACAGATTCTGGTCAGGCATTTATCAAAACCGCTGGTGAACCTGAATGATTCCATGAAATCCATTACGATGGATAATCTGCACGTGGCAATTGCGGATGAAGATTCTGCAGATATTGTGCTGCGTCTGGAGGATTCTTTCAATGCTATGCTGAAGAAGCTAAATGACAGTATGCAGAATCAGATTACGGCAAAAACCAATGAAGTGAAATCCCATTTTTTTGCTTTGCAGTCTCAGATGAACCCACATTTTCTACATAATATGCTGGCGATTATATCTATGGAATCCCAGCTGGACGGCAATGAAAAAGTACCGGATATCTGTCAGAAGCTGGGAGAAATACTAAGGTACAATACTCAGATGGGTGACGGATTCAGTACTGTAGAAAAGGAATTTGCAATCGCTGAGGATTACATGCTGCTTATGAAAGTGAGGTATGAAGATCTGTTTGAGTTTCAGATACAGACAGAAGAGGATGCAGGATACATCGGTATCCCCAAACTGATTATACAGCCTCTTTGTGAGAACTGTTTTCAGCATGGGCTTAAAAATGTAAATCCGGTCTGGAATATTTCCATACGCGCCTGGACGGAAGCGGATAAATGGTATATAACCGTGAAAGATAACGGAAGCGGCTTTAGCGATGAGTTCCTGGATAAGTTCAGGAAGCAGAAAGAGGAACTGGACAGGAGTGATGTAAAAGCCATATTGGAAAATATTGCGATTGGCGGGCTCTGTCTTCCAAACATTTATACCAGGATGAAAATAACTTATGGAGAATCTTTTGTTTTTCAATTGTATAACGGAGAAACAGGTGCCGTGGTTTTATTAGGGGGAGAGTTAAATGATAAAAGTACTTATAGCGGAAGATGAAATTCCCCTTTTAAGAGGAATAAAGACGATGATAGAAAAGCTGAATCCGGAATTTTCGGTAGTCATGTGTGCCCATAATGGAAAAGAAGCAATTACGTATTTAAAAAGTAACCGGGTAGATGTGATCTTTACCGATATCAATATGCCTTTGGCAGACGGGATCGAAGTTATGGATTATGCAAATGAAAAATATCCGGAGGCTGCAAAAGTAGTAATCAGCGGTTACAGTGATTTCAGTTACGCCCAGCAGGCAATCCGATGCGGAGTAAAGGAATATCTGTTGAAGCCGATTGTGAAAGAGGAACTGGAGAAAACACTTCATAATATTTCAGAGAGATACACAAGTATGCTTATGAAAAGGCAAAAAGAAAGGCTGGCTGAGGCAGTCTATACGGGAAAGCCTGCGAAGCCGGGAGAGAAGCTGCAGATGGTTTATTTCTGTGCAGGACCGCTGATTCGGGATGGCATGGAGGAGAATATTGTTGAATGCGACTTCTGGCGGGGAGTGGATATAGAGTTAGTTGCGGCAGGGCTGCTAACCGAAGCATCCTGTGTATATTCTTTTGAAAAGAATCAGGCAAATGAAAAAATACTGTTGATTGTACCGGAAAATGAAGCAGATTTGGCAGTTTTTGCAAGAAAAATGCTGGAGGAGATGAAGGAAAAAGGAATCCAGATTACGGCAGCTTTCCATGAAGGTTTATTAGAAACCCATGAAATACCCATGGTCAGCCATCAGCTGCGAAGGAAACTGCAGGAGAATATCCTTTTTGGAGAAAGTTTTGTAATAGAAGGAGACGCAGACAGTACGGTTACTCCATATCCCGCTGGAGAGGATATCTTTTATTCCCTTGGGAGAGAATTGTCTGATACCAGAAAGGAAGTGTTTCTAAAAGAGGCTGAGGCATTTTTCACTGCCCGTAAGATTCGTCAAAAAGAATGTCTCCAGATCATCAGCAGGATTCTCCAGAGCATGGAGGAACAGACGCAGGCTGCATATGGCAGTGAGGAAGAACGGGAAGAAACCATATGGAATCTGATCCTGTATTCATCTGATGTGAGGCATTTATTTCTGAATTTAAGACAGATGCTGGATGAACGAAAGATTTACAGGAAAGCGGAGACTTCTGAGAATCTTATGAAAAAGGTGGAGTGCTATATCATAGAAAATATGGCGGAACCCATAACAGCGGCTGTACTGGCATCAGAATTTGGGCTTGTAGCACCTTATCTGAGTACCCTTTTTAAAGAATACAGCGGATATACACTGTCTCAGTACATACAGAAAATCCGTCTGGACCGGGCAAAAAATCTGTTGGAGATGGATGAGGAAATACTGGCTAAGGATGTGGCGGAGATGGTGGGATACCCCAATCCGCTGTATTTTTCGAAGGTCTTTAAAAAGAAAATAGGCGTTTATCCATCGGAATACCGAAAAAATAAACTGGAAAGAAAGGGAGAAGGTGACAGGTCATGAAATTTAATTTAACGGGAATCAACGGAAACAGAAAAGAAATGACACAAATGTTTTTAACTAATCAGGGGCATGAATGTGCTGGGGAAGGTGTGTGCATTACATTTGAATTTACAGAGGGAGATATTCTGAGGGTAGAGTTTGACGGCGAGAAGGTGCAGTTGTATGGAAAGGAAGAAGTGCATTTTTACCGGGCACTGCATTTATTTCTGCAGAACATAGAGGATGGAACCGGGAAACCATTTACAAAGGAAGAGAAAATCTGTTTTAAAGAAACAGGGATTATGATCGACTGTTCCAGAAACGGAACGGTGGATAAGCCAATGCTCAAAGAGCTTATACGTCTCTGTGCAGCCTCGGGTATGAATCAGCTTTACCTTTATATGGAGGATGTATATGAAGTTCCAGGAGAATCATACTTTGGAGCCTACAGAGGGAAATATAATTATGAGGACCTGAAAGAGCTGAATGATTACGGAAATAAGGCGGGGGTGGAACTGATCCCTGCAATTCAGACCCTGGCACATCTCCATACTTATCTGCGCTGGCCAAAGACCAAAAAACTCCGTGATACGGAAGATATCCTGATGGTGGGCACTAAGGATACCGAAGAATTCGTAAAGAAAATGATACAAAGCGTATCCAGGCCTTTTTCTTCTAAGAAAATACATGTGGGCATGGATGAAGCGGATCTTTTGGGACTTGGACAGTATCTGCGCAATAACGGATTTCAGGAGAGATACGGAATTATGACAAGCCATCTGGACATGGTGTCCGGTATCTGCCGGGAAGAAGGACTGGAAATGATGCTTTGGAGCGATATGTTCTTCCGCCTCAAGTCACCCACCGGGGATTATTACGATCTGCCGGATGATACGGAATTTAATCTTCCGGGAAAACTTCCTGAGGATCTCACATTGGTTTACTGGGATTATTACCATCATGATAGGGAAATCTACGATAAAAATATCCGGCTTCACCGAAAGCTGACGGACAACATACGGTTTGCAGGAGGCGGGTGGACCTGGAATGGAATTGCACCAAATTACAGCAAGGCAGAGAAAACACTGCGTGAGGGGATGGCATCCTGCAGAGAGCAGCATACAGACAAAGTGATGTGTACGTTCTGGTTTGACAATGGTACGGAGACACCGGTACGGACAGCATTCTATTCTGCTTTATATTTTGCACAGCTTTGCTATTGCGAAGAGGTACATCAGGAGGAGTTCAATGACTGGCTTTTCCAACTGACCGGCTATACAGCTGAAGCATATCACCTGCTGGATGCTTTTGATCATACCCCCGGTGTAAAAAAAGATAATGAAAATGCAGATAATCCATCTAAATATCTGCTGTATCAGGATGTTCTTACCGGTCTGTTTGACGGCCAGATTGCCGGTCTGGGACTGGATATGGGGCTCTATTACAAGAAACTGGAAAAACAGTTGAAAGAACTGCTGTGTACAAAAGATAAATTTACCACGGATACACAAAGCAGATTTCCAATGGATGCAGTTTTCGGCTATTATATAACGCTGGCTGAAATTCTGTCACTAAAAGCCATGCTAGGGATAGAAATTCGAAAGGCATATCATGCCGGAGAAAGAGAATCCCTTGCATTGCTGGCAGACCGGATCAAAATGCTCCTGCCAAAAGTCTCCTGCCTGAAAGAAAAAAGGGAAGAGATATGGTTCTCAGAGTGCAGGCCCTTTGGCTATGAAGTTCTGGATATCCGAATCGGGGGTGTCATGATACGGCTGGAAAGTGCAGAAAAGAGGCTGCGGCGTTATCTGGAGGGGAAGACAAGGTGCCTGGAAGAACTGGAAGAGCCTATGATTCTGTATCAGGAAGATCCGGAAGATGAGAATCATAAGCTGTGTATGGGAGGATTCTGGCAGAGTATGGTTTCAGCGGGGAATATTGCGGGGATTTAAGAGCAGAAGACAGGATGGAGCGGTAAGGATAAGCATACAAAGCAGTAAAGAGATGGAAGTATGTTCATGTAAATAGGATTAGGTATGGTCAGCGTAAGGATTTTATTCCGGACGCTGGCTTTTTTTATTGCAAGAAAGCAAGCAGGAGTTTTTATGCATGATTTACGGAGCAGCAGTAGCATTGTGTCAATAGTGTCACCTTTAAGAAAGATTTGAGAAAGAATCCTTTGCTATTCTATGGACATAAAATCTGGTGGCAATACCGGGCAGATGGCGGGATGAATTTTCAAATGGAACTCTGGGGTTGTGGCATGCTGAACGGGATTGGCTTAAAACAACTGATGTATCGCAACTGATCTTGAGACCAGGATTTGTTTTTTGTTCTGTGATCAGAAAAGGGTTAAACGTCCTTACTAAGTAAAAACTTTAATTATTCGTCGTATATTTATAACCTGAAATTGTACGTTGTATTACTAGAGCTACTATAAAGAAAGATTTGAAAAGGAGAAAAAGAATATGCTGAAAGTAAAAAATAAAAAGGTTGTATCACATATTGCAGGAAAAACCTACAAAGCCAACAGAAAGAAAAATATGTTGACGGTATTGGCTATATTTCTGACAACTTTTTTAATTGCAGTGGTAATTTCCATTGGCATGAGCTATTGGGATACCTTATCCCTTCGCCAGGTACGGATGGAGGGGATGGATTATGATATTGAGTTATCAGAGCCGGAAGAAGAACAGGCAGAGCTGATCCGTTCAATGGATCGTGTGAAATATGCCGGAGTTGCCGTGAAGTGTGCCATTATGGAACAATACAAAGAGATTTCACTGGATAAAACTAGATTATTCTGGGTGGATCAAACGTGCTGGGAAAAGCAGGTCATTCCGGCATTAGAAAAAGTAGAGGGGACCTACCCCAAAAGTGAAAAGGAAATTATGCTTTCCCTAAGCACATTAAATGCCATGGGAATAACCAGTCCTCAGATTGGAATGACTCTGCCTGTGGATTATTTTACCCTGCGTGAGGGAGCGAACGAAGAAATATTAAGAACGGATTTTATACTCTGCGGATGGTTTAAAGATTACAGTGGAGATAGCAGAGGATATGTGTCCGGGGCGTTTTGTTCTTCTACCGGAGTAAGGCAGACGGATTTCACACAGGGAAGTTTAAAGATTACTTTAAATAATCCGCTGTATTCTGAAGCGGATATTGTGGATATGCAGCAGAAAGCCGGGCTAAGGGAGAATCAGATTATCGCTGCAGATTATGACACGGTCCAAAACTTCTGTAAAATAATTGCAGGGCTTGCCGCCATGCTGTGCATGATATTTGTCAGCGGATATTTGTTTATCTTCAATACGCTGTATATTTCCATATCCAAGGACATCCGGTATTATGGTCAGCTTAAAACACTGGGAATGACATCTTCCCAGCTGAAAGGAATCATTTACCGGCAGGCAATATGGAATGCCCTGTACGGAATTCCGGCAGGACTTTTAGCGGCAGCGGCGGCTTCCAGAGTCATCATACCCAGGATTTTGCATATTGTGAATCCCGCTTTGGGCAGCAATGAGATTGTACAAGGACAATTATGGGTATACGTCGCTGCCGGCATTTTTTCATTTGCCACGAATCTGATCAGCAGCAGAAAACCGGCTAAAATAGCAGCAGACTGTGAACCGGTAGAAGCTATGCGCTACACCGGCACAACCGGAAGAAGAAAAATAAAAAAGCAAAAAAGCGGGGGCGTATTCTCAATGGCTGTGCAAAATATGTTCCGGGATAAAAAGCAGGCAGTGATTATTTTTCTGTCCTTTCTGATAGCCGTATCGCTATTCCTGATCATCAATGTAGTTATCCGGGAAAATGATGCAAAAGGTATCTTAAATCAAATCTATGATTATGATATGGAATTTAAAAATATGACCACCCTGGAGGAGCAGGAACAACAGCTGATAACGGATGATAAAATTGCTCAGATCCGGGAGCTGGAGGGGGTAAAGTGCGTAAGAAAGGTTACGTCTACGCCTGTCATCATTCCCTTTCAGGAAAATGTATACGGAGATTATTTTAAAGAAGTTTACAAGTCCAGATATTCACCGGGTAATTATGAAGAAGACATGGAATTATATAAGACAAATTCGGAGCACCACAACTTTATTACCCGATTTACAGGGATTGATAAAGCAGGGTTTGAAAAGTTAAATAAGAGTCTGGGAAATGTTTTGGAGTGGAAGGATTTTGAAGAGGGAAAGATTGCCATAGCAGCAAAGATGTTTACGGAAGGTGATAACGGCATCCCAGGTAAAACAGTAAAGTTTTTATTGCCGGAGGGGTTGCAGCCTGATAAAGAATACACGATTCAAATTGCTGCGGTTACAGAAAATAACCCAGCCTATTTCGCCGGAGGATATACGCCGGATCTGATTGTAAGTGAAAAGTATGCACAGCAGCTAATGGGCAGTACATTTACAGAACTGGCTGCAGTTGATTATACAGAAGCTTTTCATATGGAGACGGAGCAAAGGGTAAAGGAGGTATTTGCAGGAGAAAAACAGGTATCCACAGAATCAAAACTCGATCAGTATATGGAGATGAAGAATTCGGAAACTCAGGTTAAGGTACTGGGAAACAGCATTGGATTTATTATTGCAATGCTTGCGATGTTAAATTATATAAATATGATGACCGCCAGTATTCAAAACCGGACCAGGGAATTTGCTACCCTGGAAAGTATCGGAATGACGGCAGAGCAGCTTCAGAAAATGCTGGTTATAGAAGGTGCAGGTTATGGAGTTAGTTCTGTTTTAATGGGACTGGCTGCAGGATTTCCTATTAGTTATGGTGTTTTTCACAGTTTGAACATTTATGGGGTACCCTTTGCGATACCATGGGTGAGCAATATGATTCTATTTGCTGCGGTTGTTGCAGCTTGCGTAACTGTACCGGTTTTTATTTTTCAAAGGTCACAGAGGGAAAGCATTTTAGTGAGGCTTAAGGGGTATGTGGAGTAGATGGCGCTTCTAAAATTTGAAACTTCACAATTTTTTCATAAATTTATTAGCACTCGAGGGTTGACAGTGCTAATAAAATATGTTATAACACATGTATAACAAATAAAACAGTTACAACAGACCAATTTCAGATAAAAACCAAGGAGGTATGACTTATGTTACTTAGAAACAGAGCGTATGATTTATTTGATGAGATGTTCAAGGACACATTTTTCAATCCGTCTTATACGGAAAGCAGAACTGCCCAGGTGATGAAGACAGACATCCAGGAAAAGGAAAATCATTACCTGGTGGATATTGAACTGCCGGGGTATGCCAAAGAAGATATTAAGGCAGAATTAAAAGACGGCAATCTAACAATTACAGCAGTGAAAAATGAAAATAAAGAAGAGAAAGACGAGGCAGGAAAATATATCAGAAGAGAACGTTACAGCGGATCCTGCAAACGAACCTTTTATGTGGGGGATCAGGTAAGGCAGGAAGATATTCAGGCGGGATTCCAGGATGGTATTTTAAGACTCAGCATTCCCAAGGAGCCGGTTTTGAAAGACGATCAGCCAAAGCTGATTTCAATCCAGTAATCTGCCAGGGGGATGTTTCCCTCTGCCGCAGTTTATCATATAGAAACAAGTAGTATTGCGGCTAACGCCGCCAGTCAGTTATTTTCAAGGAGGTATGACTTATGTTACTTTCAAACAGAGCTTTTGATTTATTTGATGAATTGTTCCGTGACCCGTTCTTTAGCAAACCATTTTCAGACAACACGTCCCAGATCATGAAGACAGATGTTCAGGAAAAAGACAATCACTATCTGGTTGATATGGAGCTGCCGGGGTATGCGAAAGAGGATGTAAGGGCAGAACTGAAGGATGGGTATCTGACAATCACCGCGAATAAGAATGAGAACAGAGAAGAAAAGGATAAGGATGGCAATTATATCCGCAGAGAACGTTACAGCGGATCCTGTAAAAGGTCCTTCTATGTGGGGGACAGCGTTCGTCAGGAAGATATCCAGGCGGGATTTCAGGATGGTATCCTGCGTCTGATGATTCCCAAAGAAGCTGCCGGGAAAATTGAGGAGCAGCCAAAACTCATTACGATACAATAAAAACAAAATGCATAAATGTGATACGGGATGTCCTGCTGAAGACTCAGCGGGACATCATTTTTTTTACCATTTTTATAAAATCCAGAGCGTAAAGGGGCATATAGGAACCCTTGCGGTATGCAATGCTCAAAGTGGTGCTAATGCGGGGTTTGCCTACTGAAAAGCATACGGGAGGTGTCTGAAAATGCATATTTTTGATATAACTCTCCGGTGCAAAACATATGCCCAGATCCTGCAGGACCAGTAGAACTGCCGCCTGGGTATTTCTGGTATGAAGAAAAACGGTGGGACTGATTTTGTGTTTTCGAAATAGATCAAGAGCAATTCTTCCGGTGGTCTGTTCCGGAAAATGCAAAATGAAGTTGTCGCTGGCAAAAAGTGCGAGATCTATATAGGGATAGGGGCTGTCTGGTCCGATAACGCCCAGAGATGCAAACGGATGACGGGGAGACACCACAAGGACGATTTCTTCCTCGCCCAGAGATTCATAAGTGAGTTTGGGATGGGGAGAGGATTCATTAAAAATAGCAAAGTCAATCTGGTCATCCAGCAGGAGTTTTTCCTGTATGGCATAAGTCTCTTCCAGGCAATTGATCCGGATATGAGGATATTTCTGGTAAAAAGCAGGGAGAATAGTGGGAATCATACAGGAACTGCGCATCAGGGGAAAGGCAATATTCAGTTCCCCTTCATTGCACTGGGTAATGTCTTTTAATTCTTTTTCCCAATCCTGATTGAGCGCCATCATTTTCTTCGCATATGCCAGATACCGCTTCCCGGCATGTGTGGGGATATAACGGTTATCAACCCTGCCGAAAAGTTTGCAGCCTAATTGTTTTTCCAGCTTCTGCAGGTACTTGCTCAGCGTAGGCTGGGAAATATACAATTCCTGCGCAGCCTTTGTGATATTCTGGTGTTTTGCAATGCATAATATATAGTCAAATTCTTTGATATTCATGGGATACCTCATTATAAAGATAGAGTTTACCTGCATACGATAGTTTGCTGCAGTTACCATAAGCAGTTATTCACTTTTGGAATAATCATTATGGTAAATAGGAATTGGACATGCTTTTATCCTTATCATACAATAGATATAGAAAAGAAGCAAGTCGAATACCCCCAGCCAGCTCTGACGATACATCAAACTTGTAACGCAGGAAGCAGCAGGGGAATAAAAGCACGTAAAAGGAGAGAAGAAAATGAAACAGTGGTTGGAGAAGCAGTTTCAGTTGTCAAAGTACCAAACGAATTTGAAAACAGAGTTGATTGCAGGTGTTACCACATTTGTCACAATGGCGTATGTATTGGCAACAGTGCCGAATATGCTGAGTTCAGCAGGGCTGGATAAACATGTGATGCTGACAGCGATGGTACTGCTGATTATTTTGACCAGCGTGGCAATGGCTATTTTTACAAATCGGCCGTTTGCGCTGGCGCCGGGGCTTGGCAGCGTTGGAATTGTTACGGCAATGATACAAAATGACGGTATTTCCCCTGAGATTACAGCAGGTGTAATTTTTCTAAGCGGTGTATTGTTTATACTGGTTACATTTTTGGGGCTGCGGGAAGCAGTTGTAAAAGTTATACCCATGAGCCTTAAACATGCAGTCAGTGCCGGAATCGGTCTGTTTATTGCACTGCTGGGTGCAAAGAGCTGCGGTCTGATCATTGCAAATGAGAGCAAGAAAAGCCTGGCATTTGGAGATCTTGCTTCTCCGGAAGTAATCGTAACGGTAATCGGGTTTATTATTCTCCTGGTAATGAAAGTACGAAATGTAGCCGGAGGAATGATCCTGACCATCTTGATTACCACCATTGTGGGAATCCCATTTGGTGTTACCAAGCTGCCGGAGAGCATCCTGTCCATGCCGGCTAATATCGGAACCCAGTTCTTAAATATCGATATTGCAGGGGCATTGAACTTTGCGTATATTCCATTTTTAATAGCACTCTTTGTACCGGATTTCTTCTCTACCTTTGGTACGGTTCTGGGTGTTGGGGCAAAAGCGGGATATCTGGACAAGGACGGGAATCTGCCGGGGATTGACCGCTGCTTTAAAGTGGATGCAATTGCAACCAGCTTTGGCGCATTATTTGGCATGCCCAGCATGACGACCTATCTGGAATCCTCCGCAGGCGTAGAGGCCGGTGGAAAGACGGGACTTACGGTAGTTGCAACATCAGCCTGTTTTGCCCTTGCTTTATTCTTCGCACCGGTTGCATTGATGATACCATCAGCGGCAACGGCGCCGGTATTGATTTATATTGGAATCGGAATGTTAAGCGCCATGAAGAATATTAAATATGAAGAAATTACAGAGAGCATCCCCGCATTTGTCTGTGTGACATTTACGATCTTTGCCAATAACATTGCAAATGGTATCTGTGCTGCAATTCCTACGTATTTTATCATGAAAATTGCATCAGGCAAGATCAGAGAAATCTCTAAGGTAATGTATATTCTGGTAATTGTCTGCCTCTTGTATTTTTATACCATTGTATAGGAGATATATATGGAAAATGTGGATTTAGTAATTCGAAATGGGAAAGTATTTAACAGTTATCTGAAGTGTTTCCGAAGGGCGGATGTGTATGTGCTGGACGGCAGAATTTATTATATTGATGTGAAAGAAAATGGGAAGACGGAAATTACTGCCGAAAAAGAACTGGACGCTTCCGGTTATTATATAATCCCCGGATTGATTGATATTCACATGCATATCGAAAGTTCTATGATGACGCCCCGGACATTTGCCGGTTTTGCCGGAAAGTGTGGTGTTACAACCGTTGTCTCTGAACCTCACGAGATGGCTAATATTAAAGGACTAAACGGAATTTATGAAATGATGGCGGATGGCGGGCATGCACCCATTGATATCTTCTATGGCATTCCCAGCAGCGTACCGTCTACCAATGAGAATCTGGAGACAACCGGTGAGATTATTGACTGTCAGGCAATGAAAGAATTGCTTGAGAGAAAAGAGGTAATCTGCGTTGGAGAAATTATGAATTACAGACAGATCATCCGGGAAAATGATCTTGAGATTACAAAGTTTTTAAAATATCTGCGGAAAAAAGATCCCAATTTTGTCATTGAAGGACATTGTCCCTCCCTTACAGGGCTGGACCTGGCTAAATTCCTCTATCTTGGCATTGACGGAGATCATACGGAGCATACCCTGGAAGAAATACAGCAGAGATTCGAAAATGGAATGTTTGTGGAATTGCAGGAGAAGATGTTAAGGCCGGAAATTCTGGATTATATCCGGGAAAACAGGCTTTATGAACACTGCGGATTTGTAACGGATGATACAATGGCGGATAAGCTGTATGAAGAAGGACAGCTGAATAAGGTACTTGAGGAAGCAATTCGCATGGGGTTCCCCACAGAAGAAGCAATTTACTGCGGGACCTATACCAATGCAAGAAGGATGAACCTCAGGGACAGAGGAGTGCTGGCACCTGGAAAAACAGCCGATTTTGCCCTGATTACCGGATTTGACAGTTTAGAACCGGATTATGTATATAAAGATGGAAAGCTTATTGCATCTAAAGAACAGGCTGGAGGAAAGCTGGCGAGGACAATTCAGCCGGAAGAGAGCCAGCCAGGAGAGAGTCAGCCGGAAGAGAGCCAGCCAGGAGAAAATCAGCAGGCAGGGAATCGACATATCTTCCCGGAGGATTATTATCACAGCGTCTGCATTCCGGTACTTAAACCGGAAGATTTCCAGGTTTGTGTCAAGCTGAAATCAGGAAGTGTACAAGTCCGGGTCATTGAGGTTTCAAATGGTAGGACGCAGACCAGTGAAAAAATAGTATCTATGCCTGTCAGAGATTATAAGATCTGCTGGGAAGGGACCGGATGCCTTCTTGCTATGGTACTGGAGCGTTACGGTAAAAACGGGAATATCGGTTATGGCTTTGTCACCGGGGACTGTCTGAAAGAAGGAGCGGCAGCGTCAACCTATTTCCATGACCATCACAATTTATTTGTAATAGGAGAAAATGTCCGGGATATGCAGGCTGCTGTGGAAAGAATCCAGGAGCTTCAGGGTGGAATTCTCACCGCTTTTCAGGGGAAAATCAGCGCAGAACTACCACTTCCGGTAGCAGGCATACTGTCAGACCGCCCAGTTGATGAAATTGGTCCGGCGCTGAAGAAAGTACGAAACAGCCTTTTTCAACTGGGGTATCGCCATTACAATCCGGTCATGTCTCTCTGCACATTAGGGCTGCCGGTTAGCCCAGCACTGAAACTGACCGACAGAGGGCTGGTGGATGTGATAAAGGGAGAGATTGTTGAACTGGTGATCAGTTAGAAAACAGGGTTAAGAGAGTTGAAAGAGAATAGATGAAGTAGATATGTACTCACGGAGAAGATCTGGTGGATCTTCGCTGTGGGTATTTTTTATGTGTATGTTATAAGAGGAAGGGAGCCTGGGGAGGTGGCAAGATATCCGGATCAAGCCAAGTATATAATTGTATAAGAATTATTTTCATACAATTAGTTGTGTTTATAAAATGAATAATTTTAATATTAAGTTTATGAAATGTTAAGATAATAATTATTGACATTTGCGTTAATCATGTTATACTACTTATAAGTAAAATTTCTTCCGCTACTTCTATTCATTAGGCAGATTCCTGCTGAATTTCCACTTTAACAAGTTTTAACATCTAATGCAGCGTTTTAGAAGCTGTTATGTAGGATAGTATTTTGAGGATACATGCAGACAGAGCTATAAGATATTGCTTAATTATGAAAAGGGGTGATATGGTGACAGACCATGAATTATTATTAGCGATTTCAGATATCATTGATAAAAAGATAGTACCAATTAAAAATGATATTAAAACCATAAAAGTTGATATACTTGAAAATAAAGTTTTGCCAAGATTATCAGGGATAGAAGAGCATTATTTATCCACGGCAAATCGATAGCCAAACATTGCAAAAAATATCATAGAACTTGTTGGAGATCTGTATATGCTCTAAAAAACCGGAAAGGGCACCGAATAATAAAAAATGCATATGATTCTATATAACGAATATTATATGGGTGGTGAATTTGTTTTATGCATTTTTTATCTGCATTTTTATTTGCAATTTCCGCTAATCTGGATAATCTGACGATTGGCGTTGCATATGGTATAAAACGTATTAAGATAGAACCGGAAAGTAATCTTGTAATTGCGTGTATCACAGCGATTGGTACATTTTTGTCCATGTCTCTGGGATCACTGTTTACTGAAATCATAAGCACAGAGACAGCAAATCTGATTGGATCGTCTATTCTTGTTTTTGTGGGGGGACTGTTTATAGCTGAATTTATCTGGAAGGAGTTTAGGAAGAACCGTGTGAAATCAGGTTCGGAAGATAATCAGGAAAAGGATAAAACCTGGCTGAAAAAAAGCATGGAAGAAGGAGATAAGGACGGATCCGGAAACATTGATATGCGTGAGGCAGTTACATTGGCATTAGCACTTACCGTAAATAATATAGGACTTGGGATCGCAGGCAGCATTACCGGTCTATCCGTGTTCTGGACTTCCGTTTTTACGCTTTTAGTAAGTTACTTTTTTATATCCGCCGGGCAGCGTTTTGGCAGAGGATGTCTGTCAAGGTTATTTGGTAAGTATGCTACGGTTGTATCCGGGCTGATCATTTTTTGTATGGGTTTATATGAGATGTTTGTCTAGATCTATAGTGAACGCTTTATATTTGGATTTAGCTGATAAATGACGCTTTGTGGAATATAGGTAATGTACGAAATGGTTAGAACATGCCAGTTCTGCGGTAAGCATTCCAAACCTATGTCCTAGAGCGTGTTTTAAAATTGCTTTCTGGCAGCTGTGCGTCACAGTTTGTGGGAGATTTGTCCCGGATGAAGGGCGCGTAGCGGGCTACGTAACCTGAATTCGGGGCAAATATACCGCAAAGTGGGGCGTGCAGATGACAGGAATGAATTATCAAACACGCTCTAGTCCTCCTCCCTTCTGTTTCTGCACATTACCTCTGCATACAAAGCGTCTTAATCAGCAAAAATCCAATCTAAATATTTATAATCTTTCGTGCAATGTCAGGGAAATCTGTTATGATTGCATCAACTTCCAGTTTCATTAATTTTTCCATCTGTTCTTTTGTATTGACTGTCCACACGTGCAGAGGGAGATTGTATTTCTTACAGTCCTCCAGAAAATCCGGATACTGGAGAAGATAGGTTGCGGGGTGCAAGGCGTTAACCCCTATGCTATTGCCGTAAGCGGGAACATTGATCCAGCCGTCTTCATAGAGTAGTCCGGTGCTGACAGATGAATCCAGCTCTTTTAGGGATTTTAATGTATAGTGGTTAAAGGAGGAATAAATGATTCGTTCTTCCATCTGCATTTTTCTGGCAAGCTGCAGTGCCTTTTCCTCTATGCCGGGATAGAAGCAGATGCTGGTTTTAAGCTCAACATTAACGGTAAGGTTGGTGGGGGATATCAATTCATACACTTCTTTTAAAGTGGGAATACATGCCTTTGTAAATTCGGGGTGTGTTCTGTTAAAAGGTAATTGTTTTAATTCCTTAAGGGTATAGTCCTTAATCCAACCTTTTTTACCAGTCACACGATCTATCTTTTCATCATGTGCAACGACGATTTCTCCGTCTTTTGTCAGCTGTATATCCAGTTCAATACCATCAGCATTCTGGTGAATTGCAAGTTCAAATGCTTCCAGCGTATTTTCAGGCGCATAGCCGGAAGCACCTCGGTGTGCCCAGATCTTTGTTTTCATAATGAAACCTCACTCCTATATTTTGGCTGTTCATATACATTTGTGTATGAATGCTTTGGTTCATTATAGTACTCTTTGGAAAGAGATACAATTATATTTTTCGGGTTGTTAATAAATAATGTCTACGGTAGTGGGAATGAGCAGTATTCTGCCCAATGGTACTAATGCAGGAAGTCTTGCTTATCCGTTCATAAATGAAAGTTCCCGGACGTCCGGTACAGGCACAGAACAGATGATAACATGCCCAGATCATTAGAAACGGTATAAAAATCAGGTAAAGAGCTCCAAATCTAAAAATACATTGCTGCAGTGTAAGTGCTTTTTCTTCATCGAAGGAAGATATTCGAATCCGCAGCAGCCATTTTCCAGGGGTATAGCCATTTGTAAGATAGGTACACATCACAAAGTATAAAACAGGCAGGAAGAAACTGGCGGTTAACTGAATCAGGAAAAAGACAGGGGGCATAAAGGATGTCAGGATTACAGTTGGTACACCGATTACAGCAAGGATAGTCCAGTCAAGGATAAAGGCTGCAAGCCTTCTGCAAAAAGAGACGTGTAACCCCTTTTCGTATGCAATTTTATCCAGCTGTTCTCTGCTTGGCAGCAACCGTATAATTAGGGCAGATGAGATATAGCCAAGCATTCCGCCTCCGGTGTTCAGCATCAGGTCATCTACGTCGAACAAACGGTATCCCCTGGGATAAATTCCATATAATCCGCTTAACTGTGTAAGCTCAAAGAACAGGCTCAGCAAAAAGCTGACCAGTAACACTTTTTTCCAGCTGCATCGGAAATAGTACCGAAGGTACACACCCAGAGGCAAAAACAGCAGGATATTAAATAGGACTTGTAAGAAACAGTTTTGTGTCAGCGCACTTATCCAGGTTCCGGGTGAAGAGATCCGAAAAGTTGTTTCTCTTAAGAAATCCCTTATAAACTGGAGCGGAACCAGCTGAGTCTGGGGACCTGTGTATCCGGCTACCTCGCTAATGGAGGGAAGCGGCAGTATTACAAGGAAATACATGCATAACAGGTACAGTACAAAGGAGTACATGATAACGGACCGGAACAGCGGTATGGATCCATATTTGCGGTATTGATAAATCATGTATGGAAATGTAATGATAACAGCCAGCAGTGGAAATACTGCAATGGCTTCTTTAATTGGAATCAGGTATATATTCATAATATAGCACCACCTTTCATGCCTTAATGATATCAAAATGAATCATTGGGTGCCATAATTGCAGCTTACATTTTAAGAAGATAACTTACAATTTTGTAAGTCTGAGTTTTCAGCTCCTGAACCATCATCATCTCTCTGTCATTCTTTATATAGAAAGATCAGGTACAAAAAATGCAGAAATGATAAAAAAGTGAAAAATACAAACAAAATATTGTAAAGAGAAACCGGAGTTTGTATGCTATGATTTTTTATAAATATAAATTTCGGGTGATGCTATGCTGTAACTGTGTTTCCCGGCAAAAAAGGAACGGAGGATTGTTATGAAGAGAAAGAATGGATTTGCCAGAGGCGTCAGTTTTATGCTGTCTATGGCGTTGGTGCTAAACACAATCGTGATGCCGGTATCAGCATCCGGACAAAATGGAGCGGCGCAGGTATCAGCCAGCGGGCAGGTGCTGGAAACAGAATATGAGCAGGCAGAGAAGCGCGGAACGGAAACAGAGATCAATCAGCCTGTAAGGGATGCAGCAGCGGCGGCGCAGCAAGCAGATGCTGAAATGGAGAATAATGCAGATACAGGTATAGACTCAGATTCAGGGATAGGTACAGACACAGGTATAAATTTCGTTACTGAAGCAGAATTTGAATCAGAGAAAGATACAGAGGCAGATACAGAGACGGAGTTAAACGGCGGACAAGAGATCACAACCGAAAAAGAAAAGGATATTGACGCTGCAACCGTAACCGAAAAAGAATCTGGCTTAGATCAGGAGCCGGAAAGCGTGACAGGGGAAAATACGGTAAAGGCTTTGACAGATATGGAACCCGGGTTATTTGGTGAGATTTTCAATACAGAGGGGTATCGCGGGGGACCGATGGAACTCTTTAATTTTGAAAATAAAACAGGAGAGCAGGTTTTCGCTTCCTTAAGCGGGCAGAATTTAAGACCGGTATTTGATAAATATAATGGGAATAAAGGGGACGAGCAGTTTGCTACAGCCAGATTCACCGGAAAGCTAAACGTAGAAAAAGCCGGAGATTATAAATTCTTTGGCTGGGGAGATGATGGATTCCGGATATGGATTGATGGGAAACTGGTCATTGATTTCTGGGTACAGGAATGGGAAAAGGAGCAGACCAGTAAAGCGGTTGCTTTAAGTGAAGGATTACATGATATAAAGATTGAATATTTACAGGGATGGGGCGGCGCCGTTCTGAAACTTTCATGGGAATCTGCAAATGCAAATATAGCCAAGGAAGTGATTCCGGAGAAAGCATTTTATCATGCCAAAACTCCGGCTGATGCCGGCTTAACTGCCCAGATTTACAAAGTAAACGGAAAACCTTCCAGTATTACGTCCTTTGGATTTGCGGGGGAACCAGTGAATCAGGTTTTACCAAACCTGGATGGGCATGGTGGATTAAAAGAGGCAATTCAATTAAGCAATGGAAGCAGTGAATATGCAACGGCTATTATCCACGGATATATTACACCTCAGGAGAGCGGTGACTATGAATTTGTAATGAGCGGTGATGATGCTTTTCGTTTCTGGATGAAGGATGACATGATGGTTAATTCCTGGAAACTTCATTCCGACCAGATCAAGGTCAGCCAGCCGGTACATATGGAAAAAGGATTCCTTTACAAAATCCGTATTAATTATGCTCAGGCAGATGGAGATGCCAGTTTGAATTTATCCTGGAAAAAGGATGGCGGACAGGCACAGGTTGTTCCGGCAGAGTGTTTTCGGCAGGCAGCAAAGGCAATCCAGGGAGAAACTGCAGCAGAAGACCAGCATGGACTCCTGGCGGAAGTTTACGGAGATATCTTCCTGGAAGAAAAAAAAGGTGAAGTAATTGCACCGGTACTTGATAAATCACTCTCCATTAAAAAGATATTGTCCCAGTATAACGGTTCGGAAGAATATGGTTCTTTCCGTTTTACCGGACAGGTAAACGCAGAAGAAGCAGGTGATTATACCTTTTATCTGATTGGAGATGATGGTTTCCGCCTTTGGGTAAATGATGAGCTGGCGATTGATTTCTGGGAATCCAAATGGGATAAGCAACAGGAAAGCCAGCCAATTCATCTAAATGAAGGCAGAAATGACATTCGTATTGAATACTTCCAGGGTTATGGCGGAGCTTATATTATGCTGGAATGGCTGAAACCCGGAGCAGAGGAAAAAGAAGTAATTCCAACGGAAAACCTTTATCCGGCAAGTACGAAAAAAGGTTTAATCGGAGAAATCTATCAGGAAAAGGGCGGTAATCAGGAAAAACTTGCTGAGGTACTGGCAAATGAGGTGTCATCAGAGCAGTTTTCTGTAAATTCCCTGGTCAGCTATTATGAGGGGAATGAGAACGCGCCGGCAAATGTAGAATTAAACGGTAAAATTAAACCAGAGGTTTCCGGAACCTATGAATTGGCATTTGGATCTTCCGGTAACTATCAGGTGTATCTGAATGATGAAAAAATGATTGCTCAAAATGCGGGAAATGTGTATCAAGAAACCCAAAGCGCAAAAGTAGAGCTTGAGAAGGGAATCTATTATAATCTTACGATTATAGCAGAGAATCTGAATCTTAAGGAAGATATGAATTTATCCTGGACACGGGATGGGGTAAAATCAGTGATTGGGGAAGATCAGTTATATGCCCCGGAAGCAATGTGGTATGAAAGCGTTACGGCGAGAGAAAAATTATATGTAGGTCTCACCGAGGCAGTGGCTCTTCGCAGAAATACGAAGGTAGGAACAGGTGAGGGGCAGATTGCGAAAGAGCATATGGATAAGTTTTCTGCTGTTGTTGATGAAATAGCAGCAGATGCAAAAGACTTTGATATTATTGCATCTGTTCTGAAAGATGATACCAATAAGATCACCAATGCGGTGGCTGAATTTAAATTAAATGTAATACGTGAACAAAAAGGGGAAGCATTAACCCAATTCAATAATGCGCTTTATCAGGGACAGGATCCATTTATCAGCTACCACGACGGATATTATTACTTTGTTTCGTCCAGTAACGATCCATCCCACAATAAAATGTATGTATCCAAATCAAAATCTCTGCTGGATCAGGGAGAAAAAGTCAGGATTTTTGATTTTAACGATTCGAAATCCAGGATCTTTGCTCCGGAAATGTTCTTCATTGACGGCAAATGGTATATTTATTACTGCGCTGATGCAAAAGAGTATAACTGGAGGCATATGGCTTGTGTGATGGAATCGGTTACCGATGATCCACAGGGAGACTGGATAGACAGAGGCGTATTGTATACCGGAATGGAAATCAATAACCCCAATGAGTTTGCACAGGGAAATGATTTTACCGTTTTCCAATACCGTGGACAGTTATATGCCTGCTGGGGAAGCATGGAAAGCGGCGTGGAGTCACCAGCCATTGCCAGAATGGAATCACCCATAAAGATTACGGAGGAGAGAAGTTTTCTGCCTGGCTTCGGAGGAGAAGGTCCAAGAGCAGTTGTGAACGGAGATCATTTATTTATGACGGTATCCCAGGGAAGCTTTAAGACAGCAGGGTATCACATGGGAATGTATATTTTTGATACAGCAAAGGATGATCTCTTAAATCCGGATAACTGGTCTTATAAAGAAGGCGTGTTTGAGGGAACAAAAGATGTATATGGACCAGCCAGAGCTTCCTTCTTTAAATCAGCTGATGGAACAGAAGACTGGATGGCTTTCCATTCAAAAGTGTATCCGTCAAACAATAATGCCTGGAGACAGGTCAGTATAAAGAAGATTACCTGGAATGAAGATGGTTCACCGAACTTTGGAAGACCGGTATCACCATACGAATTTACAGCGCTGCCATCCGGCGACCCAGGACTGGGACTTGCATACCAGGCAGAAGATGGAGACTTATCCGGTGGCGCAAAAAAAGGATATAAGGGAAAAGGGTTCCAGGGAACAGGCTATGGCAATATAACGGATACGCTGGGAGAAAAAATTACATTCAAAGTAAATGCACCGGCAGACGGAGACTATTTTGTTAGAGCACGTTATGCCAATGGAGTAAAAGCTCCGATCAGTGCTACAGACAACCGTGGTGAATGGGAAGCAAATATCCCGGATATTACACCTAAGGCAGGAACATTGAATCTCTATGTCAATGATGCAGGACAGAAAAGTGTTACGGTGTCCTTTGATAAAACGGAGACAGACTGGCAGCACTGGATGACCGTTTGCAGCCGTGTCACTCTGAAAAAAGGGGAAAATACCATTTCCTATGTGAAAGATGCAGAAAACAGCGGAAATGTGTACCTCGATTATATTACGGTTCAGGAGGCTCATGAACAGCCGGCAGCCCAGACGGTTAAGACTGGAGCAGAGCTGGATGCGCTGATTGCAGAGGTAGAAGGATTCCGGGAAGAAGCATATTCCATTGAAACCTGGAGAATATTCAGTGCTGCACTTTTAAGTGCAAAGTCAGTAAATAAAGATGCGGTCCAGGCGGTTTCAAACCGTTATTTATCCCTGGAAGCCGCTGCAAAGGATCTATCCAACTATGTGCGCTTCTATGCAGATAAAAATGTAAGCGTCAACGGGGATGTAAAGGATGATATGTATCGGATCGGTTCAGAGGTTACCGTCCAGGCAAAAGACCTTGCGGGCAAGACCTTTAGCAGATGGGATGTCAGCGGTTTCGAACTGACGGAGGAGCAGAAAGTATCAAAAGAGTTTACATTTACAGTTCCGCGAAACAGAGGCAGTATAGTACCGGTTTATGCAGAAAATGAGTACTACAAGGTTACAGCAGGGACAAATGTCAGAATCGACAATGCAGCAGCAAACAGCCTATATCAGGCTGGTACTACGGTAAAAGCAACGGTGGGAATTCCACAGGGTAAAGAATTTATCGGCTGGGACGTAAAAGGAATCACTTTAACAGAGGCGGAAAAAGTGGCAGTTACCATTTCTTTTGTAATGCCGGAGAGTGAAGTCGTATTAAATGCTGCATTTAAAAATATTGTCATCCCGGAAAAACCAAAATATCAGTTAAAAGCAGGAGCAGGCATAAGCATTGCAAATGCTGCAAAAGATCAGATGTATACGGTAGGTACCAGAATCCAGGCAACCGTTTCTGTTCCGGCTGGAAAGGTATTTGCGCAGTGGAAAGTATCCGGGATCTCACTGACAGCTCAGCAGCAGAAGTCAACGGTCATTTCTTTCCTCATGCCCGCTTCGAGTGTCAGCCTGGAAGCAGTATTTGATATTCAGAAAAAGAAACAGACGATTACAGCAAAAGATTTTCAGAAAACAGATGGAGATAAGAGCTTCTATATTAAGGCAAAGGCATCCGGAAAGGGCAAACTGTCTTATAAGTCTGATCATACGAAGGTTGTGAAAGTAGACAGCAAGGGTAAAGTTACTATTAAAGGTACCGGAAAAGCCCAGATTACCATAACGGCAGCAGGTAATTCCAGTTATGATTCCGCAATCAAAAAAATAACCATTTCGGTTGCACCAAAGAAGACTGTGGATGTAAAAGCAGTATCAAAGAAATCCAAAACATTGAAGCTGACCTGGAAGAAGACAAGTGGTGCAAGCGGCTATCTGATCTCTTACTCTACAGATAAGAAATTTAAAAAGGGAGTAAAAAAGGTTGTGATCAGTTCCGGTAAAACTACATCCAGGACAATTAAGAATCTCAAGGGCAAGAAGACCTGTTATGTAAAAGTCAGAGCATTTAAAACGTCAGGAAAGTCCAGGGTTTATGGAAAATACAGTAAGACTGTTTCTGTCCGCGTTAAAAAATAAAAATAGCATAAGAAATGGATAAAAATACCGCGCTTTTTTTCTGGCGCGGTATTTTTATAAACTAGTGCTAAAATTTTGCATAGCCAAAGGTATTTTTTTCCATTATAATGTATTTTATCATCGAGAAATTATCGTCTCAATGCTAGAGCGTGTTTGATAATTCATTCCCGCCATCTGCACGCCCCACTTAGCGGCAGATTTGCCCCGAATTCAGGTTACGTAGCCCGCTACGCGCCCTTCATCCGGGACAAATCTCCCACAAACTGGGACGCACAGCTGACAGAAAGCAATTGTCAAACACGCTCTGGTAAGGAGATGATAAAGAGGGATTTTCTAAGATATGGGAGGTAGAAAAAGATGAGATGCAAAGCTATGGTAGCTGATGATGAGTACATAATCCGGAGGGGGATTATCAGTTTTTTACGGAAATATGAAGAAATTGAAGTCGTAGCAGAAGCAGAAGATGGAGAGATGGCATTAGAAATTGCCCAGGAAGAGGACATTGATATTTTCTTTGTAGATATTAATATGCCTTTTTTGAACGGACTGCAGTTTATTGAAAAGTTAAAGGGTGTGCAGCCACAGGCAATTATCGTAGTCATTACAGGATACGATGATTTTGAATTTGCCAGGACGGCGCTCCGACTGGGTGTTTTTGAATATATTCTAAAACCATTGATGGAAGAGCCTTTTGATAATATGATTCAGGGGGTGCTAAAAGAAGTACAGCAGCAGAACAAAGAAGATAAATATCTGAAATGGGCAAAGATGACTTTGCAGCAGAATAAAATACATCTGGTGGATGCTTTCTTGAAGAACTGGCTGGAAGGCAGGCTCTCAGAACAGGAAATAGAAGAACGGATGCAGTATCTCGATATCTGTATTCCAAAAAAGTATGCGGTTACAATAATTCATCTGGAACAGGCTGTGGATAAAGATCTGGGGGAAAGCTGGGATGAGGATCTGCTGTCCTATGCGGTTCAGAATATCAGCAATGAAATATTTAATGACCTTAAAAATGTATCCTCCTGCCAGGTTGAAAACGGTGATCTGGTGGTGATCTCCAGAGATATGGGGGCAGAAGAACTCAGAAGGAAACAGTTAAAATGCATGGAAAGCATTGAGGGGTGTCTGCCGTTAAAAGCAGTTTCCGTACAGGAGACGGGAGAAGGATATGAGAATCTGGTGGCAGTATACAATAAAGCTGCGGAGCAGATGGAATCGGTTAAGGGCGGCTCCAGTGTAATAAAGATTGTGAAACAATACATAGAGGATCATTATAACAGAGAAGAACTGACCCTGCAGGATGTGGCAGATTATACGTATCTGTCTCCCCAGCATTTAAGCAGAATTTTTCGAAAAGAGATGGGTATTACCTTTATTGACTATCTCACAAAAGTCCGGATTCGAAAAGCAATTGACCTGCTTTTCGAAGAAGACCTGAAAATGTATGAAATTGCCGAGAAGGTAGGATACACGACCCAGCACTATTTCAGCAATGTATTTAAGAAGATTACGGGGGTCAGTCCTGCCGAGTACCGCAAGTGTGCACATAAAAGATAAGGAAAGAAGATTACATCGTTTTCGTTTTATTTATATTATTATATTTTGTATCATATATTTAGCATCCATTTTGATATTTAGCAAATGGATGCTAAAATTTTGCAATTTTATAAAGGAAAATTGCAAAGACCTGAAGACAGAAATAGAATATAATAGGTTCATAGCAAGGGAAGAACCCAAAGAAAACGGAGGATATTAAAATGAAAAAAAAGCTTGTTAGTGTATTATTATGTGTCAGTATGGTAGCTGCTATGGCAGCAGGATGTGGTTCCAGCAGCGCAGGAACGACAGAAGCAAAAACAACAGAAGCAAAGACAACAGAGGCAGCAAAGACAGAAGCACCTGCAACAGAAGCACAGGAAACCGTAAAGGGTTCTGAAGCAGCAAGTGAAGAAGCAAAAGATGACAGTGCAGGCGGAGATAAACTGGTAGTTGGATTTGCACAGATCGGACAGGAATCCGGATGGCGTGATGCAGAAACAGCATCCATTCAATTCTATGCAGGACAAAATGTAGATACAATTGATCTGAAATTTGCAGATGCTCAGCAGAAACAGGAAAACCAGATCAAAGCAATTAAGTCCTTTATTGAGATGGGCGTAGACGTAATCGGACTTGCACCTATAGTAGAAACCGGATGGAATGCAGTATTTACAGAGGCTCAGGAAGCAGGGATCCCAATCGTTCTCGTTGACAGAAAGGCAGATGTAGATGAAAGCTTATATGCTACATTCATCGGCTCCGACTTCATTGAAGAAGGAAAAAATGCAGCAATTGAAATGGGCAAATTATTAGGAGAAAAAGGTAAAATCGTAGAGTTAGAAGGAACCGTAGGTGCTTCTGCAGCTAATGACCGTAAAACAGGTTTTGATGAAGAATTGAAAGCTAATCACCCGGATATCGAAATTCTGGAATCCCAGACAGGTGACTTTACAAGAGCAAAAGGTAAAGAAGTTATGGAATCTTTCATCAAGACATATGGCGAAGAAATCAAAGGTGTATATGCACATAACGATGATATGATGCTTGGCGCAATCGAAGCTATTAAAGAAGCTGGATTCAAACCTGGTGAAGACATTAAGACAGTATCTGTTGACGGCGTAAAAGGTCTCTTTGAAGCTATGGCAGCAGGGGAAGCAAACGTTACTGTAGAATGTAATCCATTACTTGGCGAACAGTTCTTCGATACTTGCCAGAAATTAAAAAATGGCGAAGAAGTTGAAAAATGGGTAAAATCTGAAGAAGGTATCTATCGTCAGGATACGGCGGCAGCAGATTTACCAAATCGCCAATACTAAAAAGATTTTATGATCTTATTAAAATCCGCTCCAGTACGACTGAGAGCGGATTTTGGATAAGGGGGCAGATAAACAGCAGGAATGGAGGAAATGTGATATGGGTAAAGAGGACATCTTACTTCAAATGAATCATATATCAAAGAGCTTTGGTAAAGCAGTAATTGCGCTGAGTGATGTGCAGCTGGAATTAAGAAAAGGGGAAGTTCTGGCACTTTTAGGAGAAAATGGTGCAGGAAAATCCACGCTGATTAAGGTATTAACAGGAGTAGAGGAAAGAGACAGCGGAACGGTTCTGATGGAAGGGAAAGAAATCTATCCCAAATCCCCGTTAGAGGCGCAGGCAGACGGAATCAGTACGGTATACCAGGAGGTAAACCTCTGTCCGAATTTGTCTGTAGCAGAGAATATTTACATAGGCAGGGAAATAAGAAAAGGCGGCAGAATAGACTGGAAAACGATTAACCAGAAGTCAAAAGAGTTAATGAAGCGGTTTGATCTGGATATAGATGTAACAAAAAATCTGGATAATTATTCTGTGGCAATTCAGCAGATGATAGCAATCGCCCGTGCCTGCGATGTATCAGCAAAAGTACTGATACTGGATGAACCAACTTCCAGTTTGTCCACTATGGAAGTAGAAAAATTGTTTGAAACAATGAAGAAGCTTCGTGAAGAAGGAATGGGAATTATTTTCGTAACACACTTTCTGGATCAGGTTTATGAGATTACAGACCGTATAACGGTTCTTAGAAATGGGGAATATGTAGGAACTTATGAAACAAAGAACCTGCCAAGAGTAGAACTGGTAGGAAAGATGATTGGTAAAGACTATGCAAAATTAAACCAGACAATGGCAATTTATGAAGAAGAAAATAAATCAGATGAATTATTAATAGATATGGCAGATGTCACGGGGTCAGGAACAATCCAGGGATTTAATCTGAAGATCAATAAGGGTGAGGTATTGGGACTTTCCGGACTGCTTGGAAGCGGAAGATCTGAAACAGCCCGGTTAATATTCGGTGTAGATAATCTGGAAAAAGGAACTCTTGAAATAAAAGGAGAAAAGACAAAGCTAAAGGGAACACTGGACGCGATCCGAAGAGGCATTGCTTTCTGTCCGGAGAACCGTAAAACAGAAGGGATTGTAGGTGAACTTACCATCCGTGAGAATATCTGCCTGGCACTTCAGGCAAAACGAGGAATGTTCCACTTTATTTCCAGACAGGAGTCGGAGAAGATAGCAGATGAGTATATTAAGAAGCTTGAAATCAAAACCCCCTCATCGGAACAGCTGATTAAGAACCTCAGCGGAGGTAACCAGCAGAAGGTAATTCTGGCAAGGTGGCTGGCAACAGAGCCGGAGCTTCTCATGCTGGATGAGCCAACAAGGGGTATTGATATTGGTACAAAAGCAGAAATACAAAAAATAGTAGTGGATCTGGCAAAACAGGGCATGGCGGTTATCTTCATTTCTTCGGAAATTGATGAGATGACCAGATGCTGCGGCAGAATGGTTATTTTAAGGGATATGAGAAAAGTAACAGAACTCCGGGGCAGTCAGATATCAGAAGAAGCGATTATGCGGTATATAGCTGGAGGTGACAGTCATGAAGAAACTAAATAAAATTTCAAAAAATCAGGCATTTTGGCCCTTTGTGATATTGCTGGCTATCATCCTGTTTAATGGAATCATATCTGGGGGAAGCTTCTTCGAGCTGAAAATAGTCGATGGGCATCTTTATGGAAGAATTATAGATATTATAAGAAACGGCAGTAAGCTGATGATCTTATCCATTGGTATGACAATGGTTCTGGCTACCGGAGGAACCGATATCTCGGTTGGTTCGGTTATGGCAATAAGCGGTGCAATTGCCTGTAGTATTGTAAGCGGGAACATTCTTCCTGGAGTGGGAGGAAATGTAGCAATCGCAATTATACTGGCGCTTTTAGCAGGTATGTTATGCGGTCTTTGGAATGGATTTTTAGTTGCAAAGATTCAGATTCAGCCAATTGTAGCAACGATGATATTGATGGTTGCAGGGCGTGGTATCGCACAGCTGGTAACAGAAGGCAGAATTGTAACTGTAAGCTCAGATGCCTATTACTTTATTAACGGCGGATATATTTTTGGTATACCGTTCCCGGTATATTTGGTGGTAATTTTATTAATTATTGTACTGCTTTTTACCAAGAAAACTGCATTTGGACTTTTTCTGGAATCCACCGGATGCAACTCCGTGTCCAGTAAATTTGCCGGAATTAACGTAGATGCAATAAAGCTGGTTGTTTATACCTGCTGCGGTATCTTTGCAGCACTGGCTGGTCTGATTGAAAGTGCCAGTATCAAAGGAGCCGACTGTAACAATGCAGGACTTATGATTGAAATGGATGCAATTCTTGCTGTTGCCATCGGAGGCACATCCTTAAGCGGAGGCCGTTTCTCCATCCCGGCAAGTATCGCAGGTGCCCTGATTATCCAGAGTATTACAACAACTGTTTATGCAATGGGAATTGCACCGGAAATCACTCAGGTAGTAAAAGCTATTTTAGTTGTAATCATCTGTCTTTCACAGTCAAAAGAATTTAAAGAGACATTTACAAGAAAGTTCTCTAAGAGAAAGGTGGCGAAGCAGGCATGAGAGAAAAGGCAAAAAAGAGAATAAAAATTAATAATGTTTCGCTGGTAATCACATTTGTGTTGTTTATTGCACTATTTACATTCGGGGCTGTTTCGTATGACCGGTTTTTATCCTTATCAACATTTTTGAACTTATTTAATGACAATGCTTACCTGATTATTGCTTCTATAGGAATTACCTTTGTTTTGCTCACTGGAGGTATTGATATTTCCATCGCTTCCACGATAGCATTTACCTGTGTGTTTTCTGCATTTTTACTTGAAAAAGGGATTCCGGCATTTGTAGTGATTCCGCTGGTTCTTTTTATAGGCGCACTGTTGGGATTCGGAATGGGCTACATTATTCATTACTTTAAATTACAGCCATTTATAGTAACACTTGCTGGACAGTTTTTGATGAGAGGGCTTTGTGCGGTAATCAGCACCAAATCCATATCCATCTCCAATGAATTCTATAAAAAAATGGCGCTGAGCAAATTGGTAATTGGAAAAGGAAAGATTTATTCTTATGTATTTATTGCCCTGGTAGTAATTCTAGCAGCTTACTACATATTAAAATTTACAAAGTTCGGAAGAAGCATTTATGCCTTAGGCGGTAATGAACAGTCAGCGATCCTGATGGGACTTCCGGTAGCAAGAACAAAAATAGCAGTTTATGCAATCAGCAGTTTCTGTGCGGCACTTGCAGGTGTGGTCTTCAGCTTCTATACATTAGCAGGTTATTCGCTTCAGAACCTGGGGCTGGAACTGGATGCCATATCCTCAGCGGTAATCGGCGGTACGCTTCTTACAGGCGGTGTAGGTACGGTAATCGGTACCACCATCGGTGTCTTGATTCAGGGAATTATACAGACGATTGTAACTTATGAGAATTTGAATACATGGTGGACAAAAGTAACAATTGCAGCGCTGTTGTGTGTATTTATTGTTATCCAGAGAATTATATCCATACGTGCTGAAAAACTGAAAGGAAAATAGGATTTTTAGAAGAATCCAATTGCGAAATGACCCGGTCAAAGCTATAATATAGGGACAGGAAATTGACAGAGAGGGGTGAGCGGAATGAACAAGCTTAAGAACAAATTCATGAATATTACAATACGTAGTAAAATGGTCTGGTCTTATATTGTCGCTTCGCTGATCCCTTTTTGCGTGTTCGGAATGATCGGGATCAGCGTATTTACGGGGCAGGCGAAAAAAAGTGTTTCACAGCATGCGGACCAGATGATGAGCCAGGTAAAAACATCTATCGATGTATATGTAAACAGCATTGATAAAATAGCAAATTTTATAATCTGCAGAATGGAAAATACCGATTACGGATCCATGAAAACAGAGGACAATGTTTTTTGGAAACAGGAAAAGTTAATTTTAGAAAATACCCTGGATGACCTGGCATTTTCCAATAAAGAAATAGCCGGTATCTTTGTTGCAACAGAGAACGATTTATGCACCAATACGGGGATGAGGCGTATCTCACGGGATTCCTTTAAAAATGAGGACTGGTACCGCCAGGCAGCGGCTAACCCTGATGAAATGCAGATTATCAGTAACATAGCCGGCAGAAATATTGCCACCGATAAGAGCTATAGCATCGATGATGTATTTTCCATTGCAAAGGCAATTAAAAATGCAGATACCGGTGAGATTATGGGTGTGCTGCTTCTGGATATTAAACATGATATTATTTCCAAATCCATACAAAATGTCACCATTGGCGATAATGGGTTCGTGTTTGTACTGGATAAGGATGACCGCATGGTTTATACCCTGCCCAATAAAGTGACATACCGTATAGATCCTGCATGGCTTACGCCGGAACAGGTACCGGTGGATGCCAGAATAAATGGGGAAAATTATCAGATCCGCTATGAAGAGTCTGAATATACCGGATGGAAGATCGTAGGTGTATTTTCCCTGGATGAAATTATGGGAAGTACCAATGCCATGTTCTATATTTTATCCGGCGGTCTGGCAATGACCCTGATTTTTGTGATGGTGATATCTTTAAAGATATCCCAGACGATTACTAATCCCATTGTGGAGTTAAAGCTGCTAATGCGTGAAGCGGCATCCGGCAATCTGGCTGTGCGCTTTGAGGGGAACTACAATGATGAGGTGAGCGAACTGGGATATGGGTTTAATCATATGCTGGTTCAGATAGAAAGCCTGGTGGATATGGTCTATGTGGAGCAGAAAAATAAAAGAATGGCTGAGCTGAAGGTCCTTCAGGAGCAGATCAAACCTCATTTTCTCTATAATACACTGGACACTATCAGTTGGATGGCGCGGGAATATCAGGCAGATGATATTGTCAGGCTGGTGGATGCGCTGACCAATATGTTCCGGATCGGGCTGAGTAAGGGACGAGACTACATTAAAGTGGAACAGGAGATTAAGTATGTGTCCAATTACCTTTATATTCAGAAAATCAGGTATGGTCCAAAGCTGAACTATGAGCTGCTGGTAGATGACAGCCTGGATCAATGCGTAGTTCCGAAACTGATGCTGCAGCCCCTGGTGGAAAATGCTATTTATCACGGCATAAAAACAAAGCGTGGGGAAGGACATCTGATTATAAGATGTGAAAGTGCGGCTGACAACTGGATGGAATTTACAGTGGAAGATGATGGTGCAGGAATGACACAGGAAAAAGCAGAGCAGATTAATGCATTACTCAATGAACATTCCCAGCTGGAAGAAAATCAAAGCTTTGGCCTGTTCTATATTAAAGAGCGGCTGCGCATCCGATACGGGGATAAATTCTGCGTCAGGGTGACCAGTGAACTGGGAGCAGGAACAAAGGTGATTATCCTGATACCACAGAGTGTGGATCTGCTGGAGGGAGGTAACAGGGATGAAAAATAAGATCATAGCTGCCGCCTCCATATGTGCGGTAATCCTTATTATGTTCCTTGGGCTGCATATTTACAATCAGGGTATTGACGGTGAGGAATACCGGGAAATTGAATATGTAATCGGAGTATCGCAGGCGAATATGCGGGAATCCTGGAGGCTGGCACTGACCAGTGAAATAGAAGAAGAGGCAAAAAAATATAAGAATATCAGATTAATTATGACGGACGCCACCTCCGATGTGACCAAGCAGGTAAAGGATGTGGAAAAACTCATAGATTTTGGCATTGATCTGTTGATTATATCGCCTTGTGATACCGAAATTATGACATCCATTATCAGCGGAGTTTACCATAAAGAAATTCCCGTAATTGTTATGGACAGAGGGATAGAGGGATTTGACTATTCCTTATTTATCGGACCGGATAATGAGCAGATTGGCAGGAGAGCAGGCGAAGGTGTACTGAGGCTGTTGAAAGATGAAGAGGGAAAAGTTCTGGAGATCTGCCAAAGTGAGGATTCTCTGCCAAGCCAGAACAGGAGTAAGGGATTCGATTCTATTATCTCCCGGTATCCCAATATTGAAAAAAGCGTATGCAGGATAGAATCAGGTTCCAAAGATGATGCGGAAGATACCATGCTTGCCATGGGTGAACATCTGAAGGATTATGATGTGATTTTTGCCCATAACGACTATATGGCGTTGGGGGCGTATCAGGCGATGGATAAAATCGGGGCGGAAGCCAAAATTGTGGGGATAGATGGATTCCTTGGAGAAAATGAGGGGATTGACCTGATCTCCCAGGGAAAAATCGAAGAGACGATCACGTGTCCTACCGGTGGAAAAGAAGCAATACAATATGCCCTTGACATATTGAAACAGGCGAGCGGTGTACCAAAGCAGGTTATTTTAAGAAGCCATGTTGTTACTAAGGACAATGTTGAGGAATATGTGGCTGGCCTGAACGAAACATATAAAAAGCCGGATAAAATTATTGATGTGGGATATGCCCAGGTTGGAATGGAAAGTGCATGGAGGAGGGCAAATACGGAATCCATAAAAGAAGCGGCGAAGGATTTCGGAATGAATCTGATCTTTGAGGATGCCGACCAATCACAGCAAAAACAAATAGAAGCTATTCGAAAATTTATTAAAATGAATGTGGACGTGATCGTGGTATCACCGGTAATTGACAGCGGATGGGATGAGATTCTGAAGGAAACTAAGGCTGCAGGAATTCCGGTATTGGCTTCTGACCGAAAAATAGCAGTCGAAAATGATGACTGGGTTATGACTTACATAGGTTCAGATTTCCTGGAAGAGGGAAGAAGGGCAATGCGCTGGATTCGGGACAATGTTCCGGCTGTGAAAGACTGTATGAAAATCATGGAACTGCAGGGCAACGAGGGTGCTTCGCCTACCGAAGAAAGAAAGCAGGGATTTGAAGAAGTTCTGAAAGAAAATGAAAAATACAAAATCGTACATTCGGAATATGGGGATTTTACTATAGAAGGTGGAAGAAATATCATCAGAAATTATCTGGCATCTCATGACTGGGATATTGATATCATCTATGCCCAGAACGATGATATGGCGATAGGAGCGATAGAAGAACTTGAGAAAAATGGAATTGCCCCCGGTGTAGATGTAAAAATTGTATCCGTAGATGGAACCAGGGAAGCCTTTGAGGCGATGATTGACGGGAAATTAAATTGTGCAGTGGAGTGTAATCCGCTCCTTGGACCGCAGCTTATGAAAGCGATCCAGGATCTTGCAGCAGGAAAGGAATTGCCTCTGCGGATCATCACGGAGGAGAAATGGTATGATCAGAGTATGGCGAAAGAATATCTCAGAAGCAGAACCTATTAAATGCAGCCTGAATGCCGCTATACCTGACGGCTTCCTTTCTGCTACAGCATCGGATGCTGTTTATATTCAATAACACAGTTACGGCCATTCTTTTTTGCTTCATAAAGTGCCTGGTCGGCGCGGAAAATGAAATGTTCCATATCGGTCTCTTTCATTGGAGATTCCTGATATAATCCGATACTGATGGTCATATCTCTTTTGGGGACGATTGCGGTATGGTACATGCCCTGTTCTACGGCACTCCGAATCAGCTCGGCTTTTGCATTTGCGTCACGGGAGGAATCGCCAAAGAGAAAGATCAGGAATTCTTCCCCGCCGTATCGGATCACACAGGCATCGTTATCCTGAGTATCCCTTGTAAACAGCTGGGAGATAGCAGCAAGGCAGTTGTCTCCCGCCTGATGGCCATATGTATCATTGTATTGCTTGAAGAAATCTATATCAATCATCATGCATGCAGCACTGTGGTGCTCTTCCTGATGCTTCCGGAAAATATTTTTTACGGTATCATCCAGATATCTGCGGTTATATAATCCGGTAAGCTTATCTGTCAGAACTTCCTGGTAAAGCTGTGCATTAATATCATTGATCTGATTATACTGCTCCGTTATGATGATCTGGTCGTATTCCTTCATAATCCTGTTCCGATAAAAAATAGTTGAGATTGCAATTGCCAATACAGTGGTAAACAGACTGTTCATCAGGTTGTTAAAGGACTGGTCAGCACCATGGGGATCCGGAAAATAAGGAAGCAGATAATTGAGCAGAAGAAAATTTCCGCCCATAATCAGGATATTATGCCAGGGTTTGGATATGGTTAGTATGGCTGCAGACAGCATGACGTAGGTGAAGACATTCAGTCCATTTCCTCCAAGCTGGTCATTTAATGTGACTGCTGTACTCCAGAAGCAGAGTAATGTCATATAAAGGAAGTTTATACGGAAATAAAAACGATGATCAGGGGATTGCTTTTTCATGAGGTTCATATTTATAATCATAACAGCTAAAGTAATCACAGCCAGAATAACATACATGCTGAAATAAGCAGTTCTCCTGGGCTTAAAAAAAGGTCCTCCCGGACGCAGAGAGATAGAGAGCATCATAACAACCTGAAAAATGGTAATCAGGCCCTGGAAGGCGATAAGTGGCTTTTTCATGTTTTGGAACAGGCGTATTTCAATCGGTTCCTCGTAGGACTTTTCTAATGAAAAATCCAGATATTTTTTCAATTCTATCATATAAATCCTTCCTCTTATAAAAAACAATTTATAGTTATTATATATAAAATGGAAAATGATTTCAAGCAGCCCTTGCACATAACTTATTAAGATTTTTTAAACAATTCAACAAAGTATACGCAAATTTTAACATTTATGATATTATGTTGGAAAAGATATGAATATTTCTGCTGCAAATGATGGTAAAAAATAAAATGGAGGATTGTAAATGCAGATAAAATGGTTGGGACAGGCTGGATACGAATTGAAAGAGGGGAATTTTACAATTTTAATTGATCCGTATTTTTCGGATCTGGTAGAAAAAGAGGAAGGATTGAAGCGGCTGGTTCCGGCACCGGCTGCCTGTAAAGATGTAAAGGCAGATGTGATTTTATATACACATGATCATATTGACCATCTGGATTCGGATCTGGTCAAAGCTATGGAAAATAGTTCTACTATATTTGCGGGACCCAGGAGCGGATATCATATATTAAAAGCCTGCGGGGTTTTGGAGGAGAATATTCACTGCATAAACAGGGGTGAGCACTTTAAATATGGGAGTTTTGATCTGGAAGCGGTTTTTGCGGAGCATACACAGGACAGTCAGGGATATGTGCTTCATTATCACGGACGGGATTATTACTTCACCGGTGACAGTCTTTTGACACCGGAGGTAGGATATTATGAAAATAAAGAGCTGATTAAAGCAGATGTCATCTTTGTCTGTATCAACGGAAAGCTTGGAAATATGTCTGTAGAGGAAGCCGTTACACTGACGAAAAGGGTAGAGGCGGAAACCGGCATACCAAATCACTATGGTATGTTCGCCCAGAATACAGAAGATCCAATAAAATATGTAAACGGATTAAAGGGCAGCAGCTGCCGCACTGTGGTTATGGAAAAGGGCAGGGCATATCATCTTGAAAAGTTATAAATTCCCATCCCGGAATTGGGTAGGCGTCATGCCTTCCTGTTTTTTAAAAGTAATACAAAAACTGTTTTCACTTTGGAAGCCACAGGCGAATCCGATTTCTTTAATGGAACGCCCGGTGGTGCGCAGATAAAATTTAGCCGAGTTGATTCTCATTGCTGTTAAATAGCTATGGGGAGTCAGCCCGGTTTCTTTTTTAAATTCCCGGATAAAATAGTAGGGGCTTAATGCCGCCTTTTCAGCCAGTTCCTCTACGGAAATTGCTTCCTGATAGTGCTGGCGGATATATGCGGTAGCCAATTCTACGGGGGATATTTCTGCCCCGGGACGTGGATTCGCAGGAGTTGATTCCTCAGATATAAGAATGGATGTCAGCATGTCTGTAATATATTTTGACATCTGGATTTCTTTGCATACTCGCTCACAGGAAAAGCTGTCTAAGATAGCACTTACAGGCAGAAGTGTCTCTGAAAATGATTCCTGGGAAAGATGAAAGATGTGGGGATACTTATTCTGAATTAAATTAAAATAATGTCTGGCGGTCATTCCGTCAAAATGTATCCAGTAAAACTCCCAGGAATTTCTGGAACCATATGCATGGGGCTTATAGCAGTCAATTACGGTAAGCTCACCGGCATGAATAGTGTGTGTTGTCCCATCCACTTCCATAAATCCTGTGCCGCGAACCACCAGAATGGCAAGGAAGCTGTCGAAGCTGCTCCTGCGTACCTGATAGGTATGGTCGCAGTAAAAATGACCGATACATAATGGATATAAAAAACCATTTGCAGCGGTGGACGAAGGAGTATGGAAATAGATTTGTGATGCCGGGAGCAGGCCGGATGAAATGTCTGTCATATGAATCCTCCAAAAGCAGGTGTTAAATAACGATAAGATAGTTTCAGTATAAATTACACCCGTAATAAAGTCAAATATAGATTGTTATTTACCGCAATTTTTTTATATAAAAGGGCAATTCCCTGTAATGCCAAAATGTGATATTTAGGATATGATGGTTGCATATCAAACAATTAGAAATCACAGGGGGTCATACAAATGGATTATAGAATTTCCGATCAAGACAAAATTATTTTAAGAGAACTGGCTAAGAAACAGCAGGAATATGCCAATCAGGAGAGCAACTTACAGAGGATAGAAAAGTGGTACAGGCACAATGCACTTCAGGGCGACAGTCCCTTGATACATTTGGAAATGTGGACTTTTTCCCAGGAGATCCTGCCCCAGAGGCTGAAATGCGAAGGGCGTTTTGCAAGAGAAATTGAATCCGGAATCTACTGCAATTTTTTAAATCAGGAGTTATTTGACGACGACAGAGTCACACCGGATTATTATGGGATGAATTACGATACCTATTTTGAATTGTTCGGCATTGATGTTCAGATTGATCATACAAAGGCTGAAGACGGACAGGAAAGTCTGGGGCATCATTTTGTATCTGCCATCGAAGATCTGGAAGATGATTATGAGAAACTGAAACCATCCAGATTCGGTGTGGATCTGGAGCATACGGAACAGAAAAGAAAGGTAGTAGAGGACGCCATCGGTGACATACTCCCGGTAAAAATGAAAATGGACTGCTTAAACAGTGTACCCACCCAGATGCTGGTTCATTTTATGAGTATGGAAAATATGATGTTCAACATATATGATTATCCGGAACTTTTTAAAGAAATGATGAATCGGATTGCAGATGACACTATTTCCTATTACCGTTTTCTGGAGGAAAAGAAAGCAATTCTGCCTACAACGGGATTTGAGGGCGTTGGACAGGGGAGCTGGAGTTTTACCAAAGAATTGCCAGGGGCTGAAGAGTTTGCGAAGCGTCCCTTTACTACCAGGGATGTATGGGGATTCATGGATTCCCAGGAAACCGTGGGGATTTCTCCTGAAATGTATGAAGAGTTCATCTTCCCATGCTATCAGAAGATATCACAGCAGTATGGCATGCTCTCTTATGGCTGCTGCGAGCCGGTTGACCCTATCTGGGACAGCTGTATCAGCAAACTGGAGAACCTGCGCAAGGTATCTATTTCCCCGTGGTGTAATGAGGAATTTATGGGAGAACGCCTGAGGGGAAGTAATATTATATTTCACCGCAAGCCAAGCCCGAACTTCCTGGGAGTAGGCGCAAATCTGGATGAAGAGGCATTCCGCCAGCATATCCGTAAGAGCCTGCTGGCAGCCAGCGGATGTGAAATGGAGATTACCCAGAGGGATGTGTATACGATTAATCATGATGAGAAGAAGGCGAGAAGGTATGTGGAGATAATCCGCCAGGAGATAGCGGATAATTGGAAACGATAAGTATATAATACGTCTGGATTACTTAGATAGTTTTAAACAAAATATTTGTCCTCTGGGACGACACAGCTATCCTGTTAAGATTAACAGGGTAGTTTTTTAATACCAGGAAGCCAAAAGTAACTTTTAAAGTTAAACAGATAAAACAAAATAATTGTATTTTAGACAAAAAATTTGGTTTTTTTTGCAAGTTGAAATCCATAAGATCTTCCATATGCTATGATCTGATCATATCGAAGAACTGAATGGGAACGGGGTGAGAATAATCAGATTAAATAGAGTCAATACTCCTGATCGGACACATCTTTATTATATAATTGACCATGGAGTATCAAACAAAGAACTTTACAGTGGGCTGGCTCATGTGACAGAACATGCTTGCTTAATTGATGAGGGGAGTCCTCATTTTGATCATTTCCGCTGTGGATGTACCTGCCTCAGTCATATGATTTTATATTATGAGACAAAACATGATCTTCATTGGATGGACAAAATCAAACAGCGAATGCATGACAGTACCCTGATTACTGGAGAAAATGTTGAAACGGCAAAAGCAGAAGTGATAGCAGAGAGTCAGCTGCTAAAAGCTAAGACTCGTTTAAACGAGAAAATAGTCCGTTTTGTTACCGAAGACAGAATTACAGAATTTGCTATGGGAGAACCCTCAGAAATACAAAAAATCTGTTTTCAGGATGTACGTGATTATTGGGAATACCTCAATAGCTGTCATTCTGTTTATGAGATACAATTTCGAAATAGAAAGGATGTTGAAGTTGCTTTTCAGCAGATTCTCCAGTCCGATCCATTAAGTAAAAAAGGCGCCATCCACAACTTTATCCGGAATAAACCAGGTGATGATTATCTGATTTTAAGTAAGAGTAAAATGTGTACATTGAAAATATATTTCCAGCTGCCTCCGTTAAAAGGAAGAGTGGAGTATGCTGTCAAGGCTTTCCTGGAGTGCTATTTGCAAAAACTTTTTTGCAGGCATCTTCAATTGAATGTATCTATTGAAGAAAAGTTTTTCAGTAAGTCCGAAAAATTTATATTGATGACAATTCCCGGGGTATTAGAGGGGAAAGTAGATTCTCTAATTTCTGATATGAGAGTCTGTACAGCTGAAAAACCGGATCTTACTGATATGCAGTTACAATTCAAGGAATTTATAGATCATATTACACAGGCGATTAATCAGGAAGATACCCTTGATTCTATTAATAAATACCAGAACTGGCTGATCTTTCATAAGCCGTATTTTTCCCAGGCGGATATAGGCATGTTACGAAGTATGGACTGGGATCTGTCTGGAGTTCTGGAATATGTACGGAATGAGGGCTTAAAGGTTGTAGTCACCTCTTCGGTATCATGAAACAGCGGGGGTAGATATGGAAACAAAAACGTCATTTACTGAGAGCATCAGACTGTTTCTGATGGGGTGTAAAATTCTTTGGAATGCATCTCCGTTTTACTTTATTGTAATTCTTACTGTAAGTGCGTTAAGTGGATTTATAAGTCCCTTTAATGCAATTTTATGGCAGCATGTACTGGACTTGATTACAGAGGTTATTCAGAGTGGGCAGTGGACCAATCTAATCATTGGCTTTTTACTGGCATTTTCCGGCATGAATTTACTGACCTATCTATTTACGGAATTTCTTCAATACATAAAACAGACATATAGTGATACGCTGGATTTATTTATTACCAGATCTGTACTGCAGAAGAGTTCTGCATTTACAATGAGCACGTTTGATAATCCTGAAATATATAATCATATCAATATGTCTATATCGGAGACAGGATCAAATTGTTTAACACTTCTTGACTGTATGTCGGATACACTAACTTCTGCAATCCAGGTGATATCATTTATAGTGATTGTAATCAGGCTGAACTGGTTCATTGTTCCTATCTGTATTATTTCAGCTTTTCCATTACTCTACCTGTCTCTGCGGATGAATGCATACTGGTATAAAATATTCTCCCAGAGGTCAGAAACCAATCGTTTAATAGATTACCTGAAGATGCTGCTGGTGAAGAATGAGAATATAAAAGAAGTGAAACTTTATAAAATAAGCAACAAAATTATTAACTTTATTGGGAGTACGTTTACCAGTTTTCTAAAAAGCGACAAAAGAGCCCGGAAGAAATTTTTTGCAAAAAAGGGATTAGCAGAAGCACTGGATGAAATCATTTCTATGATTACAAAAATTATTATTGTGGTACTCAGTATAAGAAGCAAAAGCAGTTTGGGAACGATTATACTTTACTTTAATTCACAAGATAATCTGAAAGCATCCATTATTGCAATATTGGGACAGATTTCACTTTTACATAGCAGCCTGTTGTATTTTCAGTCACTGGAGGTCGTTGATAAGACATATATAGAAACCCAGGAAGCCCAAGGTAAACGGCTGCCTTTTCAATCCGATTTTAAATATATTGAATTTAAAGATGTGTCATTCAGATATCCCGGAAGTGAACGGTTTGCAATACGGAATGTATCAATGAAAATAGAAAACAGCAAGACATATTCCATTGTGGGTTTTAATGGCTCGGGTAAGACGACTTTTATTAAATTGTTATTGAGGTTATATACGCCAACTGAAGGGCAGATTTATATAGACGGAATCAATATCAATGATATTGATATTGAAGAATATTACTTACAGATCAGTGCCGTTTTTCAGGATTTTCTGAAACTTCCATATACAATATTTGAAAATGTAGCATTAAGAGATGAGTGTTGTGATATGGAACAGTTTCAAAAGGCAGCCGATATTGCCGATATCAATGGTCTCATAAATAATCTGCCAGAGAAAGAGAAGACGCTTCTCATGAAAGACTGGTCCGGAGGGGTAGATATATCCCAGGGGCAATGGCAGAAAATTGCAATAGCAAGAAGCTGCTATGGCAGCTGTGCAATTTCTATTCTGGATGAACCCTTTTCCTCGATAGATGCAATTTCTGAAACGCAGATAATTAATCGCCTGAGTAATGAACGCAATGGAAAATTAACTGTTTATGTTACACACCGGTTTTCAAGCATTTCTCTGGCAGATCAAATTATAGTCATGAAGAATGGCGGTGTGGTTGAATTTGGGACACATGACGAACTGATGGAACATAGAGACTTATATTATGAATTATATATTGCGCAGCTTAGAAGATTGAATAAAGGGGAAGCAGACAGAGCTGCCGGTATAGATAACAAAGAAATGGAGGAAATACAGGATGAACAAAGTAGATGGTCAGGAGCAGTTACTAAATCTAAAAAGGGAAAAGGATTTATCTAGGCAGGGTATTACGTTCCATACAAGAGCAAATTCATATTTATATGATACGGGAACGGGAAAGGTTGTCCAGCTGGAGGATGCTACAGTTCCGATTATAGATGCGTTATTCAATAAAGATATCGGGCAGGATGAATTTAAGGAGCTTATTCGCAATAAAGAACTTGCGGATTCTATAGCAGAATTTCTTGAGGGGGAGCATTTGCTTCGTAATCCGGAAATAACACATTTTGTGGATATGAAACCATTTATGTCAGAGGATGCATTAGCATGTGAGCAGTTAATTATTGAGCTGACTGGCAGGTGTAATCTGCGATGCAGATACTGTACCTATGGGGAACATTACGAAGGAACAAGGGAGTTTACCAGCGAGGATATCAGTTTTGCTACGGCAAAAAAAGCGATCGATTATGCCTATAGACATCGAAATATGGAGATGTTTGCAGTTACCTTTTATGGAGGGGAACCATTAATTAATTTCGGAGTCATGAAACAATGTATTGATTATTGTGTTACAGCATATAGCGAAACAAAGATCGATTTTAGTTTTACTACGAATCTAACCCTAATGACCCGGGAAATTGCAGAATATTTAGTACAGATTCCCAATATGAATATTGTTGTCAGTATAGACGGACCTGAAAATATACAGAATAAAAGCAGGGTATTTGCAAACAAGAAGCCATCATTTGATGCAGCATACAGAGGTTTGAAACAGCTTTGCGATGCAATTAAAAAGTATGAGAGTAAAACACAATTACTTTTCAGCTCGGTTTTTATGCCCCCGTTTACTGCAGAACGATTTGATGCAATCAATGATTTCTTTGAATCATTAGATTTTCTTCCGGAAGGAACTACCGTATCGGCGACTTATCCCGCCCCCGGCTCTATTCCGGACAGTGTTTTTGAAGAATTAAGAGAGCAGAATTATGACAGTTCTCAGGATATAAGCTGGGTTGACTGGGCGATAAATAAGGTTGAAGCAAGTAATGATTTACCACAGTCTCCCAATTTATATACGGTATTTTTGCAGCAGATACTGGTAGCAATCCACCAGCGCCGTCTGGTTAACGAGCCTATGGACAAATACCCCTATAACGCTTGCTGTATCCCAATTCAAAGACGGCTATATGTATGTACAGACGGGACATATAAGATTTGTGAAAAAATCGGGGATTCTCCAGGTATCGGATCCGTAGATACAGGCTTGGATTTTGATGCTATTTCGGAATATTATCTAAAACAGTATGAGAGCCGGTCAATGAATGACTGCTCAAAATGCTGGGCGGTTACGCTGTGTGATATCTGTTATGCAGAATGCTATAATGAGAACGGATTAGATCTGGAGAAAAAAAGGCAGCTGTGTAAAGTTACACGTGATTCGGCATTAAATAGGCTCTGTGTTTATCACGATGTTATGGAGCGGTATCCAGATATTATTAAATTGATTTCCACGATAGAAAGGCATTAGACATTACTTTTGAATGAGAGCAGGCAGAGAAATACATAAATGAAAAGGAGAACACAATATGAAGATTATTAATCCATTAAACAGAGTACCTGCAACAGAAGAAACTATGGTTATGGCGTGTCATTGTGTATGTAACTCAGGAAGTGCCACTGCAAAGGCTGCTGGATCCACTCATTCCAGCGGATGCGGATGCAACTGCATCAGCGGCAATATTGCAAACAGAAGCGCCAACGGTACATCAGCAAGCAATTATTAATTAAGACCTTTTTTCGTACAGTTTATAGAATCAGATTTATCATTTTCAGCCGTTTTGTTAAATACGGCTTAGCATAATATATAATCTGCCTGCCTTCAGATACTGGGCATTATGGGTTAAGGGTCATAATGTCCAGAATTTTAAACTGGTATTCGTATGAGCTTATATACCAAAATCCACTTATTCTTTCCATCTCACATATGCTCTCCAATTCCTATATTATATAGCGTTTTAAATAGATTTGTAAATCAAAAATTCCAAATACTTTTTAACCCACCCTGGGAAGCAGGATCTGAACACTTACATGAACAAGCTTACATAAATATATTTACAAGGAGGCTATAAATGAAAAAATTATTGACTATGTTACTAATTATAACGGTTATATGTTCTGGATGTTCCGGTAATCAAAAGGCAGAACAAAAAGAGGATAACCAAAAGGACAGTACGCCGGCAGAAACGACGGAAAGTCAGATTACAGAAAAAAGTACGGAGGAAGCCAGCAGCCCCGCCGATGCGTCTGCCGAAAGTTCTGCGGAAAATAAAGACTATGGAAAAACTGCAGCTGAATTTCTAGCTTCTGCCCCGGTAGAAGGAAAGGTTACAAATCTGACTGACACCAGTTTTGCAGCGGAACCTGCATTTGCTGGGGGAGATTCTATGGGAAGTGCTGATGGCGGTGCGATTACCAATGTTGTATATGATCCTGAGAATGTAAATTTTAAAACAGCATCCGTAAAATCAGATGGCAGTTCCTACTCAGTAAGCGAAGGTCAACGAGGTGACTTAAAGGAAAATGCCAATGTTTTAGTTTTTGGAAAAGCGCAGGATGATGGGACCTTTGAAGCTGAAGAAATTATAGTTGTAAAGTACGGTTAATGCGAAGATGCATCCTGAAATAATTGATATACATTATGCGAACGTCACTTCCATATATTTATTATAATATGGCAGTGACGTTTGCTTGTCTATTTATATATACTTTACGAGGATACAGTGAGCGGAAATGATATCATGATTTTGAACTCTGTTTTGTCATCCAGGTGAAAAGTCCCATTGTACTTTTTCACTATTTTCTTAATGTTATGCAGTCCATATCCATGATCGGAGGTTGCTCTCGCAGTTGAATAGTATTTTTTGGGATTTATCTTTTTATTATAGGTGTTGGAAATCACCACAAATACCTGATCAGATTTCCTCAGCATTTTCACCTTAATGACAGCTTCCTTACGATCTTCCAAACTTAAACATGCATTGATTGCATTATCCAGAGCATTCTCAAATAGTGAAAATATATCCGGAAAGGATATAAAATCAAATGCACCATAACGGATGTCAACAATAAAGTCAATTCCATATGAAATACATTTCTCATTAGTCTGATTTAATATCAACTGAAGGGGTCTGGATTCAACAAATATAAATCGATTTGCCTCGTGGATATTTTCCTTCATCTGTTCCACGTATTTAAATGCTGTATCCTGTGTAATGGAACTTTCGGAAACCATTCTCATCAGCCCATTAAGCTGTGCATCATAATCATGTATTAAGCCTTTCATTTCTTTTATATGTTCGTCTGTCAGCTTCATAATTGCATCTGCCTTACTTTGCTGCAGCCGAAGCTCATTAAGCTGTGATTGAGCAATATATTTCTTTTCAGCACTGGTTTCCCCCAGAAAAAATCCTACGTTTGAAACAATAATAAATATGTATAAGATAAAATTTATAAATGCATCTTGTCTTGTTTTATAATGGCATGCATCGGCATACAACGTATAATATACAAATATAATCGAGATAATGGGAAACATAATGGACCAGCCATTACTATTAAGATTGATTTGTGTATTGCCGATATATCTTTTGCTGAGTATGTTATGCCCAATTTTAAGCACAACATAAAATAGTCCGGAGCCGATAAGATTAAAACCGGCATTATTGATAGTCTTTGCCAAAACATTGGTCATATTATCATTTAACATAGTTGATAACGCAATGATTGGGAAAAATTCACATATCACAGATAATATTATGGAAACAAATGAAGTCACAAGCTTTTCTGACCAACGCGCAACAAACAGGATATGATTTAGAAACAGAGCTCCGCAGAGGCTGAAAATGGTATTAATCCAGGCAACTTTAAAAGAATTTACAATAAGCAGTAAAAGAGATATACCTACTGTGGCTAATATTAGAATATTTTTAGATTTTTTTCGCCTTTCAAAAAACCAGGAAAATACCCAGGCGCATAGATAATAATCAATAATACATTTAAAAAATGAAAGTACATATACAATCATATCATCGTCCTATATACTCAAAAAAATCTGAGAAAAACTGTATTTTATATTGTCTGCTGACAGAAATCGTTTCACCGTTTACAACCCGTACATCATTCTTTTTTGCTTCTGAAATTTTATCAAAATTCACAATACATCCTTTCTGGGCATATCCAAATTGATAATGGGGCAATTGTGAATAAAAATTTTTGAGAGTTTCCCAGGTTTCAAAAGTTATCGTTTCCAATACCACAAGACGCTTACGATTAATGGATAAGATATAAATGATCTCGTTTATATGAATAATTTCTGTTCCGTATTGCTCTTTTACTAATAGGACCTTAGAACTGTTCTTTAATTTTGCAATAGCCTCATTGAGTACCGCATATATTTCTCTTTTGGAGGTTGGTTTTACTATGTAGCGATAGGCACCGACGGTATAGCCCTCTATGGTTTTGGTATCAAGAGAAGTGAGAAGTATTATGATACATTCGCTCCCTTTTTGCCGTATCTTCCTTGCAATGTCAATCCCTATATCTTTGCGGTTAAAGCGGATATCAAGAAATAAAATATCATATTTTTCAGTTGATTCCAAGAGTGCTTCGGCAGTAACAAAATAAAGCAGATTAATTTCTTCGTTTGTAAATATGGAATAAGCCATGATAATTTCAGCTAATTGTTTATGAATAAATCGATCATCATCGCAGATTGCAATTCTAATCATTGTCTGTTTCCTTCCCTAACTGTGTAAGTAATGTACGATAGCTTTCAAGTACAGATGATAAATGCTGTACTTCTTTATGGCTAAAATCAGATAGTAGATAATTGATTTTATTTACTTCTTTTTCGTCTTGCCTGCCAATAATATAGTCACTGCTTACTCCCAGAGCGCAGCATAAGGAGACCAATGTATCTATACGAAAATTGGACTTTCCCCGCTCAATTTTCTTTATGGCTTCAATAGATAATTCACATGTTTCGGCAAGTTCAGATATCGTCATTCCTTTTTCAATTCTCAGTTGCCTGACTCGCTTTGCTGCAATTTTATTTACTGTCATCTCTCATAACCTCAATTCAGATCCCCACATCAAAAAGTAATAATATTTTTAATAGTATCAGTATTTTAGATAAGTTTAAAGGTACTTAAGTTTCGGTATATGTTTACTTTAGTACACTTTAATTATATGAATGATGCTGTCTGTTTAGAAGTTGTATTTTAGACGAAAAAACTTGCATTTGGAGCAATCTTTATTCTAAAGGGTACTTTTTATGTCATAATAATAATATCTTAAATAAGAAAGGATTGAGTATATGAAAACAAAAAACACTAAAAAGTATGCCCTTCAAAACCTTATGAGTCTGGCAGATATTCTTGCCATGATAAACGTTAACACCACCTGCATGGGCCCAGGATTCCAACCGAAGCTGCCAAAGGCGGCAGACAAATACAAACGCGACTATAAATGAGGCTGGCATCACGCCTCGTTGGTGAGGCTATCGACTTTGGGATCATATCCAAAGAAGAACAAGAGTTATATGTTTGTATTTTATGCACGATGGGGTTCAGTGCAATTACCTGGGCTACTTTACTAATCCTGGGGTACTTATTTGACTGTTTGCCTGGCTGTTTGGTTTTTCTGGTCCTGTATCTGCCATTGAGAATATTTGCTGGAGGACTGCACTGCAATAATAGAAGAAATTGTTATATCCTGTCTGTTGTGATATTTGCTGTGATGATTTTTACATATCATATAATGGAAAGCGCTTCTTCCATTTGGTTTGATTATCCACTATATATATCGGCAGCTGTGATCATCATCATGGCTCCTGTACAGGATAAAAATAAACCTCTGGAAGGTGCTGAGGCTCGTCATCACAGAAGAACCGCACTGAAAATTCTATTGGTAGAAATTATATTACTAATAGGCATGAATCTATTATTCCAGAACAGATTAAGCAAAGAGATAATCTTTTTTTCAACAGTTCCATATAAACTGCTTGCTCTTCAATTAATATTGGGAGCAGCGAAAAATAAATGGTTTTTATCTGCGCATTTTGAAGAATAAGTACTTCCGAGATGGGAGCATAAGACGTAACGAATCAGTTACGGCTTATGCTCCTTCTTTATTATTATGATTTTGTGTAATCTGCTGAAAATGATAGCTATTGTATTCTAATTACAGATATTATATGATGAGAATAAATATGGTACCTGAGCATGTTTCAAAATTGATTTTCCAGACAATTTTAAACACGCTCTAATCAAAAACACAAATCTGTACTTTGGGGGGAAGGACATATGAGGTATTTGAAAAAGCTGCATAGTTTATTCAGGCGTAATCTGCAGGTTAAGATTGCGCTCATTTATCTGGTGCTGGTTTTGATACCGGTAGTTGTATTTGGAATTATCAATACGAGAATTGTTACAAAGGAAATGGAAGAACTGTTAACGGTAAATACCACGGAGGTTATCAAAAAGCAACTGGATGCATTGGATAATTTATTTACCAGAACCAATGAAATTGCCGTGCAGCTGATGCTGAATCCCGAAATTAAATCCAGATTGTCCGATTTTGACGGGACAATGGATAAAGAGGGTGTGAGCCGGTACAATTACATTAATAATGAGCTTAATAAAATTATGATACAGAGGACGGAGTATTCTAATATAACGATTATTCCATCCAATGCGAAGAATTTTAAGGAAAAGGATAAACAGCCGCTGATCTCAGTCCGGTATGCCGGAAATCCGGAGCTGGTTTCCCAGACGAACTGGTTTCGAAAAGCTTCTTATACATTTGATGTGCCTGCATTTGTTCAGCAGGACAAGCTCAATCAGGATGGCACCAGAGCCGGGGAGAAAAACCCGGATGCTGTTATGGTATATGCATTTAAGAACCTGAGTACGAACAAAAAGCTGGGTACGGTATGTATTACCGTATCTCATACTCAGATTAAGAAAATAGTATCCTCTTTTGATAAATCCATGCAGTATTCTCAAATTGTTTCGGATCAGGATGGGAATATTATCGTGGATAATTCATTGGATACTCAGGTTAAAGAGTATCTGAAGCGCAGAAGTGTGATTGAACAGGGATTGAGTACAAAGAGCCTGGTATCTAAGTCGGTGGAAATCGATGGCAGGAACTATCTGATTGTGGGAGGGCAGTCGGAAGTTTCCAAATTCTCCATTCAGTATGCAATTCCTGGAGAACTGATCTTTCAGAACATTTACCGCATTAAAAATATCAATGTGGGAATTTGTATTCTCTGCTTCTTATTTTCTCTTCTGGTGATTTTTATTATCTTTAAAAAGATTCTGATACCCATCAAGGAACTGCAGAAGAAGATGGTTCAGGTGGAGAATGGGGATTTGAATGTCTGGGCGAAGGTGAAGGGGGATAACGAGGTAGAACGTCTGGCTGGTAATTTTAATCACATGGTCCAGAGTATTGCAAAACAGAATAAGCAGATTATTGATAGTGAGAAGAAGAAGAGGGAGTATGAAATTATGGCGCTGCAGGCGCAGATCAACCCTCATTTTTTATACAATACCTTAGATTCCATGAAGTGGATTGCCATGACCCAGGGAAATCATACCATTGAAAAAATGTCCAAATCACTTATTTTTCTTTTGCGGAAAACGATTTCCAATAAAGAAGAGTTTGTGACTTTGGGAGCCGAATTAATGGTAGTATCCCACTATGTGGAAATACAAAAGCTGCGGTATTACAATACTTTTGATTATGAGGTAGACCTTCCCGGAGAACTTGAGAATGTGTATATACCCAAGCTGCTTTTACAGCCTCTAGTGGAGAATGCATTATTCCATGGTATATATAATTGCGGCAGAAGAGGCCTTGTGCGGGTGAATGTATCCCGGGAGGGCAGCATTGTCCGTGCCGAAGTATGGGATAACGGCAGAGGTATGGATAAGGAGACGGTTAAAAACGCGTATCGAAAACCAAAGGATGAATCTTTTTCCGGTATAGGTGTTCATAATGTGGACGAAAGAATTAAGCTTTATTATGGAGAAGGATACGGGCTGGATTTTGTAAGTGAGATCGGGCAATATACCCGGGCAATCATTAAGATGCCATACAGGGTGGCGGAGAAGGGGGAAGAAACAAATGTTTAAAGTATTAATTGCGGATGATGACATGATTGGCAGAGTAGGCATCAAAATGATCGGGAAATGGGAAGATTATGAAATGGAAATTATCGGGGAAGCATCTGATGGCAGACAGGCGCTGGAATTATTTCAACAATACCGCCCCCAACTCATTATAACGGATATTCGTATGCCGGATATGGATGGCATGGAGCTGTTAAAGAGCATACGGCAGACAGACACCAGGGCACGGGTTTTAATGCTTACAAATTATGATGACAAAGAATATATCAAAGAGGCAGTAAGGCTTGGTGCAAATGATTTTATCACCAAAAATGAAATAGACGAAGAAAGTTTTGAAAAAATCCTGAAGCGGGAGCAGGAGGAGCTGAAAAAGGTATTTCAGGACAGGGAAAGGAGCGGGCAGGATGATGAGCTACTGAAAATGCGTCAGTTTGTAAAGGAACTGCTGGGTATGATTACAGAGGAGACTTATATAGAAAAGGAGTTCTGCAAAATCTTTTTGAAGAATAGCAGTAATGAATTTCGGTCCGCAATGTTCCACATCACATGTAAACGATATGGTAAGGACGGAAAAAGAAAACATACGGCGTTACAGCTGGGGAAATTTTCACAGATTGTTTCCGGGGTCGTGGCTGCCTACCCTCATAGTATCATATCAGAGAATAAGGGGGTATCATTGACCGTATTTTTCTTTGACGAGGGGAATTACATGCAGGATACCCGATTTCGGGAACTGATCCGTTCCGTAAAAAATGCTCTGACCCTTTATACTGCGGAAGAAATACATATTGGAGTCAGTAAACTGATTGATTGCACACAGGATTTGAAGGACCTGAAGTTTCAGGCGGACAGAGCAGTAATGGGCGCTTCCTTTTTCAGTGAGAATAAGGTGGTGTTCTTTACAGATATGGATGAGCTGGAGTTAAATCAAACCCTGCGCAAGAGGCATATTGGCATGTTAAAGAAAATTTATATGAGTGAGTTAAACTGCCTGGAAGATATCAAGAACATTTGCAGAATGATTCTGGATGACATCGAAAGAGAACAAAACATAGGACTTAAGTGGATGTTCTGCAATGAATTTGCCTCCTGGTATAACCGGATAACAGGGATGATGCATTTAAATGAAAAGCTGCATATCAGAGAATATCTGGATTCGCAATTATTATTAAATGCATTCGACCTGTCTGAATTATCAGGATATGTCACAAAATATATTCAGAAAATAGAACAATTAAAACAGGAGGATCAGAGAACAGGAAATTCGGTAATTGATGAGGCATTGTATTATATTAAGATTAATTACGCATCACCTATTTCCCTTTCCGACGTATCTGACTATGTTCATTTGAGCAAAAATTATTTCAGTTCCCTGTTTTCTGAATCAGCAGGAATGACGTTTGTGGACTATCTGACGAATTTCCGAATTCAAAAAGCAGCTGAAATATTATGTGTAACTGATTACCAGATTCAGGATGTGGCTGAATTAACGGGATTTTCCTCTGAGAGATATTTCAGCCAGACCTTTAAAAGCGTAATGGGGATCTCACCCAGCGATTACCGCAGCCTGGAGCGGTCCGGCTTTCAATCGTAATATTTCTGACATACCGTATTATTTTGTAACCCTGTTTACAGCAGCGGATAATATTAGAGTATGTTCTAATAATTCTGCGTTTCGAAAACAAGGACGGCGGTCTATAATGAGGACATCAGCAAATGTAATAGAAACAGTAATACACAAAAAGGAGGAAAAAGGATGAAAAGGAAACTGATTAGTGTTCTATTGTCAGCGGCTATGGTGATGTCGGTCATTAGCGGATGCGGAGGAAGCGGACAGGAAACAAAAGGCGCACAGACAGATGGTGGGGAAACAAAAGCTGCGGAAACGACAGAGCAGAGTACTCAGGCGCAGACAGCTGCCAAGGAAACGCAAAGCGCAGTAGATACAGAAGATGCGGCAAAGGAGACGGAGAGCGCTCAGGATACCTCAGGTAAAGCAGAATATACCGGTGACCCGGTAACGCTGCGTGTTCTGATGTCATCGGGCTGGACGGAGGATGCCATGAAATCCATAGAGCCTGCATTGAATGAAAGCGGAATCTCTTTAGAGGTGGAAGCATACGACTGGAACACTTATGAAGGTAAGCAAAGGCTTGCAGGAACTTCAAAGGGCGGTGAATATGATCTTATTTTCTTACCTGGAAATGCTGTCAATATCTTTGCAAAAGCCGGCGCGCTGGTAGAGCTGAATGACGTGGTGAGCAAGGTGGCAGATAATGAAGATGATTATTACGACTCTGTAAAAAGATTTTCTAAGGTTGATGATAACTGGTATGTTGTCCCCTATTCTGCGGAAGGAATGGTATATTATTACCGGACAGATCTGATGACGGAAGATCAATTACCAAAGACAATTGATGAAATGTATGAGCTTGGCAAATCCATGACAAAAGATGATTTATATGGGCTGGCAATTCCGGCTGGTCCAGGTGAAGCGGCATGTTCCTTCTGGAGTTATTTTCTGTGGTCCTATGGAGGTACGTATTTCGATGACAAATGGAATCCAATGCTGAATACCAAGGAAGCGGTAAGTGCAGCAGAAATGTTTGCGAAAATTTGTAAAGACTGTTCCCCTCCGGGAATCACAACCTGGCAGAATGAAGAAACAGTTGCAGCATTTCAAAGCGGACAGCTGGCTGCTATGATTAACTGGCCCGGTTATTGGAACCAGATCAATGACGAATCCCAGAGTAAGGTTGCCGGAAATATTGGAGTTGCACCCGTTCCCGCAGGACCTGTTACAGACTGTCCACGCTTTGGAACCTGGGGCATAGGTGTTACGGCTAACTGCAAAAATGTAGATGCTGCAAAAGTGGCCGTGGAAGAATTTACAAAGAAAGACACACTCAGAGACAGTCTTCAATACACCTCTACGGCACTTCGTTCCCTAAATGAAGAAGAGGGTTCAGCAAAGATTAACCCGACAATTCCGGCTTCTATTGCACATTTGGACACTGCAGATGAGAGACCGCCGATTCCTGAATTAAATCTTTATGTTCCGGCTGTTGGTGCTGCAATTAACAGTATTGTAGCAGGCAATCCGGCACAGGAAACGTTAGATGCCCTGAATGATGAAGTACGTAAGATCATGGAAGATGGCGGCTATTATTGAGCCAGCATGAGGAAACTGCCTGTCAGGGCGTGTAGATCGTAAGTAAAAGGGTCGTTGCAACTGGACTGAAGTCCTCAAGTGCTTCAGGGTACTACGGGTGCAATGGCCCTTTATTCCGTAGGCAGCGTACCAAACGGCGTGCCTGGGATGGTGTTTGGATGATTAAGGAGGTAGCCCAATGGCTGGTAAGAGAAATCGCAATACAGGAATCAGTCGGTCACACCGGTATGTACCATATTTATTTCTGGGACCTACCATTATCTTATTTTTAACTATTTTTATTGTCCCCATTGTATTTGTTGTAGGGAGCAGTTTTACAAACTGGAATCTGCTAAACCCCGCTGCAGGGATTAAATTCAATGGATTTAACAATTATATTACGCTGTTTCAGGACAGAAATATATGGAATGCATTATACATTACTTTCATTTTTACTGTGATTTCGGTGCCTGTAAGCATGGCGATGGGGCTGGCTTTGGCTCTCGTGGTTGAGAATATGTCAAGAGGAAAAAAAGCAGTTGAAACCGTACTGCTGCTGCCCATGATGGTAGCCCCTGTTTCTATCTGCCTTGCATTTAAATTTATGTTTGAACCAACATTCGGTATTGTAAATAAAGTCCTGGCACTGGTGGGGATACAGGGTCCCGGATGGTTTGCAAGTACTTCAACGGCCATGCTTTCTGTCATCATCGTAGAAGTATGGAAAGCAGTTCCATTTGTATATATTATGATGTATGCCAATTTAAAAACCCTGCCCGTGGAGCCTTTTGAAGCTGCCAGGGTAGATGGCGGAAATTCATGGCAGATCTTCTGGTACCTGACCCTGCCCACATTAAAGCCGTCCCTTTTGGTATTATTAATTATTCGCCTTATGGATGCCATCCGGACTTTTGACATTATTTATGTTCTGACGAAAGGAGGACCTGCAAATTCGACCAAAACCCTGCAGTATATCTGTTATGAGCTGTCATTTCAGGGATTTGCGGTGGGGAAAGGTTCCGCACTTGCAATTATGATTGTAGCAATTATTTTAATCACAGGAGTGAGCCTGATACATTCCATGAATAAAATAAATGAAGAATTATAGGGGGGTATCAGATGAAAAGAGCTAAAAGAAATCCATTTAAAATAGCGGGTATGATTTATCTTGTAATTATCCTGGCGTTTATTCTTATCCCATTATTTGTCATGATCTTTGATTCCTTTAAAATGACCGGCGATTTATTGACGCCTACTATTAATTTAGATACTCAGCTGACAGTTAATAACTATATATCCGTGTTTCAGAAGTCAGGTTTTGGAAAAGCCATTTTAAACAGTTTATTTATCGCCTCGTGTGTGACCGCGCTCACGGTAATTTGCGGAGCTACTGCATCTTACAGCTTTACCAGATTTCACGTATTCGGCAGCAAACAGCTGTCCAACTCGATTTTAATTGCCAGGATGATACCATCCGTTGTATTGGCTATTCCTCTTTATATTGTCAGCCAGAAACTGCAGATGACAGACAGCTATACCATGATTATTCTGGCAATTACCACCTTTGCCCTTCCATTTCAGATATGGATGCTCATAGGATTTTTTGCCCAGATACCCAAGTCTCTGGATGAGGCGGCACGGATAGACGGCTGTAATTATTTTCAGACATTTATACAGATTGTTGTGCCGTCAGCAGCTCCCGGACTGGCTGCCACTGCCATCATGACTTTTTTCTTCTCCTGGAATGAGTTATTCTTTGCATTGGTGTTATGCGGTTCCAGGACGAAAATTGCACCTATGGCAATCATGGAATTTATGGGATACCGGAATTTTGACTGGGGTGCAATCCTGGCATCCGGAGTGGTATTAATGTTTCCGACTCTGCTGGTTGGAATTGTGTTTAAACGTTATATGACAAGCGGATTAACAGCGGGAGCAATCAAAGGATAGGGGCGATGAATATGAATGGGTCTGTAACAAAAAAGGAAAAGGTATATTTGAGAGAATTGGCAGAGAAACAGCTGGAATATGCGTCCTTGCCGGAGATGAAAGAAAAAGAAGCACTTTGGTATGCCCACAATGCTCTTCAGGGGAAACGCCCCATGGTAGTTATGGAAGAAGAAACCTTTCTGGGGGAACTGATGCCGCCGCTAAGGTGTACCAGTGAAGCCGGGAAATGGATGGAGCGTAAATTACTGCAGACAATACTGGCTTTTGAAGTGACTGGTGATGATAAGGTTGTGCCGGATTATTTTACGGTATTTGCGGATATAGAAGTCCTGCCATATAATCTGAAGCTGAAAAGAAAATATGCAAGTGATGGGATTGGTTATCATATCGAGCCGGCGTTTGACAATGTGGAAGAAGGTCTTGGACTGCTGGAAGAATCTGTTTTTAGTTTTAGTGCATCTTCGACCAGGGATAAGGTGGATTTGGCAAAGGATATCCTGGATGGAATTCTTCCGGTTAAAATCAAAAATAATATAAATTACTGGGAATTTGGTCTGACTCAGAAAGTGGTCAATCTTATGGGAATGGAAAATATGTTTTGTTCCATGATATCAGAACCAGAAGAATTTCATAAACTGATGGATTTTGTGCTGCAGGATCTGATTCGATTTTTACGATGGCAGGAAGAAAACGGACTTTTATTTCTAAATAATAAAAATGATTATATGGGGAGCGGAAGCTACTGCTTTAATCAGGAACTGACGGGCAAGAGTGATCGGGTGATTAGCAGGGACACCTGGGGGCATTTAAACAGTCAGGAAAGTGTTGGACTTTCTCCGGAGATGTTTGGGGAGTTTATCCTGCCGTATTATCGTGAGATGGCTAAGGAATTCGGGCTGGTTTACTATGGGTGCTGTGAACCGGTAGATGTGTTCTGGGATGATGGCATCAGCAGGATTCCCAATCTGCGAAAGGTCTCCATATCTCCCTGGTGTAATGAAAGCGTTATGGGGGAAAGGCTTCAGAATTCTTCTATAATCTACTCCAGAAAACCTTCTCCGAATTATTTGGGGGTTGAGCGGGAATTTGACAAAGAGTCTTTTCAAAAATATATTAGAGAAACGGTTAAAGCAGCCCGGGGCTGTAAAATAGAATTTATATTCCGGGACATTTACAGGCTCCATGGTAATACTGCGAAAGTGAGAGAGGCAGTAAAGATCGTGAGGGAGCTTACGGCAGATATCTATTGACAGGGGGAAAGGATATGCAGGATTGGGAAAGAATTCAGAAAAGATATGAACAATTTTGGAACAGAGAAAACCATGACAGGCCGCTTGTGTGCATAACTGCACCTAAAAACAGAGAAAGTGTGTATAGAGATAAAAAAGACCGCCCGCTTATGGAACGCTGGTGTGATATAGATTATATGCTTGCCAGGACGAATCATGATATTGAAAATACCTATTACGGCTGTGAAGCTTATCCTATGGCATTTCCGGATCTTGGACCGGATCAGTTTGCGGCTTTTTATGGTACGCCCATTACTTTTGGCGAAACCACAAGCTGGGCTGAACATGTTCTGGAAGAAGCAGCTACGGAAGAAATCGGTGAATTAAAAATAGATCGGGATAACTTCTATTATAAAAAAATTATAGAAATGGTTACCGCAATGGTGGAAGACGCCAGAGGGCGCTATTTCGTGGGCATACCGGATCTGCACCCGGGAGCGGACGCTCTGGTGTCGATGCGAGGACCGCAGCAGCTCTGCATTGATACCCTGGAAGACCCTGATTTTATAAAAAGTAAGATGATGGAATTATATCATGGTTTTTGCAGCATTTATGATGAAATGTACCGGCTGACTACAAAATATCAGAGGGGAAGCAGCAACTGGATGGGAATCTGGCATCCGAATCGCTGGTATGTAACCAGCTGTGACTTCTGCTGTATGATCTCACCGGAGATGTTCGAAGAACTGATCATTCCGGAACTGATGGAGGAACTTCGTTTCCTGGACAGGTCTGTATTCCATCTTGATGGCTGTGGAGCGCTGAAACATCTGGATCGTCTGCTTCAGATAAAAGAACTGGATGGTATCCAGTGGGTTTATGGGGCAGGAGCGCCCACAGCATCTCATTGGACAGATATCATAAACAAAATTCAAAATGCGGGGAAATTAGTGCATATAGAAGTGCTGCCCGGGGAGCTAAAGTATATGCTTGCACAGGTAAAGCCGGAGGGGATTCTGTTCAAAGTGAATGCATCTTCTGAATCAGAAGCAAGAGAACTGGAGGAATTGGTAGCCAGCATGGAAGAAAACCCTGCCAAACAGAAGTTATAAATATTTTCCCATAGAATAAAAACTAAACCGTTACAATCCCAGAAACTGGATATACTCCAATTAATGAAACATCTCATGAAAGGAGTAGAAACCCATGATCAAAATACCGATTACATTCCAGACCCCGGATGACGCAATCCAGTTCGTTAATATTGTCAGCAAATATGATGTAGATGTAGACCTGCGGTATGGTCACCATATCGTAGATGCGAAATCGCTGGTGGGAACTCTGGCGCTTAGCTCTGCAAAAAATATTGAAATGATCATTCATGACAATGAATGCATGGAACTGGTAAAAGAGGTAGGACCATTTGTAAGCCGCAGATTGATGGCTTCCAGGAATGCACACAGACCGGATCAAGACACAACGGGACGTTAATTCCATACTTCTTTCTACTACAATATATTTTTGGTTAAAATCCCTTACAGCCAAAAATGTATCTATGATTCCATAGTACGAATCTCTTCAAACAGGAAAAGCTGCTGGCTGGTGCCGGCAGCTTTTTTGGAAGGATTATTTGTAAATACTGTCAGGAATGAAAGCTGACGGTATTCATTAGCCTTCTAATTATTCAAACCGTATCCATGCCTCTTTGGGGAGTGCCAGCTTGCACTCTGCCTCCATGCATTTAATCAGGCCTGCGATAGCTGGACAGGATGCGTGTCCCGGGAGATGTTCAGATGCATATTCATAAAATGGGCCAGTGCCCGGTTTTCCAAGACAGACCTCATAAGCATCAAAGGTATCCCCCAGGTCATCAAACATTTTCAGGATACTGGCGCACCCGGAATCAACTTTTACAGTAACCTCCATCTGATCTTCAGAAGAAGCTTCTATACTGGTGATCAGCCCGCAGACACCTGGATTAATAGTTACTTTTGTCATATGTATACCTCCTTCAAAAGTATGTTTTATAGACGATTCATTTCTACAAACTTAATTATAAGGCGACTATTGAAAAAAGCATAGACTTTTTATAGATTTTTATCAGTAATTTCATATTATCAAATTATTCATGCATCTGACGGTATAAATAGCCGGTGGTAAATTCAGCCCAGCTGTAGTTTGACATATATTCGCCCGCATAGCTGTTGATGGCACGGACATCTCCGTTCAGGAAGTCATAATAGTCACATTCTATTTTAGAGGTATCTACGGAAATAAAGTTTCGCTTTTTGATCACCACATCTTCCGCTTCGGCACTCTTTAGTGTCTTCATCATGTCACTGACGATTGTCTGGAACTGTTTTTGGAGGGAAATGCTGTATTCCCGGTCTTCCCACAATACGGCGCTTAGTTCCGCGGTAGTGGATCCTGCGCCCTTTCGGTCAATCAGGTAGGCAAACAGTTCTTTGGATTTGATCCGTGAAAATTCCAGTGGAATATTTCCGTTAAAGACCTCGAAGCTTCCAAAGGTCTGCACACGGATTTTTTTATCCGTTTTTTTAACAATGGGATTGCGCAGGGAAGCGATTTCCGAATGAATACTTTTAACAGAGACTGGTTTTAACAGATATCCGCTGGCGTGAAGGGAAAAGGCATCTACTGCATAATCAGGAAATCCGGTAACAAAAATGATGTTAATATCAGGCTGGGTATCTTTAAAACGTTTTGCAAGATCGATCCCATTCAGGCCATACATTTCCACATCCAGAAAGGCAAGATCCACCGGGTGGGATTTTACATATTGCAGTGCATCAAATGGGTCCAGAAAAGGCTGTATTTCGCATTCCGGTTCTGCTTCTCCCAGTATTCTTACTAAGTAGGCAAGTGCCAGTTCTTCATCATCTACGGCTATAATATTCATCTTCAGTCGCTCCTTTGTAAATAGTGATAACAGCTGTAGTTCCCTCTTTGGGGATACTTGTAATGGACAGTTGGCTGCCCCCTTGTGAATTTAAACGGTTTCGCACATTTTCAATGCCAATATGGGTGCGTCCGTCATCATGCTTTTTATATGGGTCAAAGCCAATTCCGTCATCAGAAATGGTGACGATAAAGGCATTTTCAATTTCTCTGGTTGATATGGTTACCGTACCCCCGTTTATTTTTTTGGTAACGCCGTAGCGGACAGAGTTTTCCACCAGGGGCTGGACCGTCAGGGAGGAAAGCAGAAAGCCATCTGCCTGTATATCATAGATAATTTTCAGCCTGCGTCCAAACCGCAGTTGTTCCAGGGATAAATAATTTTTTATATGATTCAATTCCTTTTCAAACGGTATAGGAGCGCTGCTGGAGAGGGAGTCCAGATTCCCCCGCAGGAAACTGGCGAAATCACCCACCGCTTTTTCAGCCCTTATGGGATCAATTGCGCAAAGCTGTTTGATAGCCGTCAGTGAATTATACAGGAAATGAGGCTGTATCTGGCTAAGTGCTATGGATATGCGGCTTTGTGCCAGTTCACTCTCCAGCTGACGGGTCAGGTAGGCATTGTTAATGCTTTTGTTGAGATATTGCACAATGAAAATGAACTGGGTAATCATAAACAGCAGAAATCCTATTATAAACCAAATGTTAAAGGGAAGAATCTGTAAAAAATAATTTAGTACATCACCTGCGCCTATAAGGCAGAGGCAGCAGGAACGCAGTATAAATTTAGTAGTTTTGTCCGGATTTCGTCTGATTTCATGAAGGAGGCTTAAAAAAGCTATAAAAGCGCTAATCCCCAGTAAAATGCACAGAGGAGTTAAGAGCTCATAACCATCTAAAATGCCACACCCCTGTGTCAGGATAAACAATAGAAGAAACCCTGACAGAGAATAGGCAACGCCCCTTAGAGGAAACCTGGCAGGTCCATCAACAAAGTTCAGCAGGTACAGGACAAGCAGCAAAGGAGCCAGTGTAAGGCAGATGATATCTAAAATATTGGTAAATAACCCATAAGGAATAACCAGGGAAACCAGATTGAAATCAATTAATATCCATAAGCCGCTTGCGATTGTAAAAAACGCCAGGTAAAGGGGGGCTGGTGAAATAGGCGTTTTTAAAAACTTCAGCAAGAGCAGTGCGCCCAAGAGCATCATACCAAACAGTACAACAAAAAACCCCAGGAATATATTCCCAAAATTCTTCTTAAGGAGAAATTGAAATAATGCTCCCGAGTCTCCTTTATATATCTGCCGGAAAAAATTATTATAGGATATGGAAAGATTATTACTGTAAAAGCTGCTTAATTCTATGGTGATTTCATCCTTTAATGTAATATGGGGGAATAAAACTCCAACCCATATATTGCCCGGTGATTTAGCAAAGGCGGGATAAGTCCCTTTCTCTCCATGGGAAAAAAATTCCGTCCCATTGATATAAATCTTCAGGCGGACATTATTCAGACGGAAAAGAAGGCGTTCATTTGCCTGTATTTCCAGGTCAAAATGCCCGGTTAACGTAAGGACAGGTACCTCGGCAGCATTGATATAGGTATCACTGGTCAGTTCTTTTGGAGTTTCCTCAGATGCCGTCCGGTAAGTTCCAATGAATTGAATTAAAGTCAGATTCCCGGGCTTTTTATAATTATTTTCTTCCTGAATAGAGTAAACAAGCAGCAAAACGCAAAGAAAGGAAATCGTGCATAAAAGAACGGAAATCGGCAAAGGTAAATGTCGTTTCAAGTTTCGGGCCTCCTCTGAAAAACCGGGTAAATTACTATAATCTAATTGAGTAAGTATAAAATCATTACAACACCAACTCTACATCAGCAGGATTATTTTGTTAAAATGGAAAGTAAGCTTGACATTTGTAAAAATAAGGTATATGATAAAAATGTAAAGGATACTTTCCATAATGAGAAAGGGGCGGCAGAGTGAAAAACAGGTTAGAGGAAATAAGAAAGGAAAGAGGAATCCGTCAGGAACAGCTGGCACAGGATCTGGAGGTTTCCAGACAGACCATCGGATCCCTGGAAAACGGAAGATATAATCCCTCAATTTTACTGGCATTTAAGATTGCCAAATACTTTGAAATGACGATTGAAGAAATTTTTATTTATGAGGAGGATTAGACATGGAATATAAAATAGGAAAATATGTTTTATTTACGGTGATTGGTTTTGCAATTGGAGTAGCGGGAGCTGTATTGGCAAAAGTTTATGGGGATGCAGAAGGCTTCATGGCAGTGCTCCCATTCATCATGATCGGTATCGGGGCAGGTGCTTTTGGACAGAATATTGGAACGGTGTTTACCAATCTCACTTACCGGAAAAATCCGGATGCCGCCAGACAGATTAAGATAGACACAAAGGATGAACGAAATGTCGCTATTAGAAACCAGGCGAAAGGGAAAGCTTATGACTTAATGATCTATGTATTTGGGGTACTCATGCTTGTCTATGCTCTGATGCAGGTAGAACTCTGGGTTACGCTTGCACTGGTGGCAGCATATCTGATTGTAATCTTTGCAAATGTATTCTATATCAGCAGATTCAATAAAAATATGTAAAAAAACCGGGTAAAATAATGTGACATCCCAGTATATGACTAAAAAAAGTTTACGCTTTATTTTATGATTTCTGACAGAATGTCCCAACAGGCACAGATGGCTGCTTTACAAAAGCTGATATTTGATCTATGATCGGTAGTAGTAAAAGTTTAAAAATATGCTTTGGAGGCTTGTATGGAATATTTTGATATTCGTGATGCAGAGGGAAATGTCACGGGAATAACGAAAGAACGTTCATTGGTGCACAGGGATGGGGATATTCATGGTACTTCCCATGTATGGCTTGTGAGAGAAAATGCGGATGATGGATTCGATCTATTACTGCAAAAGAGAAGCAGGGGGAAAGATTCCTTTCCGGGCTGTTATGATATTTCCTCAGCCGGGCATCTGTCGGCAGGACAGGACTATCTGGAATCTGCGATACGGGAACTTAAGGAAGAACTGGGAATAGAGGCAAATGCAGATGAACTGCACTATATAGGGCGCCATGACGCCTTATTGGAAACGGAGTTTTATGGAAGACCCTGGAGGAATCATGAGCTGAGTGTTGTATATGTACTTAAGCGGGATATAAAGCCCGGGGAATTCATGCTGCAGACTTCGGAAGTGGAATCCGTAAGATGGATTTCCTATCCGGAATGTATGGAGCAGATATTAAAAAAGACGCTGAAGCACTGTATTTATCAGGATGAAATGGAGATGCTGGGCAGATATTTATCGGGACTAAAAGAGGAGGCATAAGCAAAATGGCAAAAGAGCAAAAAACCAATGCAATGCGTATTTTAGAAAAAAATAAAATTCCTTATGAACTAATCACATATGAATGCGATGAATTTATTGACGGCCTACATACGGCTGAGAAAACAGGGGCGCCTGTGGAGCAGTCATTCAAGACACTGGTAGCCCAGGGGAAGAGCAGGGACTACTACGTCTTTGTTATTCCTATTGCAGAAGAGGTGCAGCTAAAAACCGCTGCGAAGGCTGTGGGTGAAAAATCCGTAGAGATGATCCATGTTAAAGATATCAATAAGATAACCGGATATATCCGGGGAGGCTGCAGTCCCGTAGGGATGAAAAAACAGTACAGGACTATCATACACAGCAGTGCACAGGATTATAATGAAATCTATATCAGCGGCGGAAGAATTGGAGCGACGATCAAGCTGTCGCCACTGTCCCTGCAGAGCCTTGTAAATGCAGAGTTTGCAGACATTATTGTGTAATATCGTGTACGGCTTTTGATCAGCATCACAATGGAAATTAGAGAGAAAGCGCTGCTATTCCCCGGGAGATTCCATCCCCTGAGAAAATAGCAGCGCTTTCTTCACCTCATTCAATTAACCGCCCCCGCCCCGGTATTTCACAAAGTAATCTTTGGTGACACGAAATACCGTAGGCGACAGTACCGTGATGGCGATCAAGTTGGGAATAGCCATCAGCCCGTTTAGTGTATCCGATACGCTCCAGACAAAATCCAGCCGTGCCACGGCACCTATGACTATAAAAAAGATATAGATAAACTTATATACAGGCACAACTTTATGACCGAAGAGGTAGATGACCGCCTGTTCCCCAAAATAGGACCAGCTCAGCAGGGTAGCCAGACCAAAAAGCAGGATGGAGAAGGAGACAAAGATATCGCCAAGGGAGCCAAAGGTGGAAGCAAAAGCCGCGGATGCAAGCGGCACACCATTTGGAAGGGCGTCTATATAACGGGTGGTCTGGTACATCTGATCCATCTGCATGGCATTTAAGTAAGCGGTCTGGTCATAGACATTGGAGCAGAGAATTGCCAGACCGGTGATGGTACATACTACCATGGTATCTGCGAAAACCTCAAAGATTCCCCACATCCCCTGGATCGCCGGATGATCCACATCTGCAGCTGCGTGGACCATTACAGAACTTCCAAGACCCGCCTCATTGGAAAATACCCCTCTGGAAATTCCGGTACGCATGGCGGCGGCAATCCCATATCCGAGAATTCCACCTCCGGCAGCGCGGAAGTTAAATGCTTCATGAAAAATAGATTCAAAGGCAGCCGGAACATTGCCGATATGGGTCAGAACTACAAGGAGTGCTCCGATAATATAGAGGATGGACATAATGGGAACCAGCTTTTCACTCACTACAGTGATGCGTCCGATTCCGCCGGTAATAACAAGTCCCGTAACCAGAGCAGCGGCAATGCCGATAATCAGTTTAGGGGTGCCCCAGGAATGGTTCAGGGCATCTGCCATAGAGTTGGACTGAGACATATTGCCCATGCCCAGTGCGGCTCCGATGCAGAAAAGTGAAAAAAAGCAGGCTAGCCATTTGCAGTGAAGCCCCTTTTCCATATAAATCATAGGGCCTCCGCTGTAATGTCCGTCTTTATCTTTATTCCGAAAGCAGATGCCAAGCACGGTTTCTCCATAGTGCGTCATCATGCCAAGGAGTGCGGAAACCCACATCCAGAAAAGTGCGCCGGGTCCGCCCGCGGTAATGGCGGTGGCGACTCCGGCGATATTGCCGACGCCCCCTGTGGATGCCAGAGCAGTAGCCATTGCCTGCCAGGGAGAAATCGTGTGTTTCTTCTTGCCGGACTGCAAGCCGGGTTCAGGGGATTTCTTAGGAGGAGATTTTTTAAAACAGGTGAGGATCGTCTCAGAAAACCAGAGCTTAAAATGTCGGAATTGAAAACATCTGGTCCCAATAGTATAGAGAACTCCCACAGCCAGAAAAAATACCAGCATGGGAACTCCCCAGACGAAACGGTTAATTGTATCATTCAGGACAGATATGTAGTTGACCAATGTCTGCATGGCATACCCTTTCATGGGAATTGTTCTTCACATAATACTACGCATGAAAGAAAGATTTATGACAACCCTTTGTAAGAAACCGGGTTGTATGTTATGCCGATCCCATCAGTCTGATTCATCCTGATATGCGGACCATCGAATTGCGGTCCGCCCGTAAAGGGGTCGGTTCTGCAAAGCGCCGGACCATCCAGATCCACTTTTGTAATCACGTTTTTTCCGGCGGCAAGATGTGCAGCGGCGCTGACAGCAAGCTTGCTTTCAAGCATACAGCCCATCATACATGCGACTCCGTAGATTTCGGCAATGCTGCATATTTTCAATGCCTGATAGATGCCCGCTGTTTTCATCAGCTTGATATTGAGCATATCAGCTCCGTGCATTTCCAGGAGCTGAATGGCATCCCCGGGTGTAAATACGCTTTCATCCGCCAGAACAGGTGTGGATGAATGTGCCGTGACATACTGCATGCCATATAAATCATGGGCAGGTACCGGCTGTTCAACCAATTCGATATCCAGTCCCAGATCTTCCATCCGGGTTATAATCCTTACAGCTTCCTTAGGAGTCCAGCCCTGGTTGGCATCTACCCGGATGGCAATTCCGGTGCCTGCAGCTAAACGAATCTGCGCAATGCGTTCCACATCCTTCATGCCTTCTTTTCCAACCTTTACTTTCAAGATCTTAAAACCGCTGTTTACAGCGGCGAGGCTGTCCTGTACCATAACATCTATGGGATTGACGCTGATGGTAATGTCTGTCTCAAGCTGGTGTTTGGCACCGCCCAGTATCTGATAGAGGGGACGGTGCAGGCTCCTGGCATAGAGATCGTATACCGCCATATCCACGGCTGCTTTGGCGGAGGAATTATTCAGGATACAGGAATGGAGAGCATGCAGGATTTCCTCCATATTTTCCAGGTTCATACCGGTTATGGCTGGGGCAATAAAATCCCGGATGGCACAGCGGATGGAGCCTTTGGTGTCTCCGGTAATCACTGAGGTAGGCGGCGCTTCTCCATATCCGGTTTCACCGGTATCCGTATGAACGGCGACGATAATATCATTGACGGAGCTTACGGTGCGCAGTGCAGTCCGAAAGGGTACAACAAGGGGAATATCAGTTTCCAGGATATCAATTTTTGAAATTTTTATAGCGGTCTCCTCCTTTAAAATGGTGGGAACTGGATTATACAGAACCACAGAATGACACAATTATTTTGTCTATAGGAACGGTAAGGTATCATAAAATATAGCGGGATACTGATATAAAATATGAATAGCATTTCACTTCTATTCAGATAATAAGAATGGAAATGTATTTGTAAGATATGACCAAATTCAGAACGGAAAATTTGTAAAATAAGACGAAATGAATATTTTGGATAAAAGAAAGGACAGAAGTCCTATCTAAAAGTATGATAAGAGACTATGATCTATTTATCGAGAGACAGCAAAATGTACCTAGTACCTCCCGGCGCAAATACGCCACTATATAGCACCCGCTATCTGCGCCAGGAGGCACTAGCGTGTTTGGAAATTCAGTTATGGTATATCAACAAATAGTAAAACAAATAGAAAGACAAAAAGTAAGAAAGGGCAGTATCGCAAAAGGAGTAATTTTAAAGTATACTCCCAAAATTATTCTCCTGATACGATATGCAAAAGGTAAAAGAATGAAAACGAAAAGAGTGTTTTTAATTGTACTGGACAGCTTCGGAATCGGTGAACTTCCGGATGCAGATAAGTTCCGTGATACAGGGAGCAATACACTTGGCACCATACGTAAATCAAAGGAATATGATACACCGAATCTGGAAAAATTAGGGCTGTTCCAAATTGATGGGGTTGAAAAAGGAAAGTCAGCGGAAAAGCCGATAGGTTCTTATGCAAGAATGGCAGAAGCCTCCATGGGCAAGGATACCACAATCGGGCATTGGGAAATCGCCGGCGTGATTTCTCCAGAACCCCTTCCCGTTTATCCAAATGGATTTCCGGAAGAGATTGTGAAGAGATTTGAGGAAGAGACAGGCAGAAAGGTGATCTGCAACCGCCCCTATTCCGGCACAGATGTAATCCGGGACTATGGAAAAGAACATGTAGAAACCGGAGCTTTGATTGTTTACACTTCGGCAGACAGCGTTTTTCAGATTGCGGCACATGAAGCTGTGGTTCCATTGAAAGAACTGTATCAGGACTGTGAGATTGCAAGAAAAATGCTCTGTGGAAAACATGGTGTGGGCAGGGTGATTGCAAGACCGTTTGAAGGGACTTATCCGGACTTTAAGCGCACAACAAACCGTCATGACTTTTCACTGCTTCCTCCCAAACAAACGATGCTGGATGTCCTGGAGGAAAAGGGACTTGACACCATAGGCGTTGGTAAGATCTACGATATATTTGCAGGCAGGGGTATCCAGGATACCACAAGTATTGTAAGCAATACAGACGGAATGGAGAAGACAATCAAACTTCAGGACCGGGATTTCCGGGGCATCTGTTTTGTAAATCTGGTGGATTTTGACATGCTTTATGGACATAGAAATGATATCGACGGCTATGCAAAGGCTGCCACTGATTTCGACAGGCAGCTGGAAACCTTTCTGGGCAGAATGAAAGAAGACGACATTTTAATGATCACTGCGGACCATGGCTGTGATCCGGGCACTGCAAGTACCGATCATTCCAGAGAATACACACCGATGCTGATTTACGGTAAAAACATCAGAGAAAATGTCTCTCTGGGAACGAGAAAAACCTTTGCGGATATCGGGGCGACAGTATTGGATCTGTTCGGAATTGAGAACCGGGTAGACGGAGAAAGTTTTTTAAAGGATGTATGGAGACCGTAACGGCACAGAAAATAAAAAGAGAGGATGGTATGAAAAGAATGGATGACAAAGAGCTGATTCGGGAGGCATATAAAGCCCAGACTTACTCTTATTCCCCTTACTCTGATTTTCAGGTTGGGGCAGCGCTTTTGGGGAAGAGCGGCAGAGTATATACCGGATGTAACATTGAGAATGCATCATATTCGCCAACGAACTGCGCGGAGCGGACGGCATTTTTCAAAGCAGTGTCTGTTGGGGAAAAGGAGTTTGAGAAAATTGTTATAGTAGGGAATAAAAAGGGAGCTTCTCCAGAGGAAAGGGATTATTGCGCACCCTGTGGTGTATGCAGACAGGTGATGGCTGAGTTCTGCAATCCCAAAGAATTTGAGGTACTCCTGGCAAAAAGTGAAACGGATTACCGGACCTATCGGCTGGAAGAATTATTTCCGTTTGGTTTTTCAAAAGAAGATTTATAGAAGCAGGCAAAAACTTATAATTAAACAGGAAAGGAAGCGCCGCAGAGGGGACTGCGGTATGCATGGGTGGGGATATGGCGGAATTTGTTATAGAGATGAACCATATCACAAAGGAATTTGGCAGCTTTAAGGCCAATGACGATGTGACATTGCAGCTTAGAAAGGGTGAGATCCACGCGCTGTTAGGAGAAAACGGGGCAGGAAAATCCACACTGATGAGCGTACTGTTCGGGCTTTACCAGCCGGAAAATGGGCAGATTAAAATGAACGGTAAAGAGGTAAAGATTAATAATCCCAATGATGCAAATGCATTGGGGATCGGAATGGTACACCAGCATTTTAAGCTGGTACATAATTTTACGGTACTGGAAAGTATTATTCTGGGCAGGGAAACCATAAAAAATGGATTCCTGAAAATGGATGATGCCAGGAAAAAAGTAATGGAGCTAAGTGAACGCTATCACTTTAAAATAGATCCGGATGCCCAGATCGCAGATATTACGGTAGGAATGCAGCAGCGGGTGGAAATACTGAAAATGCTGTATTGCGACAATGAAGTTTTAATCTTTGATGAGCCTACGGCGGTTCTGACGCCCCAGGAAATTGATGAACTGATGAAGGTGATGAAGCAGCTGGTAAAGGAAGGGAAATCCCTGATCTTTATTACCCATAAATTAAACGAGATAAAAGCGGTAGCCGACCGCTGCAGCGTACTGCGCAAAGGAAAATATATCGGTACCATTGAGGTAAAAGATACTACAAAAGAAGAAATGTCCGAGATGATGGTAGGGCGTAAAGTAAACTTAAATGTGGAGAAAAAGCAGCAGGAACCGGGAGATGCGGTACTTGAGGTGAAGAACCTCACCATTAAATCCGCCAATTCACAGAAACATATCGTAAATGATGTTTCCTTTCAGGTGCGAAAAGGTGAAATTGTCTGTATTGCGGGGATTGACGGTAACGGACAGTCGGAACTGGTCTATGGCATCACAGGGTTAATGAATCTGGATGAAGGAAGTGTCTCCTTAAACGGGAAAGACATCACAAAAGAAAGTATCCGAAAAAAATGTCAGGACGGAATGGCACATATTCCGGAGGACCGCCATAAACACGGTCTGGTGCTGGACTATGATTTACAGGAAAATCTGGTGCTGCAGTCCTATTATACGCCCCAGTTTCAAAACCATGGATTCTTGAAGTTCCAGGCAATCCGGGAATATGCAAGAAAGCTGATTACACAATTTGATATCCGGTGCGGACAGGGGGAAGAGTCCATTGTACGGGGGATGTCAGGGGGAAACCAGCAGAAAGCAGTTATTGCCAGGGAACTGGACCGGGATCCGGACATTGTGGTAACGGTACAGCCGGTCCGCGGACTGGATGTGGGTGCCATCGAGTATATACACAAACAGCTGGTAGCACAGCGGGATAAGGGGAAAGCAGTTCTCCTGGTATCTCTGGAATTAGATGAAGTAATGCAGTTAAGTGACCGGATACTGGTAATGTACGAGGGGGAAATTGTTGCAGATGTTAAACCGGAAGAAGTCACTGTGCAGGAATTAGGCCTTTACATGGCGGGAACGAAAAGGAGCGCAGGTTATGAAAGAAAAGCTTAAAAATAAAAAAGAGCGGAAAGGGCTGCTTAATTTCTCGGCTTCACTGGTTGCAATTGTTGCCGGACTGGCTGTAGGGCTGATTATTCTGCTCTTTAGCAATTCGTCGGAGGCGCTGGATGGCTTCTCTATGATTTTGAAGGGTGGATTTACCTCCGGTTCTTATGGGGTAGGACAGATGCTGTATATCGCAACTCCCATTATTATGACCGGACTGTCAGTTGGGTTTGCTTTTAAGACCGGGCTGTTTAATATCGGGGCTTCGGGACAGTTTACCATGGGTGCTTTTGCAGCGGTATATATTGGCGTGAAATGGACCTGGCTTCCAGGGGGAATACACTGGATCGTGGCAATCCTGGGCGCCGCACTGTTTGGCGCTTTATGGGGAATGATACCCGGACTTTTAAAAGCGTTTCGGAATGTAAATGAGGTCATCGCATCGATCATGACAAACTACATCGGGATGTATCTGGTGAACATGCTGGTAGCCGGGACGATTTATGATCAGATTAAAAACCAGTCTCTTCCGGTAGCGGCATCCGCAACCATTCCAAAGGCGGGACTGGACCGTATGTTTCCCGAGGCGAATATGAACATTGGAATCCTGATTGCGATTCTGCTTGTCATCGTCATTTACATACTAATAAATAAGACAACCTTTGGATATGAGCTAAAAGCATGCGGACTGAGCCCACAGGCAAGCAAATATGCAGGAATTAATGAAAAAAGGAACATTGTTCTTTCTATGGCAATTGCAGGTGCCCTTGCAGGAATCGGCGGAGCACTGATGTATCTGGCAGATGTGGGAAAATGTATCCAGGTGCTGGATGTTATTTCGCCAGAAGGCTTCAGTGGCATCTCCGTAGCGCTGCTTGGTATTTCCAATCCGATCGGTATCCTTTTTGCAGGTTTGTTTATCGGGCATATCACAGTTGGCGGCGACAATCTTCAGCTGCTGAGCTTTGCACCGGAAGTAATTGACATTATTATATCCGTCATTATTTATTTTGGAGCATTTGCTTTACTGTTTAAAAATGTTATTATAAAATTCATAAGCAGGAGAAGAAGGGAGGCTGAAAAATCATGAATATTCTTTATTTTGTAGTTCAGCAGACCATGTTTTTTGCCATACCGCTGCTGGTAGTGGCACTGGGCGCCATGTTTGCAGAGCGAAGCGGTGTCATCAATATCGCAATGGAAGGGATTATGGTTATGGGAGCCTTCGCCGGCATTCTGTTTATCAATACCTTTGAAAATACGTTAAGCGGGCAGTCCTTTATGATTCTGGCAATCCTGATATCCGGCATTGCAGGCGGTGTGTTCTCTCTGCTTCATGCTTTTGCTTCTGTGAATCTGAAAGCAGATCAGACCATAAGCGGTACCGCACTGAACCTTTTTGCACCGGCATTTGCAATATTTGTAGCCAGAATGGTACAGGGAAAGCAGCAGATTTCTTTTCTGGATACGTTCCATATTAAAAAGATACCGCTTCTGGGTGATATTCCCGTAATTGGAGATATGTTTTTCAAACATACATATCTGACAACATTTTTGGGGATTCTCATATTAATCGCTGCCGCAATTGTGATTAATAAAACGAAATTCGGACTTCGGCTGCGTGCTTGCGGGGAAAATCCCCAGGCGGCTGATTCGGTTGGTATTAATGTATATAAGATCCGCTATGCAGGCGTTATCATTTCCGGTGTCCTGGGAGGAATCGGGGGTCTGGCATTCGTAGTGCCTACATCCACCAATTTCAGCGCAAGTGTGGCCGGATACGGTTTCCTGGCAATTGCAGTGCTGATCTTCGGACAGTGGAGAGTGGGAAGGATATTCGGTGCGGCTGTATTTTTCGGAATTATGAAGACCCTTTCCAGTACGTATTCCGGGATACCGGTATTAAAGGATCTGCCGCTGCCGGATGGATTGTATAAAATGATTCCTTATGTGGCAACGCTTGTAGTATTGGCGTTCCTGTCCAAGAATTCTCAGGCTCCTAAAGCAGAAGGAATTCCGTATGATAAGGGAAGCAGGTAAAAAATAAGGGAAGCGCAAATACATCCGGCAATTATAATTTGATAGTGTATCAGGTAAATATAATAAATAATAGAAGGCGCATTAAGCGTCAATGGAGGAAAATATGAGCGAATTAAATGTATTAAATTATGTAGACCACACCCAGTTAAAGGCATTTGCAACCTGGGCAGATATTCAGAAATTATGTGAGGAGGCAGTCACATACCATACGGCGTCTGTATGCATCCCCCCATGCTATGTAAAAAGAGTTAAAGAAACTTATGGGGACCGGATTAATATCTGCACCGTAATTGGATTCCCACTGGGCTACAGCGTAACGGAGGCTAAAGCAGAAGAAATCCGCCAGGCAAAGAAAGACGGCGCCAGTGAATTTGATATGGTTGTAAATATCAGTGATGTAAAAAACGGGGATTTTGATAAGGTGGAAAAAGAGATTGCGGCATTGAAAAAAGAAGCCGGAGATTTTATTTTAAAGGTCATCATCGAAACCTGTTATCTGGATGAAGCAGAAAAAACAGCATTATGTAAAGCGGTAACAAATGCCAAAGCAGACTTTATCAAAACCAGTACCGGATTTGGAACAGCTGGAGCAACACTTGAGGATATCCGCCTGTTTAAGCGGGAAATCGGGGAAAATGTTAAAATCAAAGCAGCCGGCGGCGTCAGAACCATAGAAGACATGGAAGCATTTATCAAAGAGGGATGCAGCCGTATCGGAACCAGCTCCGCAGTTGAATTGTTAAAGGGCAGGTCAGCAAAAGAATATTAGGAGAATGGGATATGAAGAAAAAATGTATTGCATTTCTGATAGCAGCGGCCATGGTATTCACTATGGCGGGCTGTCAGAAGGGTGGGGAAGAGGAATCTTCGGAATCAAATAAAAAATATGAAGTGGCATTATCCATGGATGTGGGGTCCATCGATGACCGTTCCTTTAACCAGGGTTCCTGGGAGGGAGTTCAGGCATATGCCAAAGAACACAATCTAACCAGCAAATACTATGAACCTACGGAAAAGTCCGATGATGCCTATACGAAATCGCTGGAACTTGCAGTAAAAGGCGGAGCCAAAATTGTGGTATGCCCCGGTTATCTCTACGAGGTTCCGGTTTATAACATGCAGAAAAAATATCCGGATGTAAAATTTGTAATTTTGGATGGCTCGCCCCATGACGGAAATGGGAACAGCGAGATAATGGACAATACCCATTCGATTTTTTATGCTGAAGAACAGGCAGGGTTCCTTGCCGGATATGCAGCAGTGATGGATGGAAACCGGAAGCTGGGTTTTATGGGGGGAATTGCAGTACCCGCAGTCATCCGTTTTGGTTATGGCTTTATACAGGGAGCAGATTATGCAGGAAAGCAATTAGGGCTTTCTAAGGGTGATCTGGAAATGAAATATACATATGTAGGTAACTTCGATGCGACGCCGGACAATATGTCGAAAGCAGCGGCGTGGTATAATGAGGGTACGGATACTATATTTGCCTGCGGCGGAGGAGTAGGAAATTCTGTGATGAAGGCAGCAATGTTCGTAGATAAGACCGTAATCGGGGTTGACGTTGACCAGTCCGGTGAATCGGATACCGTTATTACTTCTGCAGTGAAGAATTTGCAGAAGTCTGTATATGATGTACTGGACAGCTTTTATAAAGGGAAGTTTGAAGGCGGAGTATCAGTTGTATTGGGCTCAGAGTCAGGAAATGTGCTGCTGCCTATGAAGAATTCAAAGTTTAAGACTTTTTCACAGGCAGACTATGATGAAATTTACCAAATGATCGTGGATGGAAAGATACAGATTCATAAGGATGACGTGGCACAGGATGCAAAAGGTGTGCCCACTGAGATTGTGGTAACGGAATTGATTAAGTAACGGAATGGATCAAGTAACAGAATTGATTAAGCAACGGAATGGATCAAGTAACGAATTGGATTAAGTACAAGGGTTCATGAAGTACCAGGATTCATGATTTGGAAAGGAGGATTGCCATGCTGCGACAGGATTCTATGGAACAGCTGCTGTCCCTGATTGAAAGTCTGGGGAGACAGGAACGGGAATATCTGGAGGATTATCTGGCAGAGGCACCGCTCTGGCTGATGCAGTCATTTCAGATACAGAAACTACCCAGGGGAACTATTTTTATCCGCGAGGAAGAAGAAGTAAATATGATTTACATTCTGGCTAAGGGAACTGTCCGCGCCGTGGATCACAGGGTTTTGGGAATTGCCTACGATTATATGCGGTTTGAACCCATTAAAGTCTTTGGCACCATGGAAATCCTTCTGGATAGGGAAACATATGAAACTACGCTCTCCACCGTTACGGAGTGCACCATGCTGGTAATATCCAGGCATAAATTTGAAAAATGGTTAAGAAGTGACCGCCATGTGCTGCTTATGGAAATAAAAAGTATGGGGAACTATTTATTAGAGCAGGCGAAGAAGGAACGTATTTTTCTTTTTTTGCAGGGGGCAGATCGGATGATTCTTCTGTTTATGCGGCTATACGAACACAATCAGGAAAACGGAATCTGCGATCTTCGGATGACAAGGCAGGAACTTTCAGAAAGTTCGGGGCTTTGCGTCAAGACGGTTAACCGGTCGGTGAAGGCAATGGAGGAAGAATCATATATTACAAAAAAAGGCTATACACTGGAGATAAATCGGGAACAGTATTTAAAAATGAAAGAATTTATTGCAGATAAAGTTGCAAATTATGAAAAGAAGTAAAATTAAGGATTGTTGAAAAGGAGATTGTTATTATGAAATATGCAGAAGAAGGATTACAGTATCATATTGGGGTAAGAAGCGGGGATGTTGGAAAATATGTGATCTTACCGGGAGATCCTAAGAGATGTGAAAAAATCGCTAAGCACTTTGACAATGCAAAACTAGTGGCTGACAGCAGGGAATTCGTTACTTATACAGGGTATCTGGATGGAGTGAAGGTAAGTGTTACATCAACTGGAATTGGCGGTCCGTCCGCATCAATTGCCATGGAAGAGCTGGTAAAGGCGGGTGCAGATACCTTTATCCGTGTGGGAACCTGTGGAGGAATGGATTTGAATGTTCAAAGCGGCGATGTTGTCATAGCAACCGGAGCAATCCGCATGGAAGGTACCAGTAAGGAGTATGCACCAATTGAATATCCGGCAGTGGCAGATATTGAAGTTGCCAATGCTTTGATTAATTCTGCGAAAGAGTTAAACTACCGTTACCATGCAGGTGTGGTAGAATGCAAGGATTCCTTTTACGGACAGCATGAACCGGAGAAAATGCCGGTTAACTATGAACTTCAGAATAAGTGGAATGCCTGGCTGCGACTGGGCTGTAAGGCATCAGAAATGGAATCAGCAGCGTTGTTTATTGTGGGAAGCTATTTAAGAGTCCGCGTGGGATCTGTATTTCTGGTTGTGGCTAATCAGGAAAGAGAAAAACAGGGACTAAGCAACGAGGTAGTCCATGATACAGAAATAGCAATTACAAATGCTGTTATGGCGATACGAAAGCTGATAAAAGAAGATGGCAGTCTGTAAACTAAGATAAGATAAAATAAGCAGTGTATACCCCGGCTGGGCTTTCAAAACCAAGAAAGCTGTGCCGGGGATTTTTTGTCTTGAATAAATGAAAGATTTCTTTAATTTTGCATGAAATGCATAATAATTCGCACAATAATATTGACACCCCTGGTAAATAGGATTAAAATTTATTAATATTTGTGATTTTTGGAAGCATATGACAAAACAGCTGAAGGGTTGTGCTGTGAAAGGGGACTTATATGAGTCAGGTTCAAAATATGTTAGAGCGTCTGCCGGCAGAAATGTCAGGTGTATTTCTGGCAGTTACGATAATAATGGCACTGGTGAACTGTTTTTTCGGATTCCGGCTGCTTAAATTCTGGATTTCTCTGTTTGGGTTTGTAACCGGAGCGGGAATCGGATATTTTCTTGGGGATTATTTTACCCATAATCTGATCGTTGCAGTCATTGCAGCAGTTATTTGCGGAGTTGTATTGATGCTGCTTGCATTTAAAGTTTATCTTGCGGGGGTATTTGTGCTTTGCGGTGCCCTTGCTTATTTTGCAATAAATGAACTCATGCTGCCGGATATCTGGTGGAAGTTTGCAATTTGTATTGTAATAGGTCTGTTAATCGGTTGTATTGCCGTTAAATTTGTGAGACCGGCAGTTATCGTAAGTTCCGGAATCCATGGGGGAATTTCTTCGGCAGGTGCGATCCTGGCAGCAATCGGGCTGAAAGACCAGACGATGGCTGTAGTAACCGGGCTGGCACTGGCAATTTTAGGAATCTTGTTTCAGTTTGCCAACACCAGAAAGATGATAAAGCGGTAAAAAACTAATAAGAAAGTTTGAAACAAAAGCGTTTCAAACTACTTATTAATGTATACCGCAGACTTGTCAGCGGTATGCAGGGTATAAAAAGTTGTATGTCCAGGATAAATGCAGGCGTTTATTTTGAACAAATGTATATAAAGTGCATGAAATTTGGCAATTTCCTTGCAACAACACACAATTTATGGTATAGTATCTTCTGTCAAAGACAAATGTCCAATTAGGGCATACATTGACAACTCTGGAGAGTCTCAAAGAACGGGCGCCGAAGGTGTACAGTGGGTAAGGATGTTTACCCGCCTATCTCTCAGGCAAAAGGACAGAGCTATATCTGTATAGGTTCTACTCTTTAGGGGGCTGATTATTTTATCAGCTCTTTTTCTATTGCATTGAAACAGATAAAGGAGAGAAGAGAATTATGCTGGATCAAATTAACACGATATTGGGAAACATTGATGATTTCCTTTGGGGGATTCCCCTTATTGTACTTATTTTAGCTACGGGTATTTACTTAACAGTCCGCCTGAAAGGGCTGCAGATCACAAAGCTTCCCAAAGCACTTAAGTATATGTTTAAAAATGAAGAAGGCGGCGACGGGGAAGTGACCAGCTTTGCGGCTCTTTGCACTGCACTTTCCGCAACTATTGGAACAGGAAATATTGTAGGGGTTGCTACTGCAATCGTAGCCGGCGGACCGGGTGCATTATTCTGGATGTGGATTGCTGCATTGTTTGGTATGGCGACGAAATACGCTGAGGGTGTATTGGCGATTAAATACCGGGTAATAAATGATGACGGGCATGTAATCGGCGGACCTTTTTACTATATTCAAAATGGTATGGGTGTCAAATGGAAATGGCTTGCAAAATTATTTGCATTCTTTGGACTGGGTGTGGGACTTCTTGGGATTGGAACGTTCACACAGGTAAATGGTATCTCCAATGCGGTAAATAATTTTTTTGATCCCAATAATGCCTGGAGCGTTTCTATTTTAGGCAGAGATTATTCCTGGACGGTAGTCATCGCAGGGATTATATTAACGATTTGCGTAGGTATGGTAATTATCGGCGGAATCAAGAGAATCGCCAGTGTTTCCCAAATTGTCGTGCCATTTATGGCAGGGATATACATACTCGCTTGCCTGGTGCTTTTAGTGCTGAATTACAAGCATATTCCAAATGCATTCAAGGCAATTTTTGAAGGAGCATTTGGACTTCGTGCGGCAGCAGGCGGAGCTCTGGGAAGTATTATGGTAGCAATGCAAAAGGGAATTGCCCGTGGAATCTTCTCAAACGAAGCCGGTCTTGGCAGTGCCCCGATTGCAGCGGCTGCAGCTCAGACCAATGAGCCTGTACGACAGGGATTAGTTTCTATGACGGGAACATTTATTGATACAATTGTAATCTGTACCATGACGGGGCTTACGATTGTCATTACAGATACCTGGAATATCGGTTTAGAAGGGGTTGCGGTAACTACAGCGGCATTTCAGCAGGGACTGCCCTTCAGCAATACTGTCAGCGCATTTATATTGATGGTCTGCCTTGTATTTTTTGCTTTTACCACAATATTGGGCTGGGATTATTACAGTGAACGGTGTCTGGAATATCTCTGTGGATATAATAAAAAGATATTGAACGGTTACCGCTGGCTGTATATATTGGCGGTATTTATCGGTCCGTTTATGACCGTTTCTGCGGTTTGGGTTATTGCGGATATTTTCAATGCACTGATGGCTCTGCCGAACTTAATTGCAATATTGGTGTTAAGCGGTGTCATAGCAGCTGAAACAAAGAAGTTTTTCTAAAATTAAATAGGCTGAGATTCTTTGATATTAAAACATCAAGCGTCTGAAACAGCAAAACCCAATATAATGCACAACAGCAAAGCATATAAAAATCTCTGGAATAGAATTATTACATTCACATTCCAGAGATTTTTTAATGATTGCTTTTATTAAGTATAATGACCCGGTGTAGAATGGATTGGAAAGGAATTGGAATAATCGGAATAATCGGAATAATCGGAACATTCAGAAGCTGCTTTAATGATCAGCGTAATCATCCATTCTCATAGGATTTTAAGATACGGTCAGCGATTATTCTTCTGGTTACCCTTGTGTCCATTGCCTGTTTTTCAATGTATTTATGTGCTTCTGATTCCGACATATTCAGGTATTCAATCAGGATACACTTTGCCCGGTCCACTATGCGGATATCTTCAATTTTCTGCAGCAGCTGTTTATTTTCATTGCGCATCACAGACATGCGGTTATGAGATGCCTGGCACAACTTTAGTGCGCTCCAGAACAGGACCTTGCTGATTGGTTTGGCGATTGTGAATACTCCGTATTCTTCGACTTTCATGGAAACGTCATCGTATAATTCCGTTTTTACGATCAGAATAACCTGGGTGGATCCATCCGTGGCGATATTTCTAGCCAGGCTGACACCGGTTTCATCCCGCAGTGGAGAATTTATAATACACAGATCAAAATTGCGCTCGATTAATAAGCGTCTGGCTTCACCGCAGTTCGCTACAGTGACAAGTTCACGGCAGGAACTCTGAGAAAGCATATCCCGGAAAACTGCAATACTTTTTTCAGTGGGGGATATTATTAGAACGCTGTCCATATCATCGCCGCCTTTCTTATTTTAGATTACCAGTGCCTCCAGGTACCGGTTCGCACAAGTACATCCATTCTTATATGAGCTTAAAGTAGACCTGTTTATAAAAATCCTCTTTGTTCGCGGTTTTATCAAAAGCAAGTATTTCTTCTTTTTTAATCATAAAATATTTTTCTAACAATGCAGGATTTAAGGTGTTCTTGATAAAACTGCTGTTAGATGCTATGCGGACGGCCTCTTCTAAAGAACCGGGCAGAGCGGTTAACTGGCTTATAACTGCATGATCAGCGGTATAAAGGTTCTCATCTAAAGCCTCTGACAGTACGGCATTGTGTTGTATCCCATCAAGTCCTGCATGAAGCAGAATGGCAAATGCCAGGTATGGATTCAGCGAAGGATCCGGTGAACGAAGCTCCATTCTTGCTTTTTCTCCTGTCTGGGCGGGAATACGCACAAGCTGGGAACGGTTTTGATGAGACCATGACACGTATCTGGGAGCTTCAAATGATCCAAAGCGTTCGTATGAATTCTGAAGGGGGTTTAAAAAAGCAGTCATTTCTGTGGCATGTTCCATAATCCCTGCCATAAAGCTTTCCGCTACAGGATTATGTTGTTCACCACTGAGAAAAATATTCTTGCCATTTTGTGAGAGTGATAAATTAATATGAAGTCCGCTTCCACTTTCAAATGAAATAGGTTTTGGCATAAAGGAAGCATAGAGTCCATTTCTGGCGGCAATGGCTTTCACTACGGATTTGAACGTCAGCAAATTATCGGCAGTACCCAAAAAGTCACAGTATTTGAAATCAATTTCATTTTGTCCGGGACCGCTTTCGTGATGGGAAGATTCCGGAGCAATCCCCATTTCTTCCAGACAAAGGCAGATCTCCCGACGTACATTTTCACCTTTATCAAGAGGGGCAATATCAAAATAACCTGCTTCGTCGTGGGTTTCAAAAACAGGGTTGCCTTCTTCGTCTGTTTTAAAAAGATAAAATTCACATTCGGTTCCGGCTTTTGGCAGATAGCCCATGGATTCGCAGCGTTTGATTGCAGATTTCAGGATATGCCTGGTATCGCAGACATAAGGAGTTCCATCCGGGTTCTTAATGCTGCAATAGAAACGGACTACGCGTCCCTGCTGGGGGCGCCATGGAAGTATGCTTAAAGTAGCGGCATCGGGGATTAGGAACAAGTCGGATTTTTCAACACCGCAGAATCCCCGGATGTTTGAGCCGTCAAAGGAAATTCCTTCACGAAAAGCCCGTTCCAGCTGTTCCGGCATAATCGATATATTTTTTTGAGTGCCAAATAAATCACAGAAAGCCAGTCTGATGAATTTTACATCATTATCCCGGACAAACTCTAGAACTTCTTGTATTGTATGATCCATAATTATTTCCTCCTGGTTTTTATTCACTTACGAAAGGACGATTAAAAAACAGCGCTCATCGTACAAGGTTCGAATTAGATTCAAGCCCTGTACGATGAACGCCTTTGTTCTGTAAAAAGAATACACTAATTTTTTTTTCTTGTCAATGGTGCTCCTTTTTCTTTATTCTTTTTTAATAAGTAAAAACAGTGTTTTTTCAAACCCAATGTGATAAAATATAAAAAACATGCAGAATACAGATGCATAAGAATAATAGTGAAGAGGGGTTCAAATGACAGAAAGAAGTCTTGAGAATTTCGTTGAACTGGACGGCGTTACCAAAACGTACCACATGGGTGAAGTGGATATACATGCCGTAGACGGAATAGATTTTCAAATTACAAAAGGTGAATTTGTTGTAGTGGTAGGACCAAGCGGTGCCGGGAAAACGACGGTACTAAATATTTTAGGAGGTATGGATACTGCCACTAAGGGAAAGGTATGGGTAGACGGAGAGAATATTGCGGAGTATAATCCCAGAAAATTAACCGGATACCGCAGAGATGATATCGGATTTGTATTTCAGTTTTACAATCTGGTTCCCAACCTGACGGCACTGGAGAATGTAGAACTGGCACTTCAGATTTGTAAGAATCCACTGAAGGCAAAAGATGTATTAGATGAAGTGGGGCTTGGAGAACGACTGAATAATTTCCCGGCGCAGTTATCCGGCGGGGAGCAGCAAAGGGTGTCCATTGCCAGAGCACTGGCTAAGAATCCAAAGCTGCTATTGTGTGATGAGCCCACCGGAGCACTTGATTATCAGACCGGAAAGTCTATACTGAAACTGCTGCAGGATATGTGCAGGGAAAAAGGTATGACGGTAATCGTAATTACCCATAATTCAGCACTGGCACCAATGGCGGACCGTGTAATTAAAATTAAAAATGGAAAAGTTTCCAGCATGAGAATGAACAATGAACCGATATCGGTAGAATTAATTGAATGGTAGTGGGCATATGAAGAAAAAAGCGTTACATAAAGATTTTTTTATGGAGATAAAAAAGAGTTTTAATCGGTTTATCTCGATCTTTTTTATTGTAGCCATGGGAGTGGCATTTTATTCTGGGATTCAATCGGCAGCACCGGATATGCGCCTTTCCGGTGATGCTTATTTTGATGAGAATAATCTGATGGATCTAAAAGTAATCGGTACACTGGGGTTGACCGATAAGGATATCCAGGCTCTTTTGTCAGTGGAAGGAGTCAGCAAGGCAGAATCAGGCTATATGACGGACGTATTAAGCGGCAGCGGAAAAGATGAGCAGGTACTTCATATGGAATCCCTTCTGCCCACTTTAAATAAGCTGTCGGTTTCCGAGGGAAGGCTGCCGGAAACTACCGGGGAATGCTTTGTTGACGAAGAATTTTTATCCTCCAACGGTTATAAAGTGGGGGACACCATACAGTTTGAAGAGAGTAAGGACAGTGACAGGGTATTAAGAAACAAAGAATTTAAAATTGTTGGAACCGGTAACAGTCCTTCCTATATTTCCTTTAGTAAAGGCAACACAACCCTTGGAACCGGTGAGGTATCCGGATATGGATATGTAGTGCCGGAAGAATTTGACCAGGCAGCTTACACATTTGCTTATGTGGAAGCAGAAGGCTCCAAAGATCTGACGTCATATACGGAAGAATATGACCGCCTGGTTGAGGATGTTACGAAAAATGTGAAAGGTATCGAATCAGTCCAATGTTCCAGGCGGTATGCAGAAGTAAAGGATGAAGCGGATCTTAAGCTTGCGGATGCAAAAAAAGAATTGGAGGATGGGAAGCAGGAGGCTGAGGAAAAGCTTTCTGATGCTAAGAAGGAGCTGGAGGATGGTGAGAAGGAACTTAACGATGGGAAACAAAAGCTTGCCGATGCCAGAAAAGAAGTTGAGGAAAACAAAGGTACACTGAACGAGAAACAAAAAGAACTAAACTCAGCTAAAAAACAATTGGATTCGGCTAAGACACAGTTAAAAGATGGAAAAGATACCCTTGCCTCCAAGGAATCGGAGTTTCAGGCAAAATATCCCGAAGCATCCAAACAGATAAAGGATGGAGAAACAGCAATTGCATCGGGTAAAACCCAGATCAGTAAGGCGCAGAGTGACTATGAGTCCGGCAAAAAGCAGCTGGATGCAGCAAATCAGCAGTATGAAGCCGGCAAGAAGCAGCTGGATCAGGGAAAAAAGCAGTATGAATCGGGGAAAGCCCAGCTGGATCAGGCAAACAAACAGTATAAGGATGGGGTTACCCAGCTGGATGCTGCTAAGAAGCAGTATGAAACCGGATCAGCCCAGCTTGCTGCCGCAAAAACAGAATATGAAAAAAATGCTGCAGTTTTACAGCAGGCGAAGGCAGATTTTCAGGTTGAAAAAAATAAATTTGACACCAGTAAAGCAGAATATGATAAAAATGCTGCAGCACTGGAAGCGGCGAAAAGCCAGATTGCCACAAAGCAGGCGGAACTGGCAGCAGCAACAGCAGAGTATGAAGGCAAGATGGCAGAGCTAAACCAGGCAAAAGCGACATTAGCACAGCTGCAGACGGCAATTGATGCAGGAACTGCTACCGAGGATCAAATTGCTATGGCGGAACAGCTAAAGGGGCAGATTGCCCAGAACGAGCCTCTTCTCGCCCAGAAAAAGGCGGAGCTGGATAGTGCCCAGGGAGCACTGTCTGTAGAACAGCAGAAAGTGGCAGAGATGGAAGCGGCACTTGCCCCTGTGAAGCAGCAGATTGATGCCGGACAGCAGAAAATCAATGCAGCCCAGGGGGAACTGTCAAAAAATGAAGCAGTGTTACAGGCCGGAAAAGCAGAGATTGATAAAAATGAAGCAGCACTGAAAACGGCTAAGTCCCAGATTAATGATAATGAAACAAAGCTGGCAGCAGCGAAAAAAGAAATAGATGCCAGCCAGAAGAAACTGGCAGCAGCCAAAAAAGAGATTGACGAAAAGGAACCTCAGCTGGTTAGTGCCAAGGCAGAACTGGATAAACAGACGAAGGTATTAAATGAGGGGAAGAAGACCCTGGACAGCCAGAGTGCACTGCTGGCACAAAAAGAAAAGGAACTTCAGGAAGGCAAAAATCAGCTTACCCAGGGAGAAGCACAGCTGGCAGCAGCAAAAAAAGAACTGGCGTCCAAGGAATCAGAGTTGAACAGTGCCGTACAGAAGACGGAAGACGGTCAAAAGCAGATAGAGGATGGTTATGTCAAATTATCCGATGCAGAGAAGGAAATAACCGACGGTGAAAAAGAAATTACCGACAATGAACAGAAATTAAAAGATGGTAAAAAGGACTATAAAAAAGGAAAGAAGGATGCCAAAGCAGAAATTTCGGACGGAGAGACGAAGATTGCAGATGCAGAGAAAGAAATCAATGATCTGAAAGAACCGGAATGGCTTGTAAATGACCGGAGTTCCCTTCCGGAAAACACAGGTTATGGGGAAAACGCCGACCGTATTAAGAACATAGGAGAGGTATTCCCGGTGCTATTTTTCCTGGTAGCGGCGCTGATCAGTCTTACAACAATGACGAGAATGGTAGAGGAAGAACGAACCCAGATCGGTACGTTAAAAGCATTGGGATACGGCAAGTTTTCCATTGCATCCAAGTATCTGAATTATGCACTGTTTGCCACGATCGGCGGCAGTATTCTGGGAGTACTGGTAGGTGAGAAAATCCTGCCGTATATTATCATTACTGCCTATGGGATTATGTATCATCATATGCCGAATGTGGAACTTCCGTACAATTTGAAATTTGCGGGGATTGCCACCTTTGCGGCGTTGTGCTGTACGATGATCGCTACCTTTGCAGCATGTTACAAAGAACTTGCAGAGACTCCGGCAAAATTAATGCGTCCCCCTGCACCAAAAGAGGGCAAACGTGTTCTTCTGGAGCGGGTAACATTTATCTGGAAGCATCTGAGTTTTACCTGGAAGTCTACAATCCGCAACCTGTTCCGATATAAGAAACGGTTTTTCATGACGATATTCGGAATCGGCGGATGTATGGCATTGCTGCTGGTGGGATACGGCATCAGAGATTCTATCCGGAATATCGCAGTATTGCAGTATCAGGAAATACAGTTATATGACGGAACCGTAATCGTGGATGAGGATGCCTCAGATGAGAAGCGGGATGATCTGGAGCATTATATGGATACGGACAGTCAGATTGAGGCATCCGTAGATTCCATGATGCAGAAAATGTCAGTCAAGGTTGGAAAGAAAGACCTGAGTGTTTATCTCCTTATACCAAAAGAGATGGATGGTTTTGATACCTTTGTGAATTTCAGAGACCGCAGGACAAAACGGCAGGTTGAATTCGGAGACGACGGTGTAATCGTAACGGAGAAAACGGCTAATATGATGGGACTGTCAAAAGGAGATACCATCGAACTTCATAATGAGGACGGAACTACGATAAAAGCACCAATTGCGGATATTTGTGAAAATTATCTGGCACACTACATTTATATGTCCCCGTCACTCTATGAAAAAGCAGCAGGAAAAGATCCGGACTATAACAGCATTTTATTTAAGGCAGTGCCGGATGCCAAAGATCATGTAGAAGAAGTGGGGCAGAGTATCTTAAGCAATAAGGCGGCTCTTTCTGTCAGCTATACCTCCAGTGTAATGCAGCAGCTGGATGATATGCTGAGTTCGTTAGATGTGGTAATTGTAGTATTAATTGTATCTGCCGGAATGCTGGCATTTGTGGTACTCTACAATCTGAACAATATTAACATCAATGAGCGAAAGCGGGAACTGGCAACCATTAAGGTCCTGGGATTTTATGATAATGAGGTCTGCGCTTATGTGTACCGGGAAAATATATTACTAACGGGATTTGGTGTTCTGGTGGGAATTGTACTGGGTATCGTGCTGCACAGGTTTGTTATAATGACGGTTGAAGTTGACGCCTGTATGTTTGGCAGGAATATCAACTTGCCGAGTTTTATATATTCCATTCTATTCACCTGTGGATTTTCCCTGATCGTAAATATTGTCATGTATTTTAAATTAAAGAAAATTGATATGGTGGAATCACTGAAGAGTGTAGAATAAAGAAACGAAAGTAATGAAAAAGACAGAAACAGAGGATATTTATGAATTTACCGGAAGCATTTATTGAGAAAATGAAAACGATACTTGGAGATGAGTTTGACGATTTTATGAAAAGCTATGAGGCACCCCGCAATTTCGGACTGCGTGTCAATACGTCTAAACTCTCTGCCAAAGAATTTGAGCGGATTGCGCCCTTTCATCTGACACAGATTCCCTGGGTGGAAAACGGATATTATTATGAGGAACAGGACGCACCGGCAAGACATCCATTTTATTATGCAGGCATGTATTATCTGCAGGAGCCAAGTGCTATGACTCCTGCATCCAGACTTCAGGTTCAGCCGGGAGAAAAAGTGCTGGATCTGTGTGCAGCGCCTGGGGGCAAAGCCACTGAACTGGGAGCTAAGCTCAGAGGAGAAGGGCTGTTGGTTGCCAATGATATCAGTGCATCCAGGGCAAAAGCACTTTTGAAAAATGTGGAGGTATTTGGGATTCCAAATTCTTTTATCACGAATGAAATACCGGGAAAGCTGTCAGGGCAGTTTGAGGAGTTCTTTGATAAAATCCTGGTGGATGCCCCCTGTTCCGGGGAAGGAATGTTCCGTAAGGACCCGGCAGTGGCAAAAGTATGGGATGAAGAGAAACCGCTGCTCTGCGCAAAACAGCAGAAGGAAATCATCATGCAGGCTGCAAAGATGCTGCGTCCCGGAGGACAGCTTCTGTATTCTACCTGCACCTTTTCTCCGGAAGAAAACGAAGAAGTGATCCAGTATCTGCTGGATGCGTTTCCGGGGTTTGAGATCCAGGAGATGCCGGGATATGAAGGATTTTCAGGAGGACGTCCGGATCTGGTGAAGGATGGGGGACATCCGGATCTTACAAAATGTATCCGGATATGGCCGCATAAAATGTCAGGAGAAGGTCATTTTATTGCGCTCCTGAGAAAAGCAGGACCATCTGAGGCAGATACATCCGGGGAGCACGTGAAAACGGGCGGCGTAAAGTTAAAAATATCCAAGGCCGACCGCACGATTCTGGATGATTTCCTGAAAGATATCTCAATGGATATGGATATGAATGCTGTAGAAGTCCGAAAGGGCCAGGTATATTATGTACCGAAATTACTGGGAGAACGGAAAGGTCTCACATTCCTGCGAAACGGACTCTATCTCGGGGAACTGAAGAAAGACCGCTTTGAACCCAGCCAGTCTTTTGCTATGGCGCTTCAAAAAGGGCAGTATACTTCCTGCGTAAACTTAAACTGGTCAGACAGCCGGGCAGGAAAATACCTGCGGGGAGAGACTATTTACGTGGATGACCTGCAAGTGAAGCACAGCAAAGGATGGCAGCTGGTATGCATCAGCGGATTCCCGCTGGGATGGGGCAAACTGGTTAATGGGACTCTGAAAAATAAATATCATCCGGGTTGGAGGATGAAGTAAAGCAACTGGAAAGGTACTGTATGGCAAAGAGCTGTACAGTGCCTTTTTTCATGCCCTCTCCGGCTGTTTTCCGCAATCGTAAGATATAATACAAAAATCGTAAAAAAACATCTTTTTAATCAAAATTCCCTTAAAATCTCCAATAATATCGTAATCAATGCAAAAATTATTAAACTTAAGAAAATGACAAATTTGTTACAATATCTATATAACTGCAGACAAGCAGATCAAGTGCCGACCGGCATAAATACACCTGGATATAGTCCCGCTGTCCGCGCCAGAGGCGCCCGCCTGCAAAGCTAGCCGTAACGGTTATGTCTTTATTTTGCAGAGTCACTTCTGACCAGATATCAGCTACTTTTTATCGGTGTATTTACAGGTCGTTGCTAGCAGAAAAGGAGATAGGTTTTATGAGGAAAAAGTTGTATGCGAAACAAATGGTAGCGGCTTCACTGGCGGCTGCGATGGTTGTCACGAGTATTCCCGTAAATGTTATGGCAGAGGAAGTGCCGGACAGCACGGACAAGAAGATGATTGCAAATTTCACTTTCGATGGCGAGACACCTCTGGCTGGAGAAGGAGCTGCAGCAGTTCTGATGCGGGATTATACGCTGGTAGATATGGATGACGGGGGAAAAGCATTAAGCCTTGCTTCCTCAACCAAGGACTGGCTGAATGTAACAAAAGCCGATGGAAGCCCCTTGCTTGCAGGGAAAGAGAACATTACTATTTCCTATGACAGCCGGGACGATGCGGATTCGGCAAACAGGGGCTGGGCTGTTTTCGCGGCACCTAATACCAATGAGCAAAAGTATCAGCAGGAACATTACCTGGGAATTATCGACAAGCAGGCTAGTCTGGGCGTAGAACGATATAACAATAATGGTAAGAGACCAGGAAATATTAATGTTAAAATTTCGGGTGAATGGAAGCATGTGGACCTGGTTGTAACGGAGACTGAGACGATACTCTATGTAAATGGTGTGGAAACTGCAAGGCAGGAGAGTGCTTATAAGCTTTCTGACATTTTAGGAGCGGACGGCGGAGTTCTCCAGATCGGAAAAGGCAACTGGGAAAAAGGGGAATACTACAGTGGACTGCTGGATAATTTTAAAATCTATGACGGGGCTTTAACAGAAGAGCAAATTACGGATACCTCCAAAGCAGCAGATGTGGGACTTTTGGCTGATTTTACGTTTGATGATTATGAAACCGGGTTTACCGGGGGAGAAGCATCAGCGGCAGGTGCATTATTAACGGATCATGGAAGTGAATCACAGGATATGGCGCTGAGCCTGGATGGGGGCAGAAGCCGTACCTGGCTTAACATTACCAGGGATGATGACACCGCTCTATTGAAGGACCTGGAGGAAGTTACCATTTCCTATGACAGCAAGGCTGGTACGACGGGAAATGGATGGGCATTATTTGCAGCTCAAAGCCAGGAAGCCCAGACTCCTGACTATGAAAAATATCTTGGCGTTATAGACAAAACGGACAGCATGAAAATAGAACGCTTTTATAACGAAGGAACCAGACCGGGCAACGACGTTCTGGGCACCTCTTCAGCAGAGTGGAAGCATGTGGATCTGGTCATTCAGGAAAATGCCACAACTCTCTATGTGGATGGTGTAAAAAGCGAAAATACCAGCGCTTATAAGCTTTCTGATATATTGGGAGCAGACGGCGGAGTGCTTCAGATTGGAAAAGCAAACTGGGGCAGCGGAGAATATTTCGGAGGGCAGATTGATAATATTCAGATTTACAATTATGCCAGAACCGAAGACGAGATCAAGGACCAGGTAACGGTAGTTTACAAGGCGGGCAGCAATGGTACGCTTCAGGGAGTGACAGAAGAGAAGGTTAAAAGAGGCGGCAGCACGTCCGGTGTGGAGGCCGTTGCAGACGAGGGATACCACTTTAAACAGTGGAGTGATGGCGTTACCGATGCAGTGAGAAAAGACGAAAATGTAACCGAAAGCTTTGAAGTAACTGCTGCGTTTGAAAAGGATGAGGAAATAGCAGATGAGAATCTGATTGCCACTTTTACCTTTGATGACGAAGAAAACGGATTTGCAGGAGCAGGAGCGAAAGCGACGGTAAATGGTACGCCGGTACTGGAAGACAGCTATGATAATGCCGGAAAGGCAATGTCCATAAGCAGTGCCAACTGGTTCAGCATTGCAAAAGAGGATGAAACACCGCTCTTAAAAGGGCTGGATGAGGTTACCATTTCCTATGACAGCAAAGCATCCGGCAGCGGAAACGGATGGGCATTTTATGCAGCACCAAATCTGAATGCCCAGGTAGGAACGCCTGCGAATGAACACTATCTTGGAATTATGGATAAAGCTTCGGGACTTACGGTGGAGCGTTATAACAATACCGGGAAAAGACCTGGAAATAATATATCCGCCGGATCATCTTCTGAATGGAAGCATGTGGATCTGGTTGTTACAGAAAGTACTTCCACCCTGTATGTAAACGGAGAAAAAGTGGGAGATCACACCAGTACTTATAAGCTGAGCGATATTCTGGGTGAAAGCGGAGGCATTATTCAGATTGGTAAGGCGAACTGGGGAAGCGGAGAATATTATCAGGGACTGATTGATAATGTGAAGATTTACAATACGGCAAAATCCCCGGAATTTATCAAGGAACACACCACAATTAAAGATCCGGAACCGGTTAAGCCTGTTGCACCGGATGTAGTGGAGGACGGCGGTTTGCTGGCACAGTACGATATGAGTGAAATCGAAGACGGGAAGCTTAAAGACGTCAGCGGACTTGGAAATGATGCAGCTGCAGTTGGCATGACACAGGAAAATATCCTGGTAGTGGAAGATGTTCCGGCGCTGAACTTTACCGGTAATAAAAGCCAGTACATAGAGCTGCCCATGATGGAAGGTGTCATGGATGAGGAATTTACCATTGAAACAACCGTAAGTTCTTTAAGTGGTGCGTATCACTGGCTCTGGTGCCTTGGTTCTAAGGTAAAAGGAACCGGCAGCAATTATCTCTATGTAGATCCCTGTTATAGCAATGGCTATGTCAGGGGAGGAATCAAAGGAGAAACAGAGGAACGGATCTTTGGCGGCTGCCACAGTCTTCCAAAAGACGGCTCCTATGGAACGATAACCATTACTTATAAAGATAAAGTCCTGTCCTATTATCTGGATGGAGCGATTATCACAACCTTTAAATTTGATACCAGCGTAAAGGAAATCCTGGAAAATGGAACAGAAAATAATGTCATGGGTTATATCGGACGTTCTCTCTGGTCAGCAGATCCCGGTTTGAAAGCAAAAGTAGCAGATTTTAAAATCTATGATAAGGCACTGACCCAGGAACAGATCTCAGGAATAGCAAGCCGGGATGACAGCGCAATAGCAGCAGCAGCAAAAGAAGCACTGGACATTCCCAACGCAGACGATGTACGTGGCAATATTACACTTCAGGATGAGTTGGAAGGTGCGGCAATTACATGGTCCAGCAGCAAGGAAGAGGTGATTACTTCTAAAGCACAGAGCCAGGGCGATACCGTAACGCCTGCCGGTGTGGTTACCAGAGGGGCAGAAGACCAGAAGGTTACACTGATAGCACAGATCACAAGCGGTAATGTGACGGACACCAAAACATTTGAGCTGACTGTAAAAAAATCTGTAGAGCAGGATCCCTATGTGGCATATCTGTTTGGCAGTTTCACCGGAACAGAGGGCAAAGATACCGATGAACAGATTTATTTTGCATCCAGCAAGGATGGATATTTCTATACGGATTTAAATGACAGCAAACCGATATTAACAAGTACAGTAGGTGAGAAGGGAGTCCGTGATCCGTTTATTATGCGTTCCGCAGAAGGTGACCGGTTCTACATGCTGGCAACGGATTTAAGTATTTACCACCGCGGAGGCTGGGGAGGAGCAATGGCAACTACCACCGGAAGCCGGGATTTAATTATCTGGGAATCTACCGACCTGGTAAACTGGTCAGAACCACGTGCTGTCACCGTATCATCTCCTGCCGGAGGGTGTGCATGGGCACCGGAAGCCATTTATGACGAGACAACAGGCGAATATGTAGTATACTGGGCAACTAATGATATGACAGACGAAATCGGAGACGGCGTTCTTCAGATTTATTATGCGAAGACCAGAGACTTTGTAACGTTTACGGAAGCAAAAGAATATATCACACGTGGAGCAGATCAGTCCATTATTGATACCACTATGATTAAAGGCAATGACGGCTATTACTACCGTGCATCGGCAGATGGTCAGATAACACTGGAAAGAAGCACTTCTATCTTTGGAAACTGGGAAGTGGTAACCAACCTGAACAGCCTTGGTTTAGGCGGAGATATGACCGGGAAGAAACTGGAAGGACCGGAATTGTTTAAATTCAATGACGGCACAACCTTTGGCTTGTATACCGACCAGTTTGCAGAAGGTAAAGGATATCTTCCGGTCATTACGACCGATTTAAGCGATATAACCGGAACGGCATGGAAGAAATTAGCATCTGATGAGTACTCATTTGATACCCTGAAAAAACGCCATGGAACCATCCTGAATCTGACTCAGAAAGAGTATGATGCAGTTATGAAGGCATATGGGAAAGCAGAAGCTGAGGATGACGAAGATGCAGCAGTAACAGAACCATTTGCTTATTATCCGCTGACTAATGATCTGAAAGACGGTACGGAAAATGGATTTGACGCTGCCCTCACAGGCGAGGCTGAATTTGCAGTTAAAGACAAAGGCGGTATTGTATTCCCGGCTGGAACGGCAGCAGCAGGCAAAAACTATTTGAAGCTGGATGACGGTATTCTTACAAAACTGCAGGATGCAAAAGAATTAACCGTTACGGCATGGGTTCGCAATGATGTAACCAATACCAACTCCAATGACCGCTCCACCGTATTTGCTTTTGGAAGCGATGAGAAAAACGGATATGCGTTCTCTACGCTGAACTGGGCAAGTGCCAGAACAACATTTATGCTAAACGGAAAAGAAGCGGGCGGTGCATGGGGAGCTCAGGACGGAACCAGTATTTTGGGTGATACACCGGGAAATCAAAAATCACCTCTCGGCTCCTGGTATCAGATCGCTATGACAATCCGGGATGTCACCGGAGCAGATGGAACACCTGCAACAACACTGAAGTACTACATGAATGGAGAACTGTTATGTACGGCAACGACACCTGCATCCATCTCCAGTCTGGGAACTCTTACTTATGCTTATATTGGAACCGGAAATAACGATTCCTATAAAGATTTCCAGGGCGGAATCCGGGAAGTGAAATTCGTGGAATCCATATTGTCCGGAAAGCAGATAAAGGAAAAATATGAGCAGGAAGATGCACAATACCAGAAAACGGATGCTGAGATTGTAGCAGAAGTCAAAGAGTCTCTGACCATTCCAAATGCGGATGCAGTCCTTGGTAATGTTACACTGCCCACAGAAAAGGATGGTACCAAAATCAGCTGGACAAGTTCGGATGAGCAGACAGTCAGCGCAAAAGAAACAGTAAATGAAAACTATGACAACACTCCGGCAGGTGTGGTTGCCAGAGGAGAAAAAGATAAAAACGTCGTTCTGACGGCTGTGATCTCCAAAGGAGAGGCACAGGATACAAAGGAAATTACCGTAACCGTAAAGGCAAAATCCAACATAACAGAAGATGATTTTGAAGCTTATGTATTTGCTTATTTTAAAGGCGAAGGTTCAGCCACAGGCGAACAGATCTATTTTGCTACCAGCGAAGACGGTCTGCACTGGAAGGATATGAATGACGGGGAACCGGTGCTGAAATCGGAACTGGGAGAAAAAGGACTCCGTGATCCATTTATTATCCGTTCACCGGAAGGAGATAAATTCTATCTGATCGCAACGGATCTGAAGATTAACGGCGGCAATGGCTGGGGAGCTGCACAGAATGCTGGCAGCCAGAGCATAATGGTCTGGGAATCAACGGATATGGTAAACTGGTCCAATCAGCGCATGGCAAAGGTTGCACTGGATGATGCAGGCTGCACCTGGGCACCGGAAGCTTTTTATGATGAGAAGACAGGAGAATATATTGTATTCTGGGCATCTAAGACCAGCGCAGACAACTATGGCGTACAGAGAGTGTACTACAGCAAAACCAGAGACTTCTACAGCTTTACAGAACCGGAGCTTTGGATTGAGCTTGAGAATACCGAAGGAAATGCAATCAGCGTCATTGACACTTCCGTGATCTCCGTCATGGAAAATGGCAAGAAGGTATACTACCGTTTCTCCAAAAACGAAGCAGGTGAAGATCATGATATAAAGGGCGGCAACGGAAAATATACAATTGTGGAAAAAAGTGATTCCTTACTGGGCGGCTGGACAGAAGTAACCTCATTAAAAGACCAGCGCTACGTAGAAGGCGGAACCTGCTTTAAATTCAACGGCGAGGATAAGTGGTGCCTGCTTCTGGATGACTTTGGGGGAGCCGGATATTACCCCATGATTACAACGGATCTTGGCAGCGGAGAGTTTACCAGACTGGACAGCAGCAAGTATTCCTTCCCGTCCACTATGCGTCACGGTACCGTTATGTCACTGACACGCCAGGAGTACGATGCAATTCAGAAAAAATGGAACGATGAAGCCGCAGAAAATACGGAAGCGGAAGAAGAAAATGCAGTACTGAAATACAGCTTTGAGGATGTTACCGGCAGCGATATTATAAAAGACGATTCCGGAAAAGGCCGTAACGGCAAGATCTACGGAAATGCCGCTTATGTAGAGGACCAGGAAAAAGGAAACGTCCTTTACCTAAACGGTACCAATGGTACCTATGCAGAACTGCCTCAGGGATTCTTTGACGGCAGAAATAAAATGACCATTTCCATGGATGTGAAAGCGGAAATGGTAGACGGAAGTTACTTTACATTTGGTATTGGAAAGAACAGCAACCGGTATCTATTCTTAAAAACGCAGAATACGCAGTCCAGAGTATCATTAACAACCGGATCTTATGGTTCGGAACAGACCGCAAGCGGAACAACTTCTGCCATCAAAGGCAAGTGGATGAATATTACCATGGTGGTAACACCGGAAAAAATTACAATCTACAAAGATGGAAAGCTTCTGGGCGAACAGAAAGTCACGGTTAAGATGACAGAACTGGGCACCAACCTGTTTGCTTACCTGGGCAAATCATTCTATAGCGGAGACAATTACTTCAAAGGATACTTTGATAACATTGAAGTATATAACCGTGCTATGGAAGCAGCGGAAGTTGCGGACAAGTATGGGGCAAAGCCGGAAACAGAGAAATTTACCATTACTTATAAAGCAGGCGAACATGGCAAAATTACAGGTACCGCTTCTCAGACACTGGAAAAAGGAACTCTGGGAACCAAAGTCGAAGCTGTGGCTGATCCCGGATATGAATTCAGTAAATGGAGTGACGGCAGCACCCAGACGGCACGTACCGATCTGGCTGAAAAAGACGTTACGTATACGGCATACTTTGAAAAAACTCAGGTGACACCGCCTACCGATGAACCAGAGACAGAAACGCCGCCCACAGAGAAACCATCCGAGCCATCCACGGAAAAACCATCACAGCCATCCACAGAGAAACCGTCTCAGCCATCCACAGAGAAGCCATCACAGCCATCTACGGAAAAGCCGGCAAAACCTGTGGCAAAGAGTGTAAAGATAAACAAAAAGAAAATAACAATCGGGCTGAAAGAAAAAGTGACCTTAAAAGCTACCGTATATCCAAAAGGAGCTTCCCAGAAAGTAACCTGGTCTTCCAGTAAGAAATCAGTAGTAAAAGTAAACAGCAAGGGTCAGATTGAAGGAAAGAAAACAGGAAAAGCAACGATAACGGTTAAAACAGCGAACAAGAAAACTTACAAGTGTACGGTAACAGTTCGTAAAGCTCCAAGTAAAATTTCTTTGAATACTTATGAAAAGAAATTAAAAGCAGGAAAGAGCTTCCAGATAAAAGTAAACCTTCCATCCAAGACGGCAAGCTATCAGATCCGGTACTCTTCCAACAGAAAATCCGTTGCAGTTGTTTCTTCCACAGGTAAGATTACAGCCAAGAAAAAAGGAACAGCAACCATTAAAGTAAAAGCATTTAACGGAAAGTATAAGATAATAAAAATCAAGGTAGTAAAAAAATAACAGACAGGTAAAAGCAGCGATGACAGAATCCATAGCCGATGTAAAGGCTGTGGATTCTGTTGGATGCATGACATGTCAGAAAGCAATTTTCAGACAGGATCTGGCAATAGCATTTTTTAATAGAAAAAGGAGGATATAAGGGTAATGAAAAAGAAAGTAATGGCAGGCATTATAACCGCATCCATACTGCTCCAGACCGGCATGATACCCGGAGTGGAACTGAAACCACTGGCAGCCGGGAATACCGCTCCCAGGGAAACAGTGGTAGAAAAGAGCACCCTTGGGAATCCCATTTTAGGGTTCGATGACAAAGATAATCTCACTTATGGGGGCGATCCGTCAGTTCTGGTGGATGGGGATACAGTATATCTCTATGTGGGGCACGATGTGGCGCAAAATGAAAGCTATGTGATGCCCAATTATCTCTGCTATTCCACTCAGGATATGGAGAACTGGAAGTATGAAGGGGTAATGATGGATATGACGGACGTGTCATGGGGGGATAACAACTCTGCCTGGGCAGGCCAGGTCATGAAGCATAACGACAAGTATTATATGTATTTCTGCTCCTGGGATAATACGGCATGGGGCAAACAGTCAATAGGCGTGGCAGTTTCCGACAGCCCTACCGGACCATTTAAGGATATCGGCTATTCTATGATAAAGGGAACTGTAACAGAGCCGGAAACCAGTACCTGGAATGATATTGATCCCACCGCCTGGATTGAGACGGATGAAAATGGAGAAGAACATATCTATCTGTCCTGGGGAAACGGGCTTCTCTACCTGTGTGAGTTGAATCAGGATATGATATCGGTCAAAGACCAGAACCAGGATGGGAAAATCACCATGGGAGATGATATATGGCAGCAGACGATTGAAGGCATGGATCTTACCTATACGGAAGCACCTTATCTGTACCGTCAGCAGGATCAGGGCGGAAATTATTATGGGCCCTATTATCTCTTTTTTGCGGCGAACTGGAGGGAAGGTCTTGCGTATTGCACAACCGATAACCTTACCGATGGAAAGTGGGATTTTGGGGGATTGCTGATGCCGCCCAATGCTACCGCCAATACAAACCATCCGGCAGTTTTTGATTTTAAGGGAAAAACATATTTTATTTACCATAATGGTTCCCTGCCTCATGGAAGCGGATTCCGACGTTCTGTGTGCGTGGAAGAATTTTCGATTCAGGCTGATGGAAGCATTGGCATGATTCAGGAAACAGCTACGGGACTGACCGGAAAAGTGAGCCGTATCTACGATCACGCAGGTGTACCGGTGGCACATGAGAATTTTGTGAACAGCTGGAATGATGGGGATTATCCTATCAGCGCATCGGTAATGACCAGTCTCAGTACGGAAATAGAAGATGCATCCTGGGAAATAGTACCGGGTAAAGCGGATAAGATGAAAGAATCCTATATCTCCATTGAATCCTACAATAAGCCGGGGCTGTACATGTCCGCAAAGGGTGATGAGATCGTACTCACCCAGGACACATACGGAACCGCACAGGAAGCAGACAATATGACTTTCAAAACACTGGAAGGGTTCGCAGGGTATGGAGTAACCCTGGAAAGTGTGGCAGAGCCCGGATCTTATCTCACCTGTGAGGAGGGAAAACTGGTACTTCGGACAAACCCTGGTGAAAATCAATGTACATTTGTTATTGACACAGACACCGATAAAAAACCGGAAGAGCGGGCGAAATTAAGTGCGGTCCGTGTATTAAAGACGAAACGTACTTATTTGAAGGGAGATACCCTGAATACGGACGATTTTCAGGTAACAGCCTGTTACTCAGACGGAAGCCGGAAAAAAGTAACCGGATTCACTACCAATGCAGGTTCCCTGGACATGAAGACTGCAGGCGAAAAGCCGTTAAAAGTCAGCTATACCGACCAGGGTGTAACAGCATCCGCGGATATAAGAATACTGGTAGCAGAGAAACCATCCGTTTCCCAGGAAGTGCCCAAACCGGTACAGCCCCAGAAACCTATTCCGAAAAAAGGTGCATCTTATACAAGCAGCGGGTTGAAATACAAGGTTACCAAATCAGCCTCTAAGAATGGTTCTGTTTCCGTCACAGGAACGACGAAAAAGAATCCCACATCCATAAAGATACCTGCTGAAATTAAAATAAATGGTTATAAATTTAAGGTTACAGGGGTTCAAAGCAAAGCATTCTATAAGAAGACCAAGATCAAAAATATAACAATTGGGAAAAATGTTAAGACCATAGGAAAAAATGCTTTCAAAAATATCAATAAAAAGACAGTATTTAAGATTCCTTCTTCCAGGTACAAGGCGGTAAAAAAACTGCTCACTGCCAAAACGGGATATCAAAAGAAGACCATGAAACTGAAGAAGATTTCATAATGAGGGGGAGAACGAACATGAAGTGCAAACAATTTTTATATGCAGCTTTTACCGGAGCCCTGGCTGTATCGGCTGCATTTTGTACCCAGGCGGTCACAGCATCAGCGGATGAACAGGCAGAGCCGGCACCACTGATATATTATGACTTTAATAATGGAATGGAAAGCGGTACCCAGGCGGTAGTAACGGGACTGGGAGAATACAAAGGCGATGTGACATTTGCAAAAGGACGCAGTGAGGAGGAAGCTGACCAGGCGATTGTGCTGGGAGAATATGGACTGAAAATGAACCAGCAGAATATTGGCGCAGCCTATACGGTTTCCCTGTGGGTAAAACCGGATGCACCCATGGTAGATAACAGTCCAATCCTGTTTCTGGGATATCATGCACCGGAAAAGTGGGTGGCACTCTCCGGCAATAAAGGGGAAAATAATTACAAGCTCTGGACCCGTGAAGAGGGCTCCTCATTTGCCTGGAATGTGATAGGAAAAGCAGAAATCCCATCAGGAGAATGGAGTATGCTTACCCTGTCCGGAAATGGAGAAGAAACAGCCGTTTACGTAAATGGAAAAAAGGTGGGCTATGGATTGGCATCCAGCGCGTTGAGCGGTCAAAATCAGGATATTTATCTGGGTGTCAGCAACTGGGATGCGGAATTCAAAGGCCTGGCGGATGATATCAGCATTTATAATCAGGCATTGACGGATACACAGATCCTGAAACTGCACGGAGACTTTTCACCGGAGGAGATTCTGGCAGAGGAAGGGTTCAGCGTACAAAAGAGCTTACTGATCAGAAAAGATGAATCTGCAAAGATCAAAGTCAACCTTCCGGCAGGTGTAACCCCAGAAGATGTAACAGTTACCTATGAATCACTGGATAGTACCATAGCGGATGTAGACGAAGAGGGACTGGTCAGTGCACTTCAAAAAGGAAAAACTCAGGTGACAACCACGGTCAGTATCGGGGAAACCGTAAAAACCGAAACAACCACAGTGACCGTAAATGACCCGGATAAAGTAAATGATAATCTGGCTGTGGAATATCAGATGGCATCTGTGGACGGAAACACACTGTTAGACCTGTCCGGTCATGGGAATGATGCAGCGGTCATCAATCCCGAAGGAGTTTCCTTTGAAACTGAGAATGATAGAGACGTTATGAATATAACAGGTAAGAATAGCTATGTACAGTTTCCAACATCTGTTATGAACAGTCTTGCTGATAAGGAGCAGTTTACCATTGAAACTACTTATAGCAGAAGCGGAGGCAATAATGCCTGGCTTTTCAGCCTGGGTTCTAAAGTACGTAAAAGCGGAGCCAATTACCTGTTTTACTGCCCATCCTTTTCAGGCGGGCAGCTGCGGGGAGGAATCAAGGACAGCAGTACCGAGATTTTGTTCCAGAATACGCCGGTGAATAAAAATGACGAGTACTACACCGTATTCATGGTATTTGACCGGGGGACCATTACCCTTTATGTGGACGGAATCAAAATTGATGAAAAGCAGACCGGTTACAGCATTATGGATGACGTGGTGGATCCGGGAACAGAAAACGATATCCTGGGATATATCGGAAAATCCTGCTGGTCGGGAGATGATAATTTCCAGGGCAAAATAGCATCCTTTAAGATTCATAATAAAGCCATGTCCGATATTGATGTGGCAAATACAAATCCTGCTTATCCCGATGCAATCCAGGAAAAACTGGACAGTGCGCTTACGGAAATCGTACTGCTGGGCAGCAGAAATGAAAGCATGGACACCGTGGCTTATGATCTAAAGCTGCCGTCAAAAGTAAATGCCATGGACATTATCTGGGAATCCACCTTACCAGAAATCGTGACGGAACAGGGAAAGGTATGCAATCCATCTTCGGACACCCAGGTGGTTCTCACAGCCAGAATGGTGACAGCACAGAAGTCTTTTACTGTCAATGTGAAAGCGCTGGACTTAAAAGAACTCCATGCACGGATACAAAATGCAAAATCCTATGATACGCCGTATTTAAATGAAATTTCCAGAAAGCAGTTATATGCAGCCCTGGAATCTGCCCAGAGTATCAGCTCCCAGGGGGAAGCGGATGCAGCTTCATCTATGCTGAACAGGGCAATAAATAGCCTGCGTTTTGAAGACAGCTATGACAGTGTATGGGATACGGTGAACAAAGCCGCACCTGTTTCTAAAATATCCTTGAAGGTAAAGGGGACGGCAGATCTATTCCGCCTACCCGACCAGTTAAAAAACAGCGTTACGGTAAGCTGCAGTTCCAGTGCCCCGGATGTGGTGAAATATGAAAATGGTATGGCTGTGGCACAAAAGTCCGGGTATGCCCTCCTGACAACGAGAATTGTCTCAAATGAAGATGGATATCCCATGGATTTTATAACCATAGCCACAGTTGAGGAAGAGCCTGCAGCGGCAGTCACAGATTTATCCAAAGTAACTGCAAAAGCTGCAAAGACAAAAATCCCAAAGGGATCTGCAACCAAAATAACGGTAAGCTGTCCAAGTGAAGTCAAAGGGAAAAACCCCAGGATCACTTATCAGGCAACCGGTGCAGTAACCGTAAATTCCAGCGGAAAAGTAACCGGTAAGAAGACGGGTAAAGGAACTGTAAAAGTAACGGTAGCCGCTGATGGAAAGAGTATTACCCGGTCTGTTAGCATATCGGTGGGAGGAATCACCGGAAAGAGCAGTGTAAAATCCAAAAAGTCAATGGTCTTAAAAGTTACCGGAATATCAGGTAAGGTAAAATGGTCTGTAAATAATAAAAAATTAGCAGCGATATCCTCAAAAGGTAAATTAAAGGCTTTGAAAAAAGGTAAAGTTGTGGTAACGGCTAAGGTTTCCGGTGTGACCATTAAGAAAACAATCAAAATCAGCTAGTGTAGTAAACACATTCATTTACAGCTGGTTGATTCACTGAATGTGTTTAAAAATGCATTCCCGCTGATATTTGATTGAGATAAAAAAGGAGGAAAAAGATGAAAAACAAAATGTTTAAAAAGATTTTGGCAGTAGTGACCGCAGTAGCAGTGGCGGCGACACCCATGTCAGGCACTGCATTCGCCAGTGAAAACGTCATTGTAATGTCAGAGGCAGAGCAGCAGGATAGCGAACCGGTAAAGGGAGCGTCTAAAGGAGCGATTGCGGAAGCGTCTATGGAAGCGTCTAAAGGAGCGGCTACGGAAGCAACTATAGAGGCGGCTGCGGAAACGGAAGCTGACGGGGCAGACAACGTTCTGAGCAATACCGTGGATCCGGAGCAGTCAGAAGCGATCCTTCAGGAGGATAATGTACAGGATGCACAGAAAGAAATGACGGGGCAGTCCGACAATCTGAAGGAGTACGACAATCTGAAGGAGTCCGACAACTTGAAGCAGTCCGGAAATCTGTTACAGTCCGACAACCTGGAGCAGTCCGCTGCGGATCAAACAGCCGGTGAAATTTCTTCCACCGCAATTAGTAGCTATGATTTTAAAGACTATAAGCTGTCCAACGATGGAAAAGCACTTGAATACGAAGATCAGAAACTCCTGCTGGAAACGGCAGGAAGCGGAAAGAAACCATCCTTGGCAAATGACGTGTACCGGGGACAGGTGCTTCAATTAAATGAGGCTGACTATAATAACCGGGGATATGCACTTCTTCCTGGAAATCCTTTTGCAGGAAAGGATACGGAAAACGGACTGACCCTTAACTTTTGGACGAAGACCACGGGAAAAGCAGGCGGTGACAGATGCCTCATAGATTTCGAAGTGGCGCCGTCTACGGGAAAAAGAGCAGGAACCTTTGCGGTAAACCAGCTGATGGCTTACTGGAACACCACAGATCAGAATACCTATTATACGGATTTTTCAATCTCAAGTCTGGGACTGGATCAAAAGGATGCCTGGAAAATGGTTACTATGACAGTCACAAAGTCCGGAATCACTTTTTATAGTGACGGTGTGAAAAAGCAGCATACTATTACCTCAGGTACGGAGAGATATGAGCAGATGATCAGCGATCTGACAGGCGGTCTTGCCGAAAATCCATCTGCAACCAATGTCCGCCTGGGTGCCAGCCTTGCAACCTACTGGAAATGTGCCGGCGCTATGCTGGATGATGTTTCCTTCTATGGAAAAGCACTTTCGGATGATGAGATTGCCAAATTATATCAGGAAACTATGGTTCCGATTCCTCTGGAACGGGTGTCGATTACCGGAAAAAATACGGTGGATGAGGATAAAAGCATCCGTCTGGGCGTCACATTGGAACCGGCATCTACAAATGTAGACAAAACAGTTACCTGGGTATCGGATAAACCGGAGGTGCTTACGGTAGACGAAAAGGGAACGGCAAAAGGAATTTCCGAAGGAACGGCACATGTAACCGCAATTGTTAGCGGTGTGGAATCAGAATCTTTTGAAATTACTGTCCGGGGAGTAGAGTCCATCCGGGAACTGCAGGAGGGATATTATGCAGCGGTATATTCCACTTCCACAGACTTTTATGCATCAGCTTCTAATGTAGCCCAGGAAACCCGCAGTGTCTACATGGCTGTCAGCAAAGATGGGAAAAACTTTGATGTGCTGAACAATGGAGGCGCCGTGATTTTCTCCAAGAATACCAGTGGTACGCTTCAGATTACCGATCCCCGTATCTTTAAGACGGAAGAGGGATTTACCGTAGCGGCTCCGGATGCAACATCATCCAAGGGAATCCACCTGTTTAACTCCCTGGATGGAGTAAATTATTATGATGATATCATGGTATCGGAAACGGAATTAAGTGCGCTTCCATTAAAACGGTCTAATTTTACCTTATTGCTCAACGGAGAAAATATATTAGACACAGACGAACAGATAACCCTTGGCAATGCGGTATCCCTTACGGAAGAAGAATACCAGAATATTGTAAATAAACTGGGCACCGTTGTGAATAATGGACTGGAATCCCTCACCGGCTTAAATGTAGATGCACAGCAGGGACTTACGGAACAGGAGCTGGAAAAACAGTACCCAAGTGTAAATGCTCTCTATACAGACGGATCCAGGCAGGAATTCAGTATTGACTGGGAGGGAGCGCTCCAGGGCATCAATCTATCCCAGCCGGGAGAATATACAATAACCGGAAAAGTAGTGCAGACCCAATATGTAAATAAATTAAAAGAATTAAATGGAAGCAGTCTTCCGGAAGATGATCCTGAAAATGCAAATCCAGATGATCCGGACAACTATAATGAAGAAACCGGAACAGTATACTACGATGAGACAAAATTCGTAGAGGGAATGGCAGATCCCTGCATTTACTGGGACGAACAGAGCGGATATTATTATATGACCGGTTCTTATTTTCCAGAGGACGGGGATCAGATCGATGGTTCTGACCAGCTGGAACAGTATGACCGCGTAGTATTAAGACGTGCGAAAACACTGGAGGGCCTCCAGGACAGAAGTACCCAGGTTACCGTCTGGAAAGCTGGAAACCAGGGCTTCTATGACGGAGAAAACTATGCCTCCAGAGGATACCGTTACATCTGGGCACCTGAAATACACAGAGTGGGCGATAACTGGGTAATCTATTTTACAGAAAGCCACAGCAGTAATTTATTTGATATCTATTGTCATGCACTGGTACTTCCCGGGGACAAGGACCCTTATGAGACCGCATTACAGTCATCCGGACAGTCATCCGAATGGACAGATTATAAACTGGGTGTAACTTCCCAGGTATCGGATAATCCATTTAGCAGGTCTTTTTGTCTGGACATGACATATTTTAAGGACGAAGTGAACGGACAGTCCTATGTCATCTGGGCAGGAAAACCTACCGCAGCTTACCAGGGTTCCAGCACTGACTTATTTATTGCAAGCGTGGATGAGCAGCAGCCATGGCTTGTGACTTCGGAACCAACCCGTATTACCTGCTCCGACTACGGATGGGAACGAATCCGTTACTGTGTAAATGAAGGTGCAACGGTACTGCAGAAAGACGGCAATATCTTTATGTGCTACTCAGCATCCGGTACCGGTTCAGAATATGCCATTGGTATGTGCAGTGCAAAAGGAGGAGCAGATTTGCTGGATGCGTCAAATTGGACAAAGAGCCCTTATCCGCTGCTTACATCCAGAGATGTAAATGGGGAAGAAGGTCCGGGACATAACTCCTTTACGGTAGATCAGGACGGCAATGCAATCTTTGTCTACCATGCCAGACCAACCTCACACAACTACCGGAAATGCGGTTCTGATTATAATGGAAATAACAGTTCCTATAATGGGGAGCCGCTGAACGATCCCTGCCGCCATGCCAGACTAAAGCGTGTACATTGGGCAGCGGACGGTTCACCTATTTTAAAAATGACCTATGAAGAAGAATTACTGGATGCATACAGCACCGTATCATTGAAGGTAACCGTAACCAAAAAAGCAGAAGAAAAAGTAACCGTAGAGTATGCGGCACAAACCGGCGGAAAAATCAGCGGAACAGCTGTACAGACCATTGTAAAAGGCGGATCTACTGCAGAAGTCACGGCAGTGGCTGATACCGGCTATTCTTTCACTGGATGGAGTGATGGCATTAAAACTGCAAAACGCAGTGACCGAAATGTAACAGCATCCAAAAAGCTGACAGCAAACTTTACGAAGAATCAGACACCGCCAAAACCGCCGGTACCAAATCCGCCGGTATCGGAAACACCAAAAGCATCCAGGGTAAAATTATCCAAAACAAATATCACCATTGGTTATAAAGAAAAGGTCAAATTAAAAGCAACAGTAATCCCTGCAAAGGCATCTCAGAAAGTTAGCTGGAGCTCAAGCAACAAATCCACAGTAAAAGTAACATCAAAAGGAGAAATAACAGGCAGAAAGACAGGAAAGTCAACGATTACCGTAAAAACCGCAAACGGTAAAAAGAGTTACTGTAAGGTAACTGTGAAAAAAGCACCTAGGACAATTTCCATATCTCCAAAAACCAAGAATCTGAAGAAAGGAAAGACCTGGAAGATAAAAGTAAAATTTCCTTCAAAGACAACCAGCTATAAACTGAAATATAAATCTTACAAGAAATCAGTGGCTGTAGTTTCATCAAGTGGTAAAATCACAGCAAAGAAAAAAGGAAATGCAAAGATCAGGGTAACTACCTTTAATGGAAAAAATGCTTATGTTACAATCCATGTAAGGTAAGCTTACAGAGGATTACTTAAAAAAATAAACCATAAATAAACCAAATTTAAAACATATAGAAACCATACAGAAAACATATAGAAATTAGACACAAAACAGTGGAAATGATATTGGAATTACAATATCCCACAATGAACAAATGGCAGGATTAAAAGAACCGGAATGTATTTTAATCCTGCCTGTTTTCTTGACATCAATCCTTATCACCAGCGATTTAAAGAAAATTGAAAAAAATGTAAAATGTTAAAATTAATACTTGATTTTATGGACATGCAATGCTATAATGATAAAGCTGAATAGCGAAGCGTGGCTCAGTTTGGTAGAGCGCTGCGTTCGGGACGCAGAGGTCGTGGGTTCGAATCCCGTCGCTTCGACTTTAAACACCCCTGAAATCCTTTAAAATAAAGGGTTTTGGGGATTTTTGTTTTTATTCCACTTTATTCCACTTTTTACTAAAAATATCATTAAGCTGTTTTGCTTTCTCGCTATCCCTTGTTAGGCTGTAGTAATAATTATTGTACGTAGTCTGTAAATCGCTATGACCTGCAAGTTCCTTAACTGCGTTAGGTGACATTCCCCGTTCTAATAAGGTAGAAATGTATGTTTTCCTTGTCTTGTGCATACCACGTGGTTTAATGCCTGCATATCTGCAATATTTTCGCATACGAATATCAATCGCACGTTCATGCACCCTTTGCCCGTCATTGTTGATAAAAAGGTATTCCATGCCGACAAACCCTTTTTCTTCTGTTGTAGATATAATCAGTTGTATAATTTTATTAACCATATCAGGATAATAAACCAAACGCTCATCTTTCCCACACTTTAAGTATTCTTGGACTTCAATACCATCAACAACAAATTTATCACAACTTTTTCTATATTTTTTGATTTCTGTTCTTTCAACACGGACGCAATTTTCGGAATATTTAAAGTCCATTACTTTTAACGTTACCAGTTCACCTAGTCGTAACCCTAGATAAAAGTTGAGACATACCGCTAAACATTCAACATTTCTTGTTTCTTGAAAATCTTGATAAGCTAATTCTTCAATTTTTACTTGTTCATCTTGATAAAATATTTCTGTTTCACTTGTCTTTTTTACGACTTTAGCAAATTTTTTATTATTTATAGTAAAGTTTTTGAAATTGTTTGATTCTACTAATCCCTTTTTTTTGCAAAAGTCTAGCATTTGCCTGATAATTGTTACCATGTTATTATATTGCCGTCGTGCCAACTTGTAGTTGTCTATTTTTTCGAGTGCCCATGTTTCAAGGTAGATGGTATCTAATTCTGATACTGGTTTGTAGATTATTTCATCGTTTTTATAGTACTTTTTCCATTCTGCGTTTAATCTTTGCGCATTATTGTAGCTATTAGATTGTAACATTTTGTAATTTAGCCATTCATCATAGATGCTGGAAAGCGTAGCTTGTTCTGATTTTTCTTTTTCTTTATAGAAATTTACTACATCTTGTTCAACGTCTACCTCCTTTTTGTGTTTAAAATATTTCTTTTTTTTATGCTCTGCATCTAGCCACACATAGGTGTAGAACCTTGTGTCTTTACCTTGCATTTGCTCAATTTTGCATATTGTTTCAATATGCCAATTTAATATTTCTTGTCTTTTGCTCATCTCGATCTTTTCGAGCACATTATCGCCCAACAAATTTTTGTAAATAGCATATCTTATCGCTGAAATATCTTTTTCGGAATACATATGGAGATGGTTTCCTTTCAACTTCTACTTCTTTGTATAAAATATGACTATAATTGAAAAATATTATAGATTTGTATATTGCAAGTGTATGGATTAATTTAGGAATAAAAGTGGTTTACTTGCAATAACTGGAATGTTGTAGAATTTGGTATTGTTATAAATTGATAATACAACACGATATGAAAAGTTTTTTTATTGGAATATGGGTGTAAATTTTTGTGATAATTAGTGCGTATTATAGTGAATAAATTCATTTTTTCTTTTATCCTCCTTATATTATAAAAAACAAGTTCCATAGTCAGAAACTTTAAAATTGATAACAATTTATATTATGAAAGTCTGTCCAAAAATGTTACATTATGAAAATTCATTAC